>Ga0114950_10004462_pt1 | contig 10877 bp, 10 predicted proteins | sample N075metaG_FD_83503 | JGI IMG/M metagenome (GOLD analysis project Ga0114950, IMG submission 83503) | Deep subsurface microbial communities from Kermadec Trench to uncover new lineages of life (NeLLi) - N075 metaG | ecosystem: Environmental > Aquatic > Marine > Ocean trench > Sediment | place... | reverse complement strand
GCGCCCAGTCGACGCCGAATTACGCTCGCTGTTGAGCGCCTGGTTCGACGCCGGCTTCCTCGAATTGCGGCACGTCACCTGGTCCGCGCCCGCCGATTTGCTCGAGAAACTGATCGCCTATGAAGCCGTGCACGAGATCCAGTCCTGGACCGACCTCAAGAACCGGCTGGAATCGGACCGCCGCTGCTACGCGTTTTTCCACCCGAACATGCCCAACGAGCCGCTGATTTTCGTCGAGGTAGCGCTGGTCGATGGCATGGCCGACAACGTTCAGGCGCTGCTCGACGAGGCCGCCCCCAGCGGCGATCCCGAGGACGCGAATACCGCCATTTTCTACTCGATTTCCAACGCTCAGCGCGGGTTAGCGGGCGTCAGCTTCGGCGATTTCCTGATCAAACAGGTGGTCGACGACCTGTTGCACGAGCTGCCCAACCTGAAGACCTTCGCCACCCTGTCGCCAATCCCCGGATTTCGCGCCTGGCTCGACTCCCGCTTCGCGGCCGGCGCGGAACTGCTCAACCACGAGCAGGAGGCGCAACTCGCCGCCCTGTTGAATGGCGACACCGGCGGCGGCACTGGCGGCGCCCCGGCCCTGCAGACGCTACTCGACCGGCCCCACTGGCATCAGGACGAAACCATCACCCGCGTCCTGCAGCCGATCCTGCAACATCTGGTCGCCGGCTATCTGCTCTACCAGCGCCGCGAGGGCGCGGAAACGGCGCTCGACCCGGTCGCCCATTTCCACCTCAGCAACGGCGCTCAGATCGAACGGATCAACTGGCTGGCCGACAGTTCCGAGCGCGGCCTGAGCCAATCGGCCGGGATGATGGTGAATTACCTCTACGCCCTCGACCAGATCGAGGACAACCACGAGGCCTATGTCACGGGCGGTGAAATCCCCGCATCGAGCGCCGTCAGAAACCTGCTTTAGGTGAGTCGGGCTTAGCCAGAAATGTGCTTGTCGTCGCCGTTCGTATAAAAGATGTGGCGGCCGATCCGCGGGCCCTCGACAAACGCGGTGCGCCAGTAGGGCTTAACGTAAACCGCGTGGTACCACAGCGCGCCGCTGGTCGGGTCGGCGGTCTGGCCGTTATAGATGAACCAAGCCATCAGGCGCGCCGTAATCCAGGCATCCTTGTTAAGGGGCTGATCGCTGCGACCATCGCACCACCATGAGAACTGACAGCGGTTGCGCCGTAGCTCGCCGCCCTGGCGAATGACCTTACAGCTCGAATCCGGGAAGCGCTTGCTGGCAACGCGGTTCAAGACCACATGGCCAACGGCCAACTTGCCAGCGACGGGCTCGCTGCGGGCCTCGAAATAGATGTTCTGCGCAAGACAGGTGACTTCTTCGCTGAGATCGATCTGCGAGAAAGACACGGCGGGGCTCGGCTTCACCGGCAAGGACCCGGCTGACGCGAGCGTGGCGATCGTCAGGGCAGCAATGCCGCAGCCGGCGGCAACCGTTGCTTTGGCTGAGAGACTATTCGCAAACCTGGCACAAAATCCTGTCACGGGTTCCGCTCCTGTCGAGTTAGAAAGGTAAAGGAAATGTGAATTGGTGAATGAAGTGTTAAGAGGATGAACGCAAGTAAGATGAAACTCAATTAAAACAATATAGAATCTAGTTTTTATTGTCATAAAATTTAATTTGAATTTTATTTATTAACTATAACTCGAATTTTAAGACCTTATTGTCTTTATACTTCTCGTAATTACTTGGTTAATGCCGGACCGCGGCGGCAAGCATCCTCTGCCACGTCACGGACAAAATCAGGCGCCTCACGATGCTCCGGTAACCTTACCTTAAAAGAACAAATAAGGAACATTAGGGATATCCCATAACTGGCGGTGGCGCAACCCAGACCGATTACGCCAGCGGATCGCCACACAAGCCAGTAGGGCCGGCAATGATGGCGCTGGTGCGGAGCGCATGTGATTTCTTTGGGGCTAGCCCGGTGGATGCCGCGGAAATGCCATTTCCCCGTTGTTCAATGAGGCTGCCCTGTCAGCCTTGGCCTCTGGCGGTCGGGCCCGGTATGATCGGCGCCAGCATACGCATTCACCCCAGTACGGCGCGCCCGCAGCGCCATCGGAGAACGGAAATGGTTTCACGTATTTTGCCGGTTACGCTGCTTGCGGCGCTTGGTCTGCTGTTGGCGTGGCCGAACGCGGAGGCGCAGGCCCAGGCGAACGCTCCCCTGTTCGAATATGACGCCACCCACCCCGCCTATAAGGATATCCAGCGCGAGGACTCGCTGGGCCAGGAACATATCGATGGGCCGGTCGACTATGGCACCGACTTCCCGACCTCGGGCCCGCACCCGGCCCGGCCTACCCAAGCGGGCTTTTACAAAGATTCGCTGCCCCGGGAACCGTTGGTCCACGCACTCGAGCACGGCAACATCATTATCTACTACGACGAACCGGGCGCCGCGGCGATAAAGCTGATCCGTACCTGGACCGACCAATATCAAGGCGCGTTCGATGGGGTGATCGCGCTGCGCCATGAGGGTTTAGGCGAAGGTGTCGTTCTGACCGCGTGGCGGCACCGCCTCGAGATTCCCAAAATGGATGTGCGGGCATCGTTTTTCGTCGATGCCTTCCGCGGCCGCGGTCCCGAGAGCCGCGTTCGCTAGTTTAAGTCTGCCGGGCGCCGACGAGTAATCTCTTCTCACACATATAGGGACTATCGAGCGGAAACGACAGAACACCAAAAATTGCGATAGTTCGTCTTGGCCTCGTACAGTCCGCCCCGTTAAAATTAGCGCCGCTTCACAAATGCGCGGGTAACTGGCTCGCGCGCGAAACGCCGACGGAGAACAAAAATGGTTTCACGTATTTCACTGTTTATCGCCCTTGGTCTGCTCGTGGCATGGCCCGCAGAGGGAGCGGACGCGCCTTCGCAGGCCCAACCCCAGGACAGCGGTCAACGAATTAATATCGATTTCAACCACCCCGTTTATCGCGATATCCAGCGAGAGGAAGCGCAGAGTGCCGATCACATCGATGGCCCGATCGACTACGGAACCGATTTCCCGACCTCCGGCCTGATGGCGGCTACACCCTCCCGAGCGGGCTTCTATAACAAGCCTTTGCCGTTGGAATCGTTGGTTCATTCTTTGGAGCACGGTGCGATTGTCGTGTACTACGATAAGCTCAGTGATGACGCGGAAGATCTGATCCGCGGCTGGACCGATCAGTATCGAGGCGCGATGGATGCGGTGATCGCGGTGCCCAACGAAACGCTAGGCGAAACCATCGTTCTGACGTCGTGGGAGTATCGCCTCGATCTTCCCAAGATGGACATACGGGCATCGTTTTTCGTCGACGCCTTCCGTGGCCGGGGGCCAGAGGGCCGCATTCGCTTAGGGGGGCGGCCACCGGCCCGCCCATCGTCAAAACTCTGAAACCATTGACCGCGGACCTTGCGGGCCTATATCGCGGTGGCTAGTCTGCGCAGCGATTGTATAAATCAAAAATACTACATAAAAAGGCAGTGTAATGGACGTCCGCGACGGTATTGTCGGCTCCATCGGAAATACCCCGCTGATCCGCCTGCGGGGACCGTCCGAGGACACCGGCTGCAATATCCTCGGCAAGGCCGAGTTTCTCAATCCCGCCGGATCGATCAAGGACCGCGCCGCCTGGGCGATCATCCGGGACGCCGAGGAACAGGGAACGTTGCGGCCCGGCGGGGTCATCGTCGAAGGCACGGCGGGCAATACGGGCATCGGCCTCACCCATGTCGCCAACGCCCGCGGCTACCGCACGGTCATCGTCATTCCCGAGACCCAGACCCAGGAAAAAAAGGACGCCCTGCGCCAGGCCGGGGCCGAATTGATCGAGGTCGCCGCGGTGCCCTACCGCGACCCCAACAACTACATCAAATATTCCGGACGCTTGGCCGAGGAGATGAACGAAAAGGAAGCCAATGGCGCCATCTGGGCCAACCAGTTCGATAACGTCGCCAACCGCCGCGGCCATTACGAGACCACCGGGCCGGAGATCTGGGCGCAAACCGACGGCGGCCTCGACGGCTTCATCTGCGCCGTCGGCACCGGCGGCACGCTGGCCGGCGTCGGCGATTATCTCAAAGAGCAGAACGCGGACGTGAAAATCGGCCTCGCCGACCCCATGGGCGCGGCGATCTATAACTACTACGTCAATGGCGAGTTGAAATCCGAGGGATCGTCGATCACCGAAGGCATCGGCCAGGGCCGCATCACCGCCAATCTGGAAGGCGCCGTGGTCGATATGCCGTACCAGATTCCCGACGAAGAGCTCCTGCCGGTGCTCTACGATCTGGTCACCAAGGAAGGCTTTAGCCTGGGCACCTCGAGCGGGATCAATGTCGCCGGCGCCATCCGCATGGCGAGGGACCTGGGCCCGGGCCATACCATCGTCACGGTGTTGGCCGACGGCGCCCACCTCTACGCCTCGAAAATCTTCAACATCGACTTTTTAGCAGAAAAGGGACTGCCTTTGCCGCCGTGGCTTGCTAAGTAAGTCTTTATGGCAACCGAAACGCTCTTTCGCAGCGAACCCTATGCGCGCACCTGCGAGGCGCAAGTCGTCGCCGTCAACGAGCGCGGCGGCATTATCCTCGACCGCACCGTGTTTTATCCCACCGGCGGCGGACAGCCGGGCGACAGCGGCACGTTGAAACTCGCCGACGGTCGTGAAATCGAGATCGCCACCACCGTCAAGGGCGGGCCAGAGGACGGTGACAACGCCATCGTCCACGTCCCCGCCGAGGGCAGCGCCGTTCCGACAGCCGGCGATAGCGTGACCGCCGAAATCGACTGGGACCGCCGCCACCGCCACATGCGCATCCATACCTGCCTGCATCTGTTGTCGTCGGTGCTCGACTATCCGGTGACCGGCGGTCAGGTGGGCGACGGCAAGGGGCGGCTCGATTTCGATATTCCCGAAGCCGGCCTCGACAAAGAGCAGATCACCGCCGAGCTCAACCGCCTGATCGGCGAGGATCACGCGGTAACCACAGAATGGATCAGCGACGCCGAACTGGCGGCGCAACCCGAGCTGGTCAAGACCATGAGCGTGCAGCCGCCGGCCGGCGCCGGACAGGTGCGCTTGATCCGCGTCGAGGGCCACGACCTGCAGCCCTGCGGCGGCACCCATGTGGCGCAGACCGCTGAAATCGGCGCGGTAACGGTGACCAAGATCGAGAAAAAAGGACGCCAGAACAGACGCGTCACCGTTTCGCTGAATGAATAATCCAAACAATATCTTATAGGGATTTTCCGATGGCATATGTAAATGATGAGTCGCTGGTCGATGCCGCCTGGGTCGCCGGCCATCTGGACGATAGCGCGGTTCGTATCGTCGACGGCTCCTGGCATCTGCCGCCGACCGGGCGCAATGGCCGCGAGGAATATAGCGAGGCGCATATTCCCGGCGCCGTCTATTTCGACATCGATACGATTTCCAACCCCGACAGTTCTCTGCCCCACATGCTGCCGACGGCCGAGGCGTTCGCCACCGCCGTCGGTGCGATGGGCATAAGTAACGAGCACCGGGTTATCGTCTACGATGCCGACGGCCTGTTTTCCGCCCCCAGGGTGTGGTGGATGTTCCGCGCCTTCGGCCATGACAACGTGGCGCTGATGACCGGCGGCTTCCGCGCCTGGCAAAGCGAAGGGCACAAGGTAACCGGCGACATTCCAACGCCGCAAGCCACCGCCTTCGAGGCCCGGTTCAATGCCGGTATGGTGCGCTCGAAGGCGCAGATGCGCGCCAACATGGACAGCGGCGCCGAGCTCGTTCTCGATGCGCGCGCCGCCAACCGCTTCGCCGGCACCGAACCGGAGATGCGCCCCGGCGTGCGGCCCGGCCACATACCCGGTTCCGGCAATCTGCCCTATTCCGAAATCGTCGATGCCGCTTCTGGCCACTTCAAATCCGCTGAGGATTTGCGCAACGCCTTCGATGCCCAGGGCGCCACCGGCGCGCACCCCGTCACCACGACCTGCGGGTCGGGCGTCACCGCGTGCATCCTCGGGCTGGGGCTGCACCTGATCGGGCGCGACAATTGGGCGGTCTATGACGGCTCGTGGACCGAATGGGGCGGCAGCGACGACACCCCCATCGAAGCCGGGGGCTAAAGCGTTGGCAAAGAAAAAAGAACCGCGCGACGAGACCAAACTAGTCATCGGCGGACGCGATCCGCACGCCAATTTCGGTATCGTCAACCCGCCTGTCTATCACGCGTCGACCGTGCTGGCGCCGACTCTGGCCAAATGGCGCAACCGCGATTTCATGAACGATATCGTGTACGGCCGCATCGGCACGCCGACCCAGCGGGCGCTGGAAGAGGCGGTGGCGCTGGTCGAAGGCGGCGACCGGGCGATCGCCACGGCGTCGGGGCTCGGCGCCATTACCGTCGCCTTGTCGTCGTTCACCAAGGCCGGCGACCATGTCCTGATGGCCGACAGCGCCTATTTCCCGGCGCGTAATTATTGCAACAACGTGCTGGCCAAGTACGGCGTCGAGACCACCTATTACGATCCGCTGATCGGCGGCGGCATCGCCGGGCTGATCCGCGACAATACGACGGTGGTCTACACCGAAACGCCGGGCTCGCTGACTTTCGAAATGCAGGACATTCCGGCCATCGCGGAAGCGGCGCATGCGCGCGGCGTCGTGGTCCTGCACGACAACACCTGGGGCACGCCGCTGTTCTTCAAGTCGTTCGAGAAGGGCATCGATGTCTCGATCCACGCCGCGACCAAATATATCGTCGGCCATTCCGACGCCATGCTCGGCGTCCTGGTGACCACCAACGAACATTTCGAAACCCTGTTCCGCGGCTTCCGCTTGTCGGGCCAGCACGCCGCGCCGGACGATTGCTATCTGGCGCTGCGCGGGCTGCGCACCATGGCTGTGCGCCTCAATCAGCACCAGGAAAGCGCCCTCACCCTGGCCCGCTGGATGGAGGCTCGGCCCGAGGTCGTCCAGGTGTTGTACCCGGCGCTGGAGAGCGACCCCGGTCACGAATTATGGAAACGCGATTTCCTCGGCGCCAACGGCCTGTTCGCCATCATCCTCGACCGCCACTACGACGACACCGCGCTGGGCGCGATGCTCGACAATATGGAACTGTTCGCCATGGGCGCCAGTTGGGGCGGTTACGAATCGCTGATCCTGCCCGGCGCGCCGCCGCGCACGGCGACAATTTGGGACCCGCCGGGCACGCTGTTGCGCCTGCATGTGGGACTGGAACATTGCGACGATTTGATCGCCGATCTCGACGCCGGTTTCGCGCGGCTTAAGGCGGCGGCCTGACCGGCCGCTTCTCTCCCTGTTCGCCGCGCCGGCAGGGCGGGGCTACATTTTCATGCCGCCCATATTCATGCCGGTCATGCCCTCGGTCATCATCATGCCCATCATTCCCATCTGCATGTGATAGGGGAACATGCAGATGAACATCCACATACCGGGCTGTTCGATTTTCACCACGGTCTCGAAGGTATCGCCCGGCATGACCAGCGGGTTTTCGTAAATCGCCTCGTGCTCGGTCATGTTCCAGTCGGCCCGCTGGATGCGGTAGTTGACTGCGCCCATGGCGGGACCGGACATGATCATGAATTCGTGCGGGATGGTGCCGGCGTTTGTCACCACGAAGCGAATGACCTCGCCCGGTTTCACCATGACGTTGCCGGGGGTATAGCCCCATTCGGCCATTTTAATTTCGATGGTCCGGTCGATAGGCGTTCCGGACCCCGCGGCAACCAGCGCGATCCCGCTGCCACCGCTGTGGACGCCCGCTACCTCCTGCTCCTCGCCGCCATGACCTGCCTCGGCTTCCTCCGCGTGGTCCGCCTCGGGTTCGGCGCCGGCCATGTTCATGCCCGGCATTTGCATGGCCTGCTTTTCGTCCGGCCTGGCCATCGCCATGCCCGTCATCGAACCGGGCTTCTCGCCGTGATCGGCGTCAGGCTCTTCCATCTTCATGCCTTGCATCTGCATTGACGATCCGGGCTTGGCGTCGTCCATTTGCATCTGCATGGCGGGTTTTGCGTCGCCCATCTGCATCTGCATCGGCGATCCGGACTTGGCGTCGCCGCCCATGTTCATGCGCGGCATGCTGGCCATCTGCGAGGACGCCTCTTCCAGTTGTTCGGCATCCGCTGCCGGAAGATCGAACACCTCGTGGCCGATGGCCGTCGATAATTTAAAACTGCCGACTTGCGGCATCAAGCCTGCCTGACGGTAGCTATCGATGGGGGATGCGGCGGTGGCCTGAAACGCAGGAGGCGGCGCCAAAACAGTCAGATACCAGGCAACCCCGATGATGAAAGTTCCGACAAGCAACCACGCGCGGATGACCATGAGATTTATCTCCTACCGTCTATTCTGCCGGCGACGGCGCCGGCGCGCCAGTGGGTACGTCGGCACTGTCAACGACAGGCCAGGGATCGCCGCTGACCTCCCGGCCCCGGCTCGCGCTGACCGCTAAATTGATGACAAAGGCGAGGAACCCGAAGCCGATGAGATAGGCGGAGACGGACAGCACCATCTGCGGCCCCGTCCATTCGGCGAGCGGCAGATAATCGACGACCCAGCGCGGGAAGAACACCAGCCCCAACAGGAACATCATCGTGACCTTGCCGAAAATACCGATCTGCCAGAACCAGAAATGGGTATTCGCCAGGGCCTGGTTGTAGTGGCGACCGGTGATATAGGGGTAAATGAAGTAGATGCCGGCGAACGCCATCTGCGCGCAAAAGCCCACAAACATGGCGTGGAAGTGCGCCGGGATCCAATAGGTGTTGTGAATGAAGTCGGTGTCGATCGTAATCTGCGCGTTGAGGAACGCCGTTACCCCGCCATAGATGACGAAAAAGATCGCCCCGATCATGAACTTGAAGGGTACGGCGGAAGTGACCAAGAATATCACCGGGGTCAAAGCGGCAGCCGCGCAGACCGGCACTGCCGCCACCGAGGTCCAGCAATCGACGGCGGAACTAAATTCCCAGGCCATCAACTTGAAAGAGAACGTCTCGAAGTTCCTCGACGAATTGCGGGCCGCTTAATTTATAACCAAAATGTGCAAAAGACCGGGGTGGCGCGAAAGCGCCGCCCTTTTTTATGTCATCCCCGCCCGTGCGGCTCCAGGGGGTCGATGACCGGGCCCAGCGGCACGATGCCCAGCGGATTTCGCAACGGGCTTGGCGAATAGTATCCGCGCTTGAACGTCTCGAGGTCGCAGGTCTCGGCGACGCCGGGCATCTGATAAATCTCGCGGGCGTAGGCCCAGATATTCGGGTAATCGACCAGCCTGCGCAGATTGCACTTGAAGGCGCCGAAATAGGCCACGTCGAAGCGGATCAACGTCGGGAAAGCGCGCACATCGGCCTCGGTAAAGCGATCGCCGCACAGATAGCGGTTGTCGGCCAAATGCACTTCCAGCTTGTCGAGGGTCTCGAACACCTGCACCACGGCCTCGTCATAGGCCGCTTGCGAGGAGGCGAAGCCGGCCCGGTAGACGCCGTTGTTCAGCGTGTTGTAGGTGAGCTCGTTCCAGCCATCGATGTCGCCGCGCAAATCCTCGGGATAGAAGTCGATATCGGCATTGGTGTGTGCGGCGAAGGCGTCGCTCATCATGCGGATGATTTCCGACGATTCGTTGTTGACCACGGTCTCGCGTTCGCGGTCCCACAGCACTGGAACGGTGACGCGCCCGCTGACATGGGGGTCGGCGGCGGTATAGACCTCGTGCAGGGCGTCCTTGCCGAGCACATGATCGGTATAGGCCGCATCGCCATTATCGAAAATCCAGCCGCGGCCGTCGCGTCGCGGCATCACGTAATCGAGCGAAATCACGTCGTCGAGGTGGGTCAGCTTGCGCATCAGCGCCGTGCGGTGGGCCCACGGGCAGCTCATCGAGACGTACAGGTGGTAGCGCCCGGCCTCGGGCGCGAAGCCGCCCTCGCCGCTCGACCCGGCGGCGCCGTCGCGCGTCACCCAACTGCGGAAGACCGACTGCGCCCGGTTGAAGCGGCCGCTCTTGTCGTTTTTGGCCTTGATTTCGTCTTCGTCGGTCCAGCGACCGTCGACCAGTACGCCCATGTGTATCCTCCGTAAAAGCGTTGCGGTGAACTTAAGACGATGGCCGCAAATGGCAACCGGGTGGCGCGCCCACGGTATATAAGGTAAAAGTCATATCTATCGTTGGCCGCACGAATTGGCGGGCCGCGGCGGCGGCGGTTCGCGAAGGAGCGAAATATGGACGATAATCCGGCCTCGCTGAAGGCGGAAGCACCGGCGCCAAAAATGCTCTACAGGTGCCCGAGATGCGACGAGGAGCAGGTATCCGAGGAAGAACCGGAGCGCTCTGCCCGGTCTGTAGTTTTCACGGCCTGCCGGAGGATCGTTGGATCATGAAACTGATCCCCTGACGCCCGCCAGACCAATCGCCTGCCAAGCGGTTCTAATCTACCGGGATCGGCCTCCCACCTATAGGCCGGCGCAATAGCAAATATCAGTAATTTGTATTGCCGGGGTATAGCTCGACTTCGCTATTATCCCGGCCGCGACACACTCAGGAACCGATTGCCATGGCGCTGCCCAAAGTCATTATCCAGCTATACCCGATGTTTCCGTCCGACGGCGAGGAAGGCCGCAAGGCCAACCGCGGCATGGGCAATAATCCCGACACCTATCAGTGGATCGTCCACGAGTGGACCGAGATCGTCAAAGCCTGCGAGGATATGGGCGTCTGGGGCATGGCGACGATCGAGCATCATCTGCATTCGGAAGGCTACGAGATCGGCCCCAATCCGGGCATTCTGAACGCCCACTGGCTGTCGCAGACCAGCAAGATTCATGTCGGCGCGCTGGGCTATGTGATG
>Ga0114950_10004460_pt1 | contig 10878 bp, 6 predicted proteins | sample N075metaG_FD_83503 | JGI IMG/M metagenome (GOLD analysis project Ga0114950, IMG submission 83503) | Deep subsurface microbial communities from Kermadec Trench to uncover new lineages of life (NeLLi) - N075 metaG | ecosystem: Environmental > Aquatic > Marine > Ocean trench > Sediment | place... | reverse complement strand
GCCATTGCGGCCGGGGCACGTGGCCGGCGCGTGATCGTGCTCGAGGGTTCTAACAAAATCGGCAAAAAGATCCTCATGTCGGGGGGCGGCCGCTGTAACTTTACCAATCTGCATTGTGAGCCAGCTCACTTTATTTCCGACAACCCGAATTTCTGCATTTCCGCGCTCAGCCGCTATACGCAGTGGGATTTCATTGCGTTGGTCGAAAAACACGGCATCACCTATCACGAGAAAACGCTCGGACAGCTATTTTGCGATCACTCGGCAAAAGACATTCTCAGCATATTGCAGACTGAATGTCGGCAGGCGAATGTACACATACTGACAGACTGCGACATCACATCAGTTGGACATCAGGAATGCTACTCCGTGGCGTGCAATCAAGGCGAATTTTTCTCCCCATCGCTGGTCATCGCCACCGGTGGGCTGTCTATCCCCAAAATGGGTGCGTCTGATTTTGGCTACCGCCTGGCAAGGCAATTCGGGCTGGCGGTGCGCGAAACGCGCGCGGGGCTGGTTCCATTTACATTTTCCGGTTCCCTGCACGACATGACGGAACGTCTCGCCGGTGTCAGTTTGCGCGCTACACTCACGGGCGGCGGCGTGACCTTCACCGACAGCATTTTATTTACACATCGAGGGATCAGCGGTCCCGCCGTTCTGCAATTGTCCAGTTACTGGACCCCGGGCGAAACCATCTGTCTGGACCTGTTGCCTGACAACGACGCCGCAGCGCTGCTGCTGGACGCAAAACTGGCACAGCCCAAAATCGCCGTGCGTACGGTTTTGTCCGAAGTCCTGCCGCGGGCCCTGGTGCGGGAACTGGAGTCACTGTTCTGGCAGGACCTGGCGCAAAAACCGCTGGCTGAAGTCTCCGCTGATGGTTTACGACAGGTGGCAAAGCAGCTGCACGGCTGGGTCTTGCGGCCAGCCGGCACCGAGGGCTACCGCACAGCAGAGGTCACACGGGGCGGCATCGATACCGATGAACTGTCGTCAAAGACCATGGAATGCAAGCGGCAACCGGGCCTGTACTGCATCGGCGAAGTCGTCGATGTCACCGGGCATCTCGGTGGCTTCAACTTTCAGTGGGCCTGGGCATCCGCCCAGGCTGCCGGCCAAGTTGCCTGATATCCATATTAACGGGTTACAGACCACTCAATACCCGCTGAGTGGTTTTATGTGGAAGCAGGTTTTACAGCTTGTGCTGGAACGGCTTTAGCCGCGATTCATTCTCAGCGCACCCGTGCTCTGGTTGTTACGCGCCTCCGTTCACATTCTTGTCTTGCGCACGTCCAACCCTGTAGGAATCGACGATTCCAATTAGCCAGGCAATTAACAAAGCGGCCATGGCAAAATCCAGCAGTTGAGCATCGGCGCCCGATGCCCGCTTCGAAACCAATTCCGTGATGGTTGCGGCATCCATACGGACTTCACCACTTTGAATCTTTTCCGTAATCTGCACAGCCTTCTCTACGGCCTCTGCAATCAAAAAACCAAGCCCGGCAAACGCCGTGCCCGCTAAAACCGTACCCGGAATATACTTCTTCAGCAAAAAATGCCCGCTGCCGGGAAATACAAGAGCCGACAACAAGCTTGCCTTGACGGCCTTATTCACTGAGTCGGCCCATGTTCAAAACACTGTGACGATCCAAACACAATCTCGGCAACCAGGCACATGGCTGGCGCCCGTTATGGCGCCGTGCCACCACCGAAATACATTTCTCCACTTGTGTAGTCGTCTCCAAAAGTGTTTCCCGCCGCCGTAACCTGGCGAATTGCCGAGAACACCTCGTCATCTGAAAGCGGGCCGAGAGGATGGATAAATTCTGAAACACAATTAGAGCGGTGATGATCAGAGGTAACGAATCCCGGCGCCCGCTATTTCTTCGGGATGTACAAATCGGTCAGCGACCCGTCAAACGCTTCTGCCGCGAACGCGATCGTCTCCGACAACGTCGGATGCGGATGAATCGTCAAGCCGATATCTTGCGCATCACAACCCATCTCGATCGCAAGCCCCACCTCGGCAATCAGATCACCCGCATTCGGGCCGACGATACCGGCGCCGATGACCCGCTTCGTATCCGGATCGAACAACAACTTCGTCATCCCGTCATCGCGATTCAGCGACAACGAACGACCGCTGGCAGCCCACGGAAACTTGCCGACCTCGTAGGCAACGCCCTGCTCCTTCGCCTCCGTCTCGGTCAGACCGACCCACGCAATTTCGGGATCCGTATACGCCACGGACGGGATGACGCGCGCGTCGAATGCCCGCTTGTGCCCGGCGGCAACTTCGGCTGCAACTTTACCCTCGTGGGTGGCCTTATGCGCGAGCATCGGCTGACCAACCAGATCGCCAATCGCAAAAATGTGCGCCACGTTGGTACGCATTTGCTTGTCGACCGCGATAAAGCCGCGCTCGTCTACGTTGACACCCGCCTGGTCCGCATCAAGGCTGCCGCCGTTTGGCGCCCGCCCGACCGCAACCAGTACAAGCCCGAACATATCCTTGTCGGGTGCGTTCTTGCCCTCGAACGAAACCTCGATGCCGGCGTCGGTCGCGATCATGCCGGTGACTTTTGTGCCGGTCCAGATATTTCCATAGCGCTTCATGATGCGTTTGACAAGCGGACGCAGCAGGTCTTTGTCACACCCCGGCATCAGCTGAACCATCAGCTCGACGACTGACACCTCCACCCCAAGCGCCGAGTACACCGTCGCCATCTCCAGGCCGATGATGCCACCGCCGACGACGAGTATGCGCTCGGGTAGCACGTCGAGTTCCAGCGCACCGGTCGAATCGATGATGCGCGGGTCCTCCGGCCAGCCCGGGATCTTTACGGCTTCGGAACCGGCCGCGATCACGCACTGCTCGAATGCAACGACCTCCGTCTGGCCCCCGCCAGTTACGGCAATATGGTTTGGCGATATAAATTTACCCGTGCCACGGATCACTTTGACCTTGCGCTGCCCGGCCAGCCCCTCGAGCCCACCGGTCAGGCGACCAACGACCTTGTTCTTCCAGGCACGCAGCCCGTCGGTATCGATTTCGGGCTTGCCGAACGTGATGCCGCACTCGGCCATGCTCTCGGCCTCCTCGATAACCCTGGCGGCATGCAGCAGCGCCTTGGACGGGATACACCCGACGTTCAGGCATACGCCACCGAGCGACGAGTAACGCTCGATCAGGATGACGTCGAGGCCGAGGTCGGCCGCGCGAAATGCGGCCGTGTACCCGCCAGGCCCGGAGCCGAGTACGACGAGCCGGGCCTCGTGATCGACGGCGCCATCGTAGCTGCCGGACGGAATCGTCGCAGTGGCAGCGGATGCTGCCGACGTCGCGCTGCCCGATGCGGTATCCGCCGCGACGGACTCCTGCCCGGACTTTTCCGGAGATGACTCCGCGCCGGTCGACCGATCGGCTACCGATGCGTCGATCGCCTCGAGCCGGACGATCAGGCTGCCCTCCGACACCTGATCACCGAGCGCAATCGAAATCTCCCGCACGGTGCCGGCCGCGGGTGAAGGCATTTCCATCGCAGCCTTGTCGCTCTCGAGCGTGATCAGCGGATCTTCCGGCGCAACCCGATCGCCGACCTCGACATGCACCTCGATAATTTCGACCGCATCGAACTCGCCGATATCGGGTACCTTGACGTCCAGCAAGTCACTCATGACGTCAACCCCTAAGTGCCGAGCATCAGGCGATCGACATCCGCCAGCACCTGGCCGAGATACGTCGTGAAACGCACCCCGGTCGCGCCGTCGATGACGCGATGATCGTAGGACAGGGAGATCGGCAGAATCAACCGAGGCACGAACTCACCATCCTGATAGACCGGCTTCATCTGCGAGCGCCCCACGCCGAGGATCGCAACTTCGGGCGCGTTGATGATGGGCGTGAAGGTCGTACCGCCGATGCCGCCGAGACTCGAGACCGTGAACGTGCCGCCCTGCATCTGCCGGGCCGTCAGTTTACCGTCGCGCGCGAGTTGACTGAGCTCGCCGAGCTCGGTGGCAATGCTCATGACATCCTTCATATCGACATCGCGAATCACCGGCACCATGAGCCCGTTCGGCGTGTCGGCCGCGAAACCCAGGTGGAAATACTTCTTGTGCACGAGGCTCTTGCCGTCCGGCGACATCGAAGTGTTGAAAACCGGGAACTCCTTCAGCGCAATCACGACCGCCTTCAGGACGAACGCCAGCGGCGTCAGGCTGACACCCTGCTTTTTTGCCGCGCCTTTGAGTTTTTGCCGGCGCGCTTCGAGTTCGGTCAGGTCCGCCTCGTCGTTCTGCGTGACATGCGGGATGTTGACCCAGCTCGCGTGGAGCCGCGGGCCGGAAATTTTCTGAATGCGAGTCAGCGGCTTGACCTCGATCTTGCCGAACTTCGCGAAATCGACTTCCGGCAGTTTCGGCAACGCCGAACCGCCACTCGCCGCCCCGGCGCCGCTCATGACTGCCTTGACGAAGGCCTTGACGTCTTCCTGCAGCACCCGACCCTTCGGCCCCGCTGCCTTGACGTCGCCGAGATTCACACCGAGTTCGCGCGCGAACTTGCGGACCGACGGGCTCGCGTGCGCCTTGCCAAAGGTTTGCTCGTCGATCGGTGGCAACCTGGCCGGTGCGGCTGTTCCGGGTGGCGCGGTTACGGCGACCGGCCCTGTCGCCTCGACTCGGCCCGGCTTGGGCTCAATCTCGATCTGCACGATCTGCTCGTCAGTTACGCTGGCCGGAGTCTCGTCGATGGTCTTGGTCGTCGTGGTCTGCTCCGCTTCCGCCGTCTCGAGCACCACGATGAGGTCGCCTTCGGACAATCGCATGCCGGACGCGACCAGTATCTCGACGATCGTGCCCTCGCCGCTCGACGGAACCTCCAGCGCGGCTTTATCGGTTTCCAGCGTAATCAACGGGTCTTCCACGGCGACATGGTCGCCGACCGCCACCATGACTTCGACGATCTCGACATCCGAGAATTCACCGAGATCCGGGACCCGGATTTCGTGACGATTCGACATTATTCGACTCTTCTTTGCATACCTGGATCAACTCCCTTTGAGCAGTCCTCCCGGGTCAACACCGGGCCGGATTCGGTCTTTCGGGATCAATGTTCAGTTTTTTCAGGGCATTTTTTACGGTCGCCACATCAACCGAGCCTTCATCCGCCAATGCGCTCAGCGCCGCGTGTACGACGTGCTTGCAATCGACCTCGAAGAAATCGCGCAATGCACGGCGTGAATCGCTGCGGCCGTAGCCGTCGGTGCCCAGCACGACATACGTGCCGGGCACCCACGGACGAATCTGATCGGCGACGATGCGCATATAGTCTGTCGCGACGATGAACGGCCCCTGGCGTGCGACGAGGCTGCGCGTCACGTACGAGTCGTGCCGGGTCTCGCCGGGGTGGCGCATGTTCCAGCGGTCGCACTCCATGCCGTCGCGGCGCAATTCCGAAAAACTCGTGACACTCCAGACGTCGGCCGGAATACCGTATTCCTTCTCGAGCATCTGCGCGGCAGCCAGCACCTCGCGCAGGATCGCACCCGAGCCCAGCAACTGCACGCGCAGCTTGCCCTGCCCGCCGGTGTGCACCTGATACATGCCGCGGAGGATGCCGTCCTTGACGCCCGGAGGCATGGCCGGCTGCACGTAGTTTTCGTTCATGCACGTGATGTAGTAGAAAATCTTTTCCTGTTCGACATACATCCGGCGCAGGCCGTCCTGGACGATAACGGCCAGTTCGTAAGCATACGCCGGGTCGTACGCCACGCAGTTCGGTATCGTCGGCGCGACGATCAGACTGTGGCCATCCTGATGCTGCAGACCCTCGCCGGCCAGCGTCGTGCGCCCGGCCGTGCCGCCGATCAGGAAACCCTGCGCCTGCATGTCGCCGGCGGCCCAGATAAAATCGCCGATGCGCTGGAAGCCGAACATGGAGTAATAAATGTAGAACGGGATCATCGGCACGCCACTGTGCGAGTAACTCGTGCCGGCCGCGGTCCACGAACAGAATGCACCGCCCTCGTTGATGCCTTCCTCGAGTATCTGGCCCTTCTTATCCTCGCGGTAATACATCAGCTGATCGGCGTCCTGGGGCTTGTAGGTCTGGCCCTTCGACGAGTAGATGCCGATCTGGCGGAACATGCCTTCCATGCCGAAGGTGCGCGCCTCGTCCGGCACGATCGGCACGATGCGCTCGCCGATATGCTTGTCGCGCACGAGGCTGGTCAGCATGCGTACCAGCGCCATCGTCGTCGAGATTTCACGTTCGCCGGAACCGTCGAGCTGAGTCTGGAAGGCATCGAGCGCCGGCACCTCCAGCGGCTCGACGTTGGTGGAACGCTGCGGCAGGTAGCCGCCCAACCCGACCCGGTGTTCGTGCAGGTAACGCAACTCCTCGCTGCCCTCGGCCGGCCGGTAGTAAGGCACCGCATCACCATCGAGCTCGGCGTCCGTGATCGGAATATCGAAGCGGTCGCGGAACGCCTTCAGGTCATCGAAATTGAGTTTCTTCGCCTGGTGGGCCGTCATTTTGCCCTCGCCGGCCTCACCCATGCCGAAGCCCTTGACCGTCTTGGCCAGGATAACGACCGGCCGACCCTCGTGCCTGATGGCGCGGTCGTAGGCCGCATACACCTTCAGCGCATCGAGCCCGCCGCGGTCCAGACGCCAGATGTCGTCGTCCGACATATTGGCGACCATGTCCTTGAGCTCGGGATACCTGCCGAAGAAATGCTCGCGCACATACGCGCCGTCTTTCGACTTGTAGGTCTGGTAATCGCCGTCAACGCACTCCTCCATGACGCGGTGGAGCAACCCCTGGTCATCGCGCGCCAGCAGTGGATCCCAGCGCGACCCCCACACCACTTTGATAACGGCCCAGCCGGCGCCGCGGAAGGCGGCTTCCAGTTCCTGGATGATTTTGCCGTTGCCACGCACCGGTCCGTCGAGGCGCTGCAGGTTGCAGTTGATGACGAAGATCAGGTTATCCAGTTTCTCGCGTACCGGCATCGTGATCGCGCCCATCGATTCCGGCTCATCCATCTCGCCGTCGCCGAGAAACGCCCAGACCTTCCGGCCCGTCGATTCGACGAGGCCACGATGCTCCAGATAGCGCATGAATCGGGCCTGGTAGATCGCCTGCATCGGGCCCAGCCCCATCGACACGGTCGGAAACTGCCAGAAGTCGGGCATCAGCCACGGATGCGGATAAGACGACAAGCCCCGACCGCCGACTTCCTGGCGAAAATGATTGAGCTGATCCTCGGTCAGTCGTCCTTCGAGAAACGCGCGCGCGTAGATACCAGGCGACGAATGGCCCTGGATGTACAGCAGATCGCCGCCAAAGTTATCGGCACTGCCGCGCCAGAAATGATTGAAGCCGACCTCATACAGGGTCGCGGACGACGCATAGGTCGCGATGTGGCCGCCGTATTCGGAGCTGCGCCGATTCGCCTGCACCACCATGACCATCGCATTCCAGCGAATATAGGCCTCGATGCGCCGCTCGATCGCGCGATCGCCCGGGTATTCGGGCTGCTGACCGACCGGGATGGTGTTCAGGTACGCCGTCGTCGCGCTATACGGCAAGTATGCGCCTGAACGGCGCGCATGATCGATCATGCTGTTCAACAGAAAATGAGCACGATCCGGACCATGGGCCCGCAACACAGAATCGATGGACTCCAGCCACTCCTGCGTTTCCTGCGGGTCTACGTCCTCGAAGCGGTTAAAGTCGACCACTGAACCTCTGTCGTTCGGAAGGTTGATACCCGGACCGGCCGGTTGTCTTATACTTGCCTGAATATATCCCGGCAGAGGCAATGCTGCCTGCGCAAAGCCCCGGTATGATCGGGGTTTCGCTTTATTAGGTCAAGCCAGCACGCCATGTCCGATTTACTCCCCCCGGCTCGAAAACTGCGGATTTTGCAAACTCCGGGCAGCGTGACGAAAGCGGCTGTGGACAAGCTCGAACAGTTGATCATCGTCGTCCCGCACCGCGTGCCCGCCGGCGTGTGGTCAAAGCTGCCCGACGGGTCCAGGCTACACAAGCTGGCCCGGCGCCACCCGGCCGATGCCACGATCCGCAGCCGCCTTGCCAATGCAGCAGCGACCGGTGTCGTGCTCGGCCGCCTGCCCCTGATGCGACCATCCGGGGGCTCTGGCAGCCGGACCTTCAGTGCATTCGACCGACTCGGTTTCGCCGGCAAGCGGGTCGCCGAGGCCCTGGCAGAAGCGCCCAAAAGCCTGGGGCTCCTGATCGTCGGTGTGCCCCAAGACGAAGCCACGCGGCTGACGCAAGCCTTCACGCTGGCCGTGATCGCCCATGCGCAGCAACTGCCCGCCTGGCACGCCAAACCGTCGAAACCGCGCCCGTTAGCCACGCTGCGGATCCTGGGACTGCCTGCGCGCATCAACCTCGATCGCGAGGAGATCGAGGGCGACGCGATCAACCTCGCGCGCTGGTTGACCGTCATGCCGGCCAACAAGCTCAGCGCCGCCGGCTACCGCGATGCGTTGCAGACTCTGGCGACGAACAATCGCTGGCAGATGGAATTTCTCGGCGAAGCGCGCTTGGCCAAACTGGGCGCGGGTGCGTTCCTGGCCGTCTCGCAGGGTAACGCAACGCAAGATGCGGGCATCGTCCATCTGCGCTATCGGCCGGCCGGTGCAGCGAAACGAGCCCCGCTCGCGCTGGTCGGCAAGGGCATTATCTTCGACACGGGCGGCAACAACGTCAAACCATTCAAGTCGATGCTCGACATGCACGAAGACATGGGCGGTAGCGCCGTTGCGATCGCTACGCTGCAGGCGCTGACGCAACTTAAATACCCGCAGGCCGTCGACTGCTGGCTGGCGATCACCGAAAACCGAATCGGCGCCAAGGCCTACAAATCGCGCGATGTCGTCACGGCCGTCAACGGCACGACAATCGAGGTCATTCACACCGACGCGGAAGGCCGGATGGTACTGGCGGATACGCTCGCGCTGGCCGGCCGTGAAGGGCCCGCCGTTATCCTCGACTTTGCAACCCTCACCGGCACCTGCTGGCATGCGCTGACTGACCGTTACAGTGGTGTGTTTACCAACCGCGCGGCACTCAATCCGTTGTTGATCGAGACCGGCACCCTGACCGGTGAGCGCGTCTGGCCGTTTCCAATGGATGCAGACTACGAGGAAGGGCTCAAGTCCAGGGTCGCCGACATCATGCAATGCTCGCCGGATGGCGACGGCGATCACATCCTCGCCGCGCGCTTCCTGCAACGCTTCGTACCCGACAGCACGACCTGGGTGCACATGGACCTGAGCGCGGTGACCCGCAAGGCCGGCCTGGCGCAAGTACCGTCAGGGGCCACCGGTTTCGGCGTACGCTATACACTCGGGCTCCTGCTGGATCAGGCCGACGAATTCAAACGCCTAGCCGGCAACTGACGCCACCAGCAGACACTCGATGGACAAGACCGATAAGCCGATTGATTCGATGCCCGAACCGCACTTGATCGTGAACCGGTTTCGCGGTTTTCTGCCCGTCGTCATCGATGTCGAGACCGGCGGCTTCAACGCGCGGACCGACGCGTTGCTCGAGATCGCCGCCGTGATCCTGCGCCTGGACCCGGACGGCAACCTGTGTCGCGGCGAGACGACGAGGTTCCACGTCGCTCCATTCGAGCATGCGAATCTCGAGCCGGCCTCGCTGGAGGTCAATCGCATCGACCCGCACCATCCGCTGCGGCCGGCGATTCCCGAGAAAGACGCCCTGCAGCGGGTGTTCCGGGAGATTCGCACCGAACTGCGCGAGACCGGCTGCAGCCGTGCGATCCTGGTCGGCCACAACGCGCACTTCGACCTCGGTTTCCTGAACGAGGCGATCAAGCGCACCCGCATCAAGCGCAACCCGTTTCACCCTTTCAGCGTGTTCGACACGGCTACCGTCAGCGGCGTTGCATTCGGACAGACCGTGCTGGCACGCGCGGTCACGGCGGCTGGCCTGCCGTGGGACCCGGATGCGGCCCACTCGGCGGCCTACGATGCGGAAGTGACGGCGGATTTATTTTGCGAAATCGTCAACCGGTTTCGGCCGATCTACGAGTCACGCACCGAGTAGCTGAAGCCCGGCTCGGACCCGTCCGGTCGCAGCACTTTATTGCTAAATCCCGGAGCCTCGCCTATCCTTCCACTGCTGACAGGCTCGATGTGCGGCGGCATGTGTGATACATACAACGCGCCGGGCAGTGCGTCAATGAATAACAGGGGACCTTCGCTATGAATCCATTGAATTCGATTTCGGGTACGTTAATTTCCGGCCTGCTGCTGGCGGTCGTGATTGCATTCATAACACCCCTTGCGGGGCCGGCGACGATTGATGCCGTGACGATCTGGACGCACGTTGCTGCCGGAGTGACATGGGTCGGCCTGCTGTACTACTTCAACTTTATACAAGTCCCCGGCATGGCCGAGGCCGCGGCGGATGAAGGTGGCCCGGGCGGTGCCGGCGTATCGAAATATATCGCCCCGCGCGCGCTGCTGTGGTTCCGCTGGTCCGCGCTGCTGACCTGGCTGTCGGGCGCGTTCTACCTGATGATCAAGAGCAACCTGATTGGCGCGTTCACCCTCGGCATGATGCCGGGCAAGGGTGACGCGGTTTACCAGTTGTCTATCGGCATCGGCGCGTGGGCCGGCACAATCATGTTATTTAATGTCTGGATCCTGATCTGGCCGAACCAGAAAAAAATCCTCGGCATGGTCGAAGCCAGCGCCGCGGAGATTGGCAAGGCCAAGCAAGTGGCGCTGATGGCGTCACGCACCAACACGTTGCTGTCGATACCGATGCTGATGTCGATGGTCGGCGCACACCACGGGTACTTCATG
>Ga0114950_10004458_pt1 | contig 10879 bp, 12 predicted proteins | sample N075metaG_FD_83503 | JGI IMG/M metagenome (GOLD analysis project Ga0114950, IMG submission 83503) | Deep subsurface microbial communities from Kermadec Trench to uncover new lineages of life (NeLLi) - N075 metaG | ecosystem: Environmental > Aquatic > Marine > Ocean trench > Sediment | place... | reverse complement strand
GATGCGTATATGGAACGCGACCCCGCGGCCCATTCGCGTCTCATGGTGTTCGTCAGTTACCCCGGCCTGCATGCAACCATTTGGCACCGGGCGGCCCATTGGTTGTGGGGAAACCGGCTGTTTATTCTGGCCCGCCTGGTCAGCCATTTCGCGCGCTGGATAACCGGTATCGAAATCCATCCGGCGGCGATCATCGGCCGGCGGTTCGTCATCGATCACGGTATGGGCGTTGTCATCGGCGAAACGGCCGAAATCGGCGACGATGTCACCTTGTATCACGGTGTCACGCTGGGCGGCATCGCGCCGTCCGTCGACAGCGATACGCAAAAGCAGGTGAAACGGCACCCAACTGTATTGGATGGCGCGATCATCGGATCGGGCGCCCAGGTTTTGGGCCCGATCACGGTCGGCCGCAATGCCCGGGTCGGCGCCAATGCTGTGGTCGTCAAGGATGTGCCCGAAGGCGTCACGGTGGTTGGTATTCCCGCGAAACCGGCGGACGCGGCGCGCGCGGTGTCGGGCCATTTTACCGCCTACGGTACGCCTACCGATGATACCCCGGCCCGTGAAGAGCGGGCGATTGCCGGGTTGCTCGACGAAGTGAGCGCGCTGCGGCGGCGGGTCGAGGAATTGGAAAACGAGCAGGCGCAACGGATCGTATTGGCGCCGTCGGAAACGGATGGTGACTCCAATTTGGAACCTGACGCGCCACTCTCGCGATAGTGCGGAGTTGGCACCTTCAGAAAAGGAGGTAGTACTATGAAATTAGGAACTAAAGGGCGATACGCGGTCACGGCCATGGTCGATTTGGCAACGTACAGCGACAAAAAGCCAATCACGCTGGCCGAGATCGCCACCCGGCAGGAAATATCGTTGTCGTACCTGGAGCAATTGTTCTCGAAACTGCGCCGCGCCGGGCTGGTCAAAAGCGTCCGCGGCCCCGGTGGCGGCTACAAGCTCGCCTTCGGTACCGACAGCATTCGAATTTTGGACGTCATTCATGCCGTCGATGAACCGATTAAGGTCACCCGCTGCGATCCCGAGAGCCGGGTGGGGTGTCTGAGCAAGCACAGCCGCTGTCTCACCCACGATTTGTGGGAGGAACTGGGGCACCAAATTAACATGTTTCTAAGTTCGGTCACCCTGGAGGATGTTTGCGAAGGGCGTGTCCTGGATACCAGCCGGATATTCCCCGCGGAGACGGCCGCGGACATGGCGGCGCATTAGGCGGGCCCATGGACGTCTACCTCGATTATAACGCGACCGCGCCGCTCCGGCCCGAAGCCGCTGCGGCGATGGTTTCGGCGCACGGGCTGTGCGGCAATGCGTCGTCGGTTCATCGCTTCGGGCGATTGGCCCGGCGGGCGGTTGAAGATGCGCGCGAGGCCATCGCGGCGGCGGTCGATGCCAGCGCGGCCGAAATCGTCTTCACCAGCAGCGGCACGGAAGCGAATAATTTGGCGTTGCGGGGTACCGGCCGGCCGCTATTCATCTCGGCGGTCGAGCATGATTCGGTGCGCGGCGCGGGTAACGGTGCCGGCATTATTAGGGTCGACCAGGACGGCCTGGTGGAGTTGCCCCATCTGGAGGAGTTGCTGGCGGCCGTAGACGCGCCGGCGCTGGTATCGGTCATGCTGGCCAACAACGAAACCGGTGTGGTGCAGCCGATCGACGAGCTGGTGGCGCTGGCGCGGCGGTTCGGCGCCCTGATCCATTGCGATGCGGTGCAGGCGCTGGGCAAAATTCCGGTTTCCTTCGCCGCGCTCGACGTCGATATGATGACCCTTTCGGCGCACAAGCTGGGCGGACCGCAGGGCGTGGGTGTCCTGATCGTACGCGACAGCGTCGATATAGCGCCCCTGCTGCGCGGCGGCGGGCAAGAGCGCAGCCGGCGCGCCGGTACCGAGAACGTCGCCGGCATTGCGGGTTTCGGCGCCGCCGTTGCGATGACGGATCAAGCCGTCGCCGAAACGCCGGCGTTGGCGCGGTTGCGCGATGACATCGAGGCCCGGATAGTGGCCATCGCGCCGGACGCCGTTATATATGCCGCGGCGTCGCCACGCCTGCCCAACACAAGCTGCATCGGTCTGCCTGGGGTCAGCAACGAAGTACAGGTGATGGCGCTCGATCTGGCGGGTGTCGCCATCAGCGCCGGCTCTGCCTGCTCCAGCGGCAAGCTGACGCCGAGCCATGTTTTGCAGGCCATGGGCGCCGGCGACGATGCCGCCGCCAGCGCCATTCGCGTTTCTCTTGGCTGGCAAACCAGCGCCGCCGACTGCGACCGCTTTGTCGAAGCGTGGACCCGCGTCGCCAAACGCCGTGCGAGGACAGAACTTGCCGAACGGTCGGTGGCTTAGGAGTGGCGTGATGGCGAGAACCGACGACACACCTACGGCGGTCTACCTGGATTATCAGGCGACGACGCCGGTCGATCCACGGGTCGTCGATGTCATGTTGCCGTGGTTCAGCGAGCGCTTCGGCAACGCCCATTCGACCCAGCACGCGTTTGGCGCCCAGGCCGCTGACGCGGTCGAGGCCGCGCGCGCCAAAATCGCGGCGCTGCTCGGGGCCGATCCGCGCGAAATCGTGTTTACCTCGGGCGCGACAGAATCCAACAATCTGTCGATCAAAGGGGCGGCCCGTTTCGCCCGCAAACATGATCGTGGCGACCACATCGTTACTTTCGAGACCGAACATAAATGCGTTCTGGAATCCTGTTTCGCGCTGGCCGATGAAGGCATACGCACGACCGTGCTGAAAGTCGGCGCCGACGGTGTGATCGATCTCGACGCGCTCGCCGCCGCCATCAAGGACGACACGATTCTGGTGTCGGCCATGGCCGTCAACAACGAGATCGGCGTGATCCAGCCCCTGGCGGAAATCGGCCGGCTGTGCCGTGAGCGCGGTGTGCTGTTCCATACCGATGCGGCGCAGGCCGCCGGCAAGATCCCGCTCGACGTCGATGAAATGTCGATCGACCTGATGAGCGTATCCGGTCACAAATTGTACGCGCCGAAAGGCGTCGGCGTCATCTATGTGCGCCGCCGGCCGCGCGCCCGTTTGCTGGCTGAAATAAGCGGCGGCGGGCAGGAACGGGGCTTTCGCTCGGGCACCCTGGCGGTGCCGCTGATCGTCGCGATGGGCGCGGCGTGCGAAATCGCCGACCGGGAAATGGCCCAGGAAGCCGGGCGGCTCGCCGAATTTCAGCGCTCGATGTTGTCGCAACTGCAAGCCGCTGTGCCCGACCTTGTGGTCAATGGCAGCCTGGAGGAACGGTTCGCCGGAAATCTTAATATCGGCTTTCCCGATATCGACGCTTTGGCGCTGATGGCGTCGCTGAACGATGTCGCGGTATCCACCGGATCGGCCTGTACTTCGGACTCGGTCGAACCATCTTATGTGTTACAGGGGTTGGGCTTGCCGCATTCGATTTCGGCGGGCTCGATCCGGATCGGCTTTGGCCGTTTCACCACCCGATCGGAAATCGACTACGCCGCGCGGCGCATCGCCGAAGAAGTCGCGGTGCAACGTGGCGGGCAAGAGGCGGCTGCGGAATGAGTTGCGGAATGAGTTTAAGGGAGACGAATTATGGCCGCTAACGTTGACGTCATCGAACAGGTGCAATCGCTCGGCGAGCAGTACAAATATGGCTTCGTCACCGATATCGATGTCGATCTGGCGCCCAAGGGACTGAACGAGGATATCGTCCGGCTGATTTCCGAAAAGAAAGGGGAGCCGGAGTGGATGCTCGAGTGGCGCCTCAAGGCCTACCGCCACTGGCTGACGATGACAGCGCCCGAATGGCAAAAAGTCGCCTTCGCGCCGATCGATTTCCAGGATTCGTATTATTACGCCGCGCCCAAACTTGCCGATAAGCCAAAATCGCTCGACGAGGTCGATCCTAAATTACTCGAGACCTACGCGAAGCTGGGCATTTCGCTGAAAGAGCAGGAGGTGCTGGCGGGTGTCGAAGGCGCGCCGCAGGTCGCCATCGACGCGGTGTTCGACAGCGTTTCGGTCGCCACCACTTACAAGGCCAAGCTGGCAGAGATCGGCGTCATTTTTTGCTCGATGTCCGAAGCGGTTAAGGAGCATCCCGAACTGGTGCGCAAGTATTTAGGTTCGGTGGTGCCTTATGCCGATAATTTTTACGCCACGCTGAACTCGGCGGTGTTTACCGACGGGTCGTTCGTCTACATCCCCAAGGGCGTGCGCTGCCCGATGGAATTGTCGACCTACTTCCGCATCAACCAGGAAAATACCGGCCAGTTCGAGCGCACTCTGATTATCGCCGACGATGGCGCCCATGTCAGCTATCTGGAAGGCTGCACGGCGCCGCAGCGCGACGAGCACCAGTTGCACGCCGCCGTGGTCGAACTAATCACCCTCGACGATGCCGAGATCAAGTATTCGACGGTGCAGAACTGGTATCCCGGCGACGAGGAAGGACGCGGCGGCATCTATAATTTCGTCACCAAACGCGGCGCCTGCCGGGGCCGTAATTCGAAGATTTCCTGGACCCAGGTCGAGACCGGCTCGGCGATTACCTGGAAATATCCCAGTTGCATTCTGCAGGGCGATAATTCGGTGGGCGAGTTCTATTCGATCGCCATCACCAACAATGCCCAGCAGGCCGATACCGGCACCAAGATGATCCATATCGGCAAGAACACCACCTCGCGGATCATCTCGAAGGGGATTACCGCCGGCCGCGCCGACCAGACCTATCGCGGTCTGGTGCGCATGCAGCGCGGCGCCCATGGCGCGCGCAACTATACTCAGTGCGACAGCCTGTTGATCGGCGATCAGTGCGGCGCCCATACCGTGCCCTATATCGAGAGCCAGAATCCGACGGCGCAGGTCGAGCACGAGGCGACGACCAGCCGCATCAGCGACGACCAAATGTTTTACTGCCGCCAGCGCGGATTGACCGACGAGGAGGCGATATCGCTGATCGTCAACGGTTTCTGCCGCGAAGTGTTGCAAACCCTGCCGATGGAATTCGCCGTCGAGGCGCAAAAGTTGGTCGGTATCAGCCTAGAAGGCAGCGTCGGGTAACCGGCGAGAAATTTAGGACAGAGAGAAATGGCGTTATTGGAAATCCGCAATCTGCACGCGACGGTCGATGGTAAATCGATCCTCAATGGCGTCGATCTGACCATCGATGCCGGCGAAGTGCACGCGATCATGGGACCTAACGGGTCCGGTAAAAGCACCTTGTCCTACGTGCTGGCGGGCCGCGACGGTTACGTCGTCACCGAGGGTGAGGTGACATATGACGGGCAGGATCTGCTGGCGATGAGCATCGATCAGCGCGCGCGCGAAGGCCTATTTCTGGCGTTCCAGTATCCGGTCGAAATTCCTGGCGTGGTCGGGCTGACGTTTCTCAAAACGGCGGCCAACGCGGTGCGCCGCCATCGCGGCGAGAGCGAGTTGGACGCCATGGACTTTCTTAAATTCGTCCGCGATAAGGCCGAGGCGCTCGATATCAGCGACGACATGCTGAAGCGTGCGGTCAATGAGGGCTTTTCCGGCGGCGAGAAGAAACGCATGGAAATCCTCCAGATGGCCGTCCTAGAGCCGCGCTTCGCCATTCTCGACGAGACCGATTCAGGGCTCGATATCGATGCCCTGAAGGTGGTCTCCGACGGTGTTAACGCGATGCGCGGACCGGAGCGCGGCATGCTGTTGATCACCCATTACCAGCGCCTGCTCGATTACATCGTGCCCGACAGGGTGCATGTGCTGGCGCATGGCCGCATCGTAAAGAGCGGCGACAAAAGCCTGGCCCTTGAGCTCGAAGCCAAGGGTTACAGCGAATTTCTCGATGCGGCGGCTTAGGCGGAGTTAAGACAGTGCCCGACGGTAGTGGTCATATGCAGCCCTTTCTCGACCAGGCGCTAGCTGGCGCCAAGGGTGCGTCCGGTGCGAAGGCGGCCGGATGGCTGTCCGATTTGCGCGGGCGCGGCGCGGCGATTTATGGCGACCACGGCTTGCCCAGCCGCCGTGACGAGTATTGGCGCTATACCAACCTCAACGCGTTGACCAAATCCGATTACCAGCTCGCCAATGGCGCGCCGGCGATTGATGTGCCGCCGTTGCCGCATCGCGCGGTCGCCGAATTGGCGAGTTACCGCATCGTCTTCGTCAACGGCCATTTGCGGCCCGATCTTTGCGTCCTCGACGACATGCCCGAGGGCGTCCTGATCGCCGGCCTCGGCGATATGATCGCGGCGGCGCCCGACCGCCTGCAATCGGTGTTAGGCCAAAACGTTGACTTGAACGCCTTACCGCTGGCTGCCCTCAACACGGCATTTATGCACGACGGTATGGTGCTGTTCGTCGATGACGGCGTGAACATCGACAAGCCGGTTCATCTGGTTTCGATCGCCGTGCCGAGCGACACGCCGATGATGTTGCAGCCCCGCCATTTGGTCGTGCTTGGCGATGGTGCGAAAGCGACATTGATCGAAAGCCATATCGGCGGATCGGGCGGCGCATACTTCAACAATCTGGTCAGCGAGCTCACCCTGGGCGAACGCGCCGATCTCAACCATTACACTTTCCAGGAAGAGGGGCCGGCGGCGGTTCACATCGCGGCGACGGCGCTGAACTTGGCGGCTGGGGCGAGCTATGGCGGATTTGTCCTGCAAAGCGGCGGTTTAATTGGTCGTATCGAGACCCGCGCCATTCTCAGTGGTCCGGGCGCCGACTGCCGGCTCGACGGTATTTACCTGGGAACCGGCAGCCAAGTGCTGGACAACACCATCTATGTGGAACATGCCGCCACAGGCTGCCGTTCGCGCCAGGTCTATAAGGGCGTCCTCGACGGACGGGCGCGAGGCGTCTTCCAGGGCAAAATTCTGGTGCGGCGCGGTGCGCAACAGACCGATGGCTACCAGCTCAGCCGGACCCTGCTGTTATCGCCGAGGGCCGAAATCGACACCAGGCCGGAACTTGAAATTTACGCCGACGACGTCAAGTGCAGTCACGGCGCTACGGTGGGCGAGCTTGATGGTGAGGCGATGTTCTATCTGATGAGCCGCGGTATCGCCTACGATGCGGCGCGGCGGATTCTGGTCGAGGCTTTCGTCAGCGAAGCATTGTCGGAAATACGCCTCAGCCAGGTGGCGGAGGATTTTTCGGCGCATGTGCGCAACTGGTTGGGTGCGAACATCCAGCTCGCGGCGGCGGAATAGAGGTCCCCGGTCATGACGACAGCCCCCGATATTGCGGCCGCCCCCGAGCCCTTCGACGTCGATAAGGTTCGCGGCGATTTTCCTGTTTTGTCGCGGACCATGCGCGGCAAACCGTTGGTGTTCCTGGACAGCGCCGCTTCGGCACAGAAGCCACGGCAAGTCATCGACACGGTGAGCGACGTCTATGAGCGCGAATACGCCAATGTCCACCGCGGCCTGTATGAGATAAGCGAAGCCGTGACGGCGCGCTACGAGGGCGTGCGCGAGACCATTCGCCATTATATCAACGCCGCCCACGCTCACGAAATCATCTTCACCCGCAACGCCACGGAATCGATCAATCTGGTCGCCGCGAGTTACGGCCGCGCTTTCTTGAAAGAAGGCGACGAGATCATCATCAGCGAGTTGGAGCACCACTCGAATATCGTGCCGTGGCAGATGCTGCGCGACGTGAAGGGGATCGTGCTGCGCATCGCGCCGATCAGCGACGATGGCGAGCTGATCATGTCCGAATTCGAAAAGCTGCTCAGCCCGCGCACCAAACTGGTCGCGATGGCCCATATGTCGAACGTGTTGGGCACTATTTTGCCGGTCGTCGAGATCATTCGCCTGTCGCACGCCGCCGGCGCCAAGGTGTTGCTCGATGGTTGCCAGTCGGTGACCCATCTGCCTGTCGATGTGCAGGCACTGGGCTGCGACTTCTACGTCTTCTCCGGCCACAAGCTGTACGGGCCGACCGGCATCGGCGTTTTGTACGCCCGCGAGGAACTGCTCGACGCTATGCCGCCCTATATGGGCGGCGGCGACATGATCGCCTCGGTGACCTTCGAGAAAACCACCTGGGCGAAACTGCCGCACAAGTTCGAGGCCGGCACGCCGGCGATCGCTCAGGCGATCGGTCTCGGTGCGGCCATCGATTATGTTACTTCGCTCGGTCTCGAAGAGATCGGCGCCCATGAGCGCGATATTTTGAACTACGGCACCCAGCAATTGACGAGTATCGACGGGTTGCGCCTGATCGGCACGGCGCCGGCGAAGGCCAGCGTTCTGTCGTTTACCCTCGATTTCGCCCATCCCCACGACATCGCGACGATCGCCGACCAGGCTGGAGTCGCTGTGCGGGCCGGGCATCATTGCGCGCAGCCGCTGATGGCGCGCCTGGACATTCCGGCCACCGTGCGCGCCTCGATCGGCATGTACAACACTCGCGCCGATATCGACGCTCTGGTGGGCGCCTTGGGCAAGGTATCGGAGATTTTTGGCTGATGAACGATCTGCGCGAACTTTATCAAGAGGTCATCCTCGACCATGGTAAGAATCCGCGGAATTTCCGCACCCCCGACGATGCGACCGCTCTGGCGCACGGCAACAATCCGCTGTGCGGCGATCAGTTGACGGTCTACATCAAACTCGGAGCTGACGGTCTGGTCGAGGACGCCGCCTTTGTCGGCCGGGGATGTGCGATCTCGGTCGCCTCGGCATCGATGATGACCGAGCTGATCAAAGGGAAATCGGAGGCCAAGGCCCGGGAGTTGTTCGAGGCCTTCCATGACATGTGTACCGGTGAGGGCGATGGCGCCACGGTGGACGATGAACTCGATAAGCTGAAGGTGCTGGCGGGGGTGCGCGATTATCCGACCCGGGTCAAATGCGCCACCCTACCGTGGCACACCCTGGTCGCCGCGCTGGCCGGCGACGGCGAAGTGACGACCGAATGAATAGGCGCGCGCGATGAACGAAACCGGACCCGGCCTCGCCGAATTTATGCCCAACGCCGTGAAACCCGGCGAGGCTGTGGTCGCCCGCGCCGGCGCGCCGCTGCCCGATGGCGTGGTGGTGGCCGGTAAAGAAGCGGCCATTGCCGCCTTACGAACCGTGCACGACCCGGAAATTCCGGTAAATATCTACGATTTGGGACTTATTTACGATCTGGAGATAAAATCCGACGGTTCGATGCGGGTCGAAATGACGTTAACCACGCCGAATTGCCCGGTGGCCGGTGACTTGCCCATGTGGGTGGCCGATGCGGTGGCCGGGGTCGAGGGAATCGGCGAAGTCGCGGTTCATCTGGTGTGGGAACCCCAGTGGACCATGGACCGCATGACCGACGAAGCCAAGCTGGCTCTCGATCTGTTTTGACCTATATTAGATAGGCAAGTGGAAGGACTGAAGGCAACATGACAGCCCCCATCATCACCATGACCGAAACCGCTGTCGAGCGCGCTAAAAGCTTGATGGCGCGCGCCGAGGAAGGCGTGGCGGGCTTGCGCGTCGGCATCAGCACCCGCGGCTGCTCTGGCCTGGCCTATGTGGTCGAATACGCCACCGAGCAGCGCCAGTTCGAAGAGGTCGTCGAACAGGACGGCGTGCGCATCTTCATCGATCCGGCGGCGACGATGTTCCTGATTGGCTCGGAAATGGACTATCAGGAGGGTAAATTCCAAACCGGATTTACCTTCGACAACCCGAACGCAAAAGGCACCTGCGGTTGCGGAGAGTCGTTTCACGTCTAACCAACGCGCCGGCAGGATAGGGTTATTTAGCAATGCCGCGCATGATTTTCGTTGAACCCGATGGCACGCGGCTCGACGTCGATGCGCCCATCGGCCATTCGTTGCTGCAGATCGCCTGGGACAACAAGATAGATATCGAAGGTGCGTGCGAGGGCGCGATGGCGTGCTCGACCTGCCATGTGATCGTCGCGCCCGAATGGTCGGGCCGTCTGGATGAGCCCACCGAGGACGAGGAAGATATGCTCGACCTGGCCTTCGGCCTGACCCGCACGTCGCGCCTGGGCTGCCAGATCATCATTACCGAAGCGCTCGACGGCCTGACCGTCAACCTGCCACCCGACACCCGTAATCTGCTGTTGGAGTAGACTATGGCGGCCGGTTCTCTCAGCCATTATCTGCCCGATTATGAATTATACCCGCAATTGCGCGATGTGGTGGCCGAGACCTGGCAGGCCTATGTGGCCCATCCGTTTGTCGCCCAGTTGGCGGCGGGAACGTTGCCCGAGGCCTGCTTTCGCCATTATCTGGGCCAGGACTATCTGTTCCTTATCCAGTTTGCCCGCGCCTATGCGCTGGCCGCCTATAAGGCCGATAACTTGGCCGGAATCCACGCCGCCGCCGCCGGCATGTCGGCGATCATCGACACCGAAATCCGCCTGCACGTGGATTACTGCGCCGGATGGGGGCTCGACCAGGACGGCATGGAAGCGCTACCCGAGGCCTCGGCGACGCTGGCCTACACGCGATATGTTTTGGAAAAGGGACTACAGGGCGATCTGCTCGATCTCTACGTGGCGCTGGCGCCCTGCGTCATAGGCTATGGCGAAATTGGTGCCCGTCTCGCCGCCGATGGCGACACTAAAATCGAAGGTAATCCTTATGCTTCCTGGATCGCGATGTATTCCGGCGACGAATATCAGGAGGTCGCCCGTGCCCACGCCGAAACGCTCGACCGCCTATGGCGGGAACGCGCCGGCGGCGGCCGGCTGCACTCACTTACCGCGACATTCGCGCAAGCCACCCAGCTTGAAGCCGATTTTTGGCAAATGGGCTTGGATGCGGCGGGTGATGCCGACGGCGCATAGAGCTTAAAGACGAACACCCTCGTACTTCGAGACGGCGCTTCGCGCTTCCTCAGCATGAGGGTGTTTGTTTGAACAAGAGCCT
>Ga0114950_10004457_pt1 | contig 10880 bp, 9 predicted proteins | sample N075metaG_FD_83503 | JGI IMG/M metagenome (GOLD analysis project Ga0114950, IMG submission 83503) | Deep subsurface microbial communities from Kermadec Trench to uncover new lineages of life (NeLLi) - N075 metaG | ecosystem: Environmental > Aquatic > Marine > Ocean trench > Sediment | place... | reverse complement strand
TACCCCACGGACCAGGGTTTCGATGAATGGTATGGAATCCCCAGATCATCGGACCGGGCCTTCTGGCCGGATAGCAATAGCTTCACGCCTGGCAGCCACCCAAGTGCTGTGTTCACCCACGTCATGTCGGCAAAGCGTGGTGAAAAGCCCAAGGAACTGGAAGTCTACGGCCGTGCCAAGCGCAAGACCATTGATCGCGAAATCACAGATCACGCCATTGATTTCATCAAGCGTAAGGTCAAAGCCAGTCAGCCGTTTTTTGCCTTTCTCCCTTATACACAAACCCATGAACCGGTCGATCCTCATCCTGACTACAAGGGCAAGACTGGAAACGGAAGCTTTGCTGACGTTTTGGCACAGACGGATGCCTATGTGGGAGAGCTTCTGGATACGATCGATAAGCTGGGAATAAAAGACAACACCATATTTATCTTTACATCGGACAATGGCCGCGAGGGCGTGCCGAGATCGTTTGGATTCACCGGCCCCTGGCGAGGGAGCATGTTTTCTCCCTATGAAGGTTCCTTACGCGTGCCTTTTCTGATTCGCTGGCCGGGGAAAATTCCCGCAAAGCAAGTATCAAACGAAATTGTCCACGCGATCGATCTGTTTCCCACATTGGCTAATATTGTTGGAGCCGATCTACCGAAAGATCGAATAATGGATGGTGCTGACCAACTTGATTTCCTGATGGGAAAGTCGGAGAAATCCGCTCGAGAGTCCGTCATCATTTACATCGGCAACGAGCTTTTTGGCTTGAAATGGCGCAACTGGAAATTGCTACTCAAGCAAATGGATGAACACAGTCCGTATGCGGTCAGAACACTGGCTTATCCAACCATCTACAATCTGCTCGTAGACCCAAAAGAAGAGGTACCCGAACTCAACTATCTCAACGACACCTGGGTAGATTTTCCCTTGTACCAGGTTTTAGAAGATCACCAGGCATCGATTGAAAAAGATCCCGGTACACCGGACCCTTGACGATCAAATTAATATCGAGACGAAATGAAAAGTGAAGACACCCATATACTCACACTACAATGAATTCTATATAACATTGGTGTCCTGGCATTTTTGCCTGACTTTTTGCCTAACTGTCTCGGGGCTTTGATCAGAATAGCGTGACTAACCACACATCTCTTTAGGCGATTTTTTTGGTAAAATCTGTCCTTTATGTAGCCGAATTGCGGTTAATTACAAGGACTTGTCTTGAAACCTCTTGCGCAACTAGTAACTCTGATTTGTTTCCTGCTTTTAGGTGGCCAAATCGCGCTTGCCAACTGGCAAGCGTTCAGTCTCGTCAATGGCAATATCATCATTGATGTCGAAATCGAAGGCCAATCGGTCAAGGCAGTGCTTGATAGTGGTGCGACACATCACATCATCAGCAACGAATTTGTTGAAAATTATGGCCAGGAGTTCAAAGAGTCAAAAACCGTAAGGGAGGTGGGAATTTATGGTGAGCGGGAACTTCAAGACTACCGACAAGTCCCCATAAAACTGTTTGGTTATGACGTAACACTCAAGGATGTAGCTACAGAACAGCTAGATGGATTTGATCTGTTGTTAGGTGGTGGTTTTTTTAGCAACGTAATCGTTCAAATCGATTATCCGAACTCGCGTCTCCGACTGTTGGGCAAAGATGCTGTTGATATGAAAAAGCACGCCAACGTACCGATGAAGCGTGCAAGGGGCAGTCGGTTGCCGGCTGTACAGGTTGAAGCAAACGGTGCGAAAGCATGGCTAATTCTGGATACAGGTAACGCTGCCGGAATATTGATAAAAAGCAGTTTCGCAAAGGATAAAGGGTGGCTCAATGTTGACTCGGCTGTATCGCGACTGGATTCCAAAGGTGTGGTCGATACATCCAGTGTTCAGAGCTTTCGTCTGAACTCTCTCAAAATAGGACCCTATGATCTGGAAAACGTGTTGGTTGCCACCCCAAGTAAAGATCAAATTGCCGATATTGGCCGCTATGCAAGCGAAAGCACACTAGGTACCCGTATCAAGTCAGGCGTACAGGCCAAAGGTCTCATTGGTTACGATATTTTGAAACATTTCATAGTCACAATTGACTACACCGCATACAAGGTCAACTTGTATGCACCTGAATAGCTACCAGAGCGCGGTGACCCGCTCTGCAATAATCCAATCAATGAATCTGTCCCCGTACTTCGCCGGAAGGCACGGTTTGGGTGTGAACATTGACATAGGCGTCACCCGTCTCAAGTTCAGCGACCAGATCAGCGATGCTCATTCCTGCCAGCGCACCAATCAGATCGGCACCGGTAATAACGCCCTGTGCCAAAATGCCATTCACGGTTGCGCCCGCTGGATCAAAGCCAAACAGGAAAGCAACCACACCCCCATTGGAACCTGCGGGCGCCAGGTGGATGTGCGATTGGGTGACGAATTCCAGGTTTGCAACGATGAGTTTGTACCGCAAACCTGTTCCGTCTTCGGTCAGATTGAAAATTGCCTGGCATTGTCCGCCCGTGTCAACGGGAGGTACTTCATTAATGCCTTTACAGTGGGTGCGGAAATTGCCGTCAGCAAGTAAAGATGGTGCCACCATGTTTAAAAGGAATACAGCCAATAATGCAGCGATAGTTTTCATGTGCGAAGTCTCCTTTGAAAATGCACTCATTTCATAGGGTGCATCTATAGTATAGAAGATCACACGCAGACTGCAGCGCTTCAGATTAGCGCTGGGTCACTCCAACCCCTGAGATGGTTTTAGCTCTGACCTCTCTATTGCTTTTCAGCTTCTTCCTCCGCCTTGGTCGCGTCCAGGAACTGCTGCTGATCGCCGTAGTAGTCATCAATGGCGTGTTCTGATGACAACGGGCTCAAATAGTGTTTCGCAGTCAGTCCTTCCTTGTTCATGGCCAGGCCCGTCAGACATGCCTTGATGATGTGGGCACTGTTCAGCGTGGTTTTGTAAGTGGGATCGAGTGCCGGATGTAATTCGACCAGATCGAAGCCCACCACGTTGGACTCGGCGCACAGGCGGCGCACGATGGTGATTGCCTCGCGCATGGTGAGCCCACCGGGCACCGGAGTGCCGGTCGCCACCGCGAACGCCGGGTCGAGTACGTCAATATCGAAAGAGATATGAAGCTTATTCCCCTCCTCACTGGCCTCGGCGATGACCCGGTCAAGCACCGCGTCCCAGCCCCGCTGCTCCACCTCGGCCATGTTGTGATAACGCATGCCCAGTTCGCGCATCCATTGGAAGCCAGACTTGTCGGGGCCGCTTGAGCGCAGCCCAACCTGGATGTAGTCGGCAGCCCGTATATGGCCCTCGTTAATCAAGCGGTAGACCGGGTAGCCGTGGCTGATCAGGTGGCTACCACCCCACCACGCATCGTAGTGCGAGTCGAAGTGGATCACGGACACCTTTTCTTTACCATAAACATCGGCAAGGGCTGCCACATTGGGGTATTCCAATGAGTGGTCGCCGCCGACAATCATGGGCACAGCACCCGTTTCGGCGATCTCACGAACAATGTCACGCACGTGGCGCATGGACCGCTCGGTGCTGGCGTTGTCGACCGCCACGTCACCGTAGTCAACGATGGTCAATACCTCGCCTGCTTTGACCTGTACATACTGGTCATGGTCGCCTATGGGCCAGCCCAACAGGCGCAGATCCACGGTGGCGCGCTCGCCGGAATCGCGCCATCCGGAGCCCATGTTCAAGGGCGCACCGAGGATGGCAACGTCGACTTCACCGGCGATCAGGTCTTGTTTCGAAAGCGCCAGGGGATACCCGCCAAATGTGGGTGGACCGCCTCTGCCGTTATAGCGGCCGAGCGGAACCGCACCGGGCTCCCGTTGCGGGTCCATTGATCGCGGGCGTTGCATACGCCATGCATTGAATGTTGGCGATGCGGTGTTGAGGGGGATGTTGGCTGCGTCCCGCCCTTCTCTGTAGCGGCTATGGTCGACCGATTTTTGCATGGCATTGACCCACGCTTTCACTTCCTCGGCTGTGCGCTCCTCCAGGGCTTCAACGGCGTCTTCGACAGGCCCGGTAAAGGATCGCGCATCACCGCTTTTCAAGAACTCGATCTCCTCCGGCGTCAGCAATTCGAGCTTTGGCGCCACGCTGGCAGGCAGCTCCAAGGGCGGCTTTTCCTCCACCCGCGGGTCCTTGGTATCAAATGGGTAGGCGTTCTCCCCGACGACATGTTCCGGGGTGACGGGTTGCTGGGTTTCGGGTGGCTCATCCATTGCCCAGGAGAGCGGGGCAAGCAGGATCACACCCACGAACAGGATTGCGCGAATGTCAGACAAAACGAATTTCATCGTAAAATTCCAAACGGTGGGCCCGGCCTTATCGTTGGCCATGACTCAGGGCCAATGGATGAACATAGTCCGGATCGAGACCGGCTTTGCGCACGGCCATGCCAACCAGGCAGGAATTGAGCAACGCATTCGCATTGATCACCGATAATCGGGAGAGATCGAGCATCGGTGCCATGTCGGTAATTTCAAAACCGACGATATCTTTCGCGGCGCACACCTGGCGGATGACTTGCGTTACTTGCTGGAGGCGCAGACCGTTGGGCACGATACGGCCTGCCGAAACCATTTCGGCGGGATCAATGACGCTGACATCAATGGAGACGAAAAATGCCTCAGGGCCTCTATCGACTTCCCTGAGTACCTGCTTCAGAACCTTTTTGAATCCGCGCTACTGGATCTCCGCCATGGTGTGATAGCGGACTTCTTTGCTGCGTAGCCACCGCAGTGTATCCGCGTCTACTGCAGGCCCGCGTAAGCCCACCTGGATGGTTTTATTGCCATCCACAATATCCTGATCCAGCAGCAAAAATAACGCCTGCCTGTCAGATATCTTGTGATCACTCACACGGTCGGCATCCGGGTGTGCGCTGAAGTGCAGCAGTCCGAATGTGCCGGCTCCCCGTGCCTGGGCAACACCTTTGACACCGGGGTAGAGCATGGACGTATCCCCGCCGACCAGCATGGGTATGGCGCCCGTCCCCGAGGTCTCGGCAACCATGGCGGTGACATGGCCGACAGTCCGTTCGGTGCTCAGGTAATCGATAGAAAAATCGCCGTAATCGACCACGGTCAACACTTCAAGGGGCTTGAGCAGCGATTGCACGTCTGGCGTTGCGATGCTGTTGTGGGCCCGCATCGCAGCTGGGCCGTGACCAGCATCTCGCCGCCCGCTGCTCATATTGCTGGGCACGCCAATGATTGCCACATCGACGTTACCCGCGATCAGATCTTCAGGCCAGATGGCAACTTTGGCCCCGCCAAACGTGGGTACTCCGGATTTTGGAAACAGGTAACGGTGGACGCTGAAAGGGCCCGGTTCGCGTTTCAATTCACGCAGCGGTGCCGGAGTCGGCAGGTTGCGTTGGTTGAAATACTTGGAATTGAGGTTGAGCGGTGACGCGCCCATATCGCGTTCTGGGTCATAGCCCATTTCCTCGGCGAGCGACATCAGGTCGCCGAACAGGCTGCGCAGGCTTTCTGCATCTCGCGTGGCGAGTTCATGTTCAAGTTGCCGCTCAGGAATAAACTCGAGTACAGCGCCTGAGGTAATGAACTCGAGCTGTACATCAGTCAGCTCACTCACCTGTGCTTGCAGGTCATCCGGTATGGGCAATTGCGCAAGCACACTTTCATACGGGTATAGAAGGGTGGCCAGGACCACAGTGACCAGAGCACCGTGTTTCAGTATGCCTTGAGGATTTATACCCGTTGCGTGCATCTGGCTGGTTGAGTTTGAAATTTGTTTTTGTTGTTCATTTGTGTGTAATCAAAAATCAGTGCAATACCCTGGTTTGCTGGCATGCCCGTAATTTAGTATAGCCCAACATTTAGGGTGAAGGTGAAAACAGGTCTGTTGCAGTCGGTTGAGAATCCGCATGCGGGTGGTTCGATTCCATTGTGCATGGATGCACCGGTGTCGCGAAGGCCATGGATGGCCGAGAGCGACCATCTCTGGCCACCATATTCAATAAAAATCGCAACTAGATCGTTGTTATGAGTCAGGACTAAGTATTATGTTAATGTCAGCATTTTGGCCGGAACCAGAACATCAACACATGACTGAAGACTACCGAAAAATAAGTTTCTGGCTGGATAGCGAACCGGGTTCTCTGGAGCCCCGGCCAAGCCTCACAAGCACCATTGATGCGGATGTTGCAATCATCGGTGCCGGATACACCGGATTGTGGACAGCTTATTACCTGAAGAAGATCGATCCTGCGATGAACATCGTCATCGTTGAATCTCAAATTGCCGGTTACGGTGCCTCAGGACGTAACGGAGGCTGGTGTTCCGCTTACCTGGCCGGCATTGAACACTGGCTGGACGATCCGACAAGCCGCGATGATGCCATCCGGTTGCAACGTTTGATGTTCGATACTGTAAAGGAAGTCAGCAGGGTTACAGATAAAGAATCCATCGACTGTCATTTTGATCAGTCAGGGGCTCTGGAAATCGCTGTTAATGGCATGCAACAAAAGCGATTGAGTGAAGAGTTTGATTACCTCCAAAGTCTGGGCTTTGGCGATGAAGATTATTGCTGGCTGGATGCGAATGAGATCGGCAAGAAACTGGCGATGGAAGGAGCACGGGCTGCTATTCATATGGCGCACACTGCAGCTGTGCAGCCTGCACGGCTGGCACGTGGCCTTGCGGCAACTTTGGAGAGCGTGGGTGTCTCCATTTACGAAAACAGCACGGTGACCGGGATGGGACCCAATCACCTTGCAACCGGGACGGGCCGTGTAAAAGCCGAATCCATCATTATCGCCACGGAGGGCTACAGCAATAACACCACCAGGCGCAAAAACCAGCTGATTCCCCTGCACTCAATGATGGTCGCAACCGAGCCCTTGTCTGCAACCCAACTTGATGAACTAAGGCTACATAAGCGCTATTGTTTCAGCAGCATCCACCATTTGGTCACCTACGGGCAATTGACCGCAGACAATCGCATCGCTTTTGGTTGCCGTGGCAGCTATCACTATGGCTCCCGTATCAGGAACTTTGCAGCGACAGATACCGACTTTAATGCGGTCCGTGAAATCTTTCTGCAGCTCTTCCCCAGCCTGAATGGAATCAGTTTCACACACGCCTGGGGTGGCGCCATGGGTGTCGCTCGAAACCTGCGCCCATCGGTTAACTATAGCCGGGCCGAGGGGCTGGGTTGGGCGGGTGGTTACTTCGGTAACGGCGTTGCTGCTTCCAATTTGGCAGGACGAACAATGGCTGACCTGATTACAGGTCGGGATACTGACCGTACCCACACACCATGGGTTAACCCGCAGGGCGCCGGTAAACATTGGGAACCTGAACCGCTACGCTGGTTGGCCATCAAATCCGCCAAAAGCCTGATGCACATAGCAGACAAGTGCGAGCAACGAAATTCCCGCTTTACACCAATGATCCAGAAAGCACTGGATAAAGTCTGGTCTTGATGGTGAATAGAAGATATAGACGCCGCCGTGCTTAGCTGTACCGAGGACTGCCATCAATGATGCGCACATCACTGCAGCTTCCGATGTCGACAAGCTGTAGTTGCAACATGATTACAAACCATGCCTGTTTCTTCGAACCAGGATCCATACTGGGTAACTGTATCAACGGCTGGCCTTCGAGGTAGTGATAATAGGCTTGGGTGTGGTCTCTTCGTCGTTTCAATATGTCGTCCAGACGTGACATCTGCACCCGTCCCAACGCCGCATGTAACTCGCTTAAGCGATAGTTCAGCCCCCATTCCATCTGGTCCAACCAAGCGCCACTGTCTTCCCGGCCGTGATTACGCAGGCGTCTGACGCGGTTGGCCAGTGCGGCATCGTCGGTTAACAGCATACCGGCCTCGGCAGCGGTGATCTGCTTGTTGCCGTAGTAGGCAAAAACCGAGCTATCACCAAAGCTTCCCAAAGGCCGGTTGGCCAAATACCCTCCCAGTGCTTCACTGGCATCTTCTATGAGCGACAGCCCATTGGCCTCAGCCAGGGCGCGAAAAGCAGGCATGTTCGCAGGCCGACCGGCGCAATGCGGAAGACATTTTCACCCCGTTGTACAATCACCAGATTCCACCCGAAGCAGCGGATGTTATTCACTACGGCTTCACAGTACCTGAAAACACGGTTGATCCAATCACGATTGAAGTGAAGCTGAACTACCGAAAATTCGACACTGCTTATCTGCGCAAAGGGGGGAATTGCGCCAGGCGGAGTACGCTTTTACCCGGGTAGAAACGCTTGGCCGCGCCGATGGCCCGCTGAACCTGGCCCGCGTGTATTTGCGGGAGGGTCGCATAGAGAACGCCGCCCAGGCCTTGCACCGGGCCGCGAAATTTGAGCCACCGGGATATCCCTGGCTGGTGGCCTGGTTCACTGGCCTGGTGAACAAGCACGCAACCAGTTGCTGATGGAGGCACAACAATGGTTCGAAAAAACGCTGCAACTGGATCCGGAGAACAATACCGCCCATTACAACCTCGGCCTGATTCACACCCTGTTGGGCAATGAAGTACAAGCGAAGGAGCATCGACGTTTACATGAATACTACCGGGTCGATGACAATGCCCGAGATCGCGCAGTCAACCTGCATCGAAGCAACAACCCGGCAGCCGACCATGCCGCCGAATCGGTGGTAATCTATGATTTACAACGCCAGATTTCCGCGGACATCCCAATACAGCAACACATCGACTGAACCTCGCACAGGCATTCAAACCTGTCGACTCGCTGACGGGCATGTTCGTTGCATCGACCAGCAGCAGAAATAACAAGCACTTTGAACTAGACTTAAATTAGGTGATCTGATTCAGACCCAAGGTAGGTCATATGTAACCGTGGCTGGAAATCTGCTATGAATGTTGTCGCAGAAATATCAGAGTGGCATTTTTATTAACTCCCAGTAAGGAGGATTTAAAAAATGAAATACACTACAGTTTGTTTAACAGCGCTTGTTGTTGGAATTTTTGCTATAGCCGGTTACGGAGCTAACCTCAATGCGAAGATGGGCGACGGGAACTGGCCGGACCAGCTGGAGGGCGATCCCTTTATCATCCTGCCCGGTATTTCTGCCGCCTGGTACGACCCGGAAAGAAACGGGGAAGGGTTCGTGGTCGAGATCCTCCCTGGTGACAGAGCCATTATGTACTGGTTCACTTACGATACTGAGGGAAGGCAGGATTGGTATATCGCCCTGGGCGAAATAAAAGGCGATCACATCACGTTTCCGGAATTGCTGCGGGTATCCGGGGGTGAATTCGGACCCGAGTTCGACCCGGATAAAGTCACCCGGACAGTCGTGGGCTCCGCCAGCTTTACCTGGTCTTCCTGCGAGTCCGGCACCATGGACTGGGTTATCGACAAGGACGGTGACGACCATAGGCAAGGCCGGATGAACCTCAGCCGGCTCTCCCGTCTCATGTCACTCAGTTGTGGAATACGCACACCCTTGCCACCGGAACGGCCCGAAGGCCAACTGAGCGGGTCCTGGTACGATCCCGCCCATTCCGGAGAAGGTTACGTGCTGGAAATACTCTTTGATGCGCGCGTTCTGGTCTATTGGTTCAGCTTTGACGCGGAAGGAAATCGACGCTGGTTTTTCGGTATCGGAGAGATAAGGGATGGAAAGCTGATATTCGACCAGATGTTTACTACCCTCGGCGGCAGATTCGGTTCTGAATTCGACCCGGAAACCGTGGAAGTGATTCCGTGGGGATTCCTGGAACTCGAACTCAACTGCATTGAAGGTACCGCCCGTTTCGAGCCGGAAGAAGAAGGTTTTCCCGCCGGCACCCTGGACCTGACACGTCTTACGACTCTGGACGGCCTGAGTTGCGATTCCTGAGCGGCCCCGCGGGCTGACTCGACGGCCGGAACCCGCTTGGGCTCCGACCGTTCGGATCGCTATTAACAGTCCGGATCGTCTCCGTCGATCAGGCCGTCGCAGTCGTTGTCGAGGCCGTCGGAGCAGCGCGAGCCCTTCTCCTTGTTATGGGTGGGAACGCAAAAAGGCTCGCCAACACAGGCCTTGGTGTCGAAGTTCTCGCAGTTGTCGGTCTGACACGCCAGGGTACCGCTTTCGAACCCAAGGGAAATACACGTCTCGCCACCTAGGTCAGTGCCGTCGCAGATCTCGCCGCTTTCGATGATACCGTTGCCGCAGTCGGGGGGCGCACCGCAGGCAAAGCCCGGATCCGGGTTATCACTTGCTTCATAGGTCAGCGAGCCGCCTACAACGTCACTGACACAGAAGTCAGGGGCACCGACCCTCTTTTTGGTGCCTGCGGTTAGGATAACTGCGATCCCGTCGATGCCGGTGAATGCGGACCCAGTCTCATCGAAGCTGCCGGAGAAGTTTCCGAAGACTTCGATACCAGTTCCGACAGAATCACCGTTATTGTCACGGATTGTCACCGTCGCCTTGCCTAATTTCCGCCCCTTGGCGGCAGGCTGGGTTCCAGTCACGATACTTCGGATGTGCATGGAAACCGGGGGTAAGACGCAGATATCGCCGCTCTCCTCACAGATCTCGCCAACGGCGCAGGGATCGTTACCGGTCTGGCAGTCATTAATGGCGTCACAGGTTTCGTTTCCGTCACAGAAGAGCCCGTTATCGCAGAGCGAATCGTTCGGCGTGTTGTCGATCGAGCCGGTGCCCTCGTTGCAACTGTCTACGGTGCACGACACTCCGTCGTCGATACTTGGTGCTGTGCCAGCTTGGCAGGTATCTACATTGCAGGTCTCTTCGCCGTCGCAATAGAGGCCGTTGTCGCAATCCGCGTCTACCGTGCACGTGAGTGTCACTCCGCAGTCCGCGAACTTGAAGCTGCAGATGCGGGTGTTGAAGTCGAAGCTGCCGGTGGT
>Ga0114950_10004456_pt1 | contig 10880 bp, 9 predicted proteins | sample N075metaG_FD_83503 | JGI IMG/M metagenome (GOLD analysis project Ga0114950, IMG submission 83503) | Deep subsurface microbial communities from Kermadec Trench to uncover new lineages of life (NeLLi) - N075 metaG | ecosystem: Environmental > Aquatic > Marine > Ocean trench > Sediment | place... | reverse complement strand
CTCGATTTCGATGCCGCGGTTCATCGGTCCGGGATGCATGACAATAGCGTCCGGCGACGCGTTTTGCATGCGCTCGCTACTGACACCAAAATTCTTGTAATACTCATCGATGCTAGGAATGCCATCGAGGCTGCCAATGCGCTCTCGCTGAATTCTGAGCGCCATGACCACATCCGCGCCACGAATTCCTTCGTCGAGGTCGTGCATTATTCGCGCCGATGGAAATACATCGGAGTCGGGGGCCAGCACTTCCGGCGATATGAGTCTCAATTCGCCGACGCCCATCGTCGTGAGCCCTTCGGCCGCCGATCGGGCAACTCTCGAATGTGCAATGTCGCCCACGATGGCTACTGTAAGCTCGCCGAAGTCGCCTTTATGTCTGCGAATGGTAAGCAGATCCAGCAACCCTTGCGTTGGGTGGGAGACGTCAGACTCGCCGGCATTCAAAATGCTCGCATGCGGACCGACATGCCGGACAATGTAAGCGGGTACACCCGCACTCGCATCGCGTATGACAAAAATGTCCACTTGCATCGCCTGCAGCGTGTACAGCGTGTCGAGGATACTTTCGCCTTTTTTACGCGCCGATGTCTTGACGTCCAGATTCAACACATCGGCGCCCATACGCCTTGCCGCAAGATCAAAAGATGCGCGCGTTCGGGTGCTGGGCTCAAAAAACAGGTTGGCGACTGTTCGCCCCTGCAAGGATGTGGAGCGCACTACCGGCTGTCCCATTGGACTTAAGAATTTCTCGGACCGGTCCAGCAACTCGGTGATCATCGAGCGATTTAAGCCGCGAAGCGTCAGCAAATGTTTCAAACGACCAGACGAATCGAATTGCAGCTCGATCTCGTCGGCAGTGTTTTCGCTTTTGAAGAGTTCGATTACGGACATGGCGCCGCGCATTCTAACCCGATCAGGGCTCTTTGCGTAACCAGCGTTCGGCAATCAATACCGCCGCTGTGCTGTCGATCATCTCTTTGTTGATACGTCCACGAACACCTGAGGCCCGCTCAGATTTAAGCATTTCCTCTGCCTCGCGCGATGTATAGCGTTCGTCCACTGTATGCACAGGCCGCTCGAAGCGATCGAGTTCTTTGATAAATTCGTCCACGTAGGCGGCAAATGGTGACCGGCTGCCATCGACATGTGATGGCATGCCGACGACGAGGCAGGCGGGCTGCCACTCTCGCACGATTTTGTCGATTACCTGCCAATCGGGACCGGAATCACCGTTTCTTGCCACGCTTAGGGGATTTGCGGATCCGGTGACCTGCTGGCCCACTGCGATACCGATTCTGCGCCGCCCGAAGTCGAACGCCAGAATCGTGTCATGCATGCCCGGCATGCGGTGAAATTTTCTTGATGTCGACGCCCATCGATTCGGCAGCGTATGTCCAGCGCTCCTCGAACGGCACCTCAAATATTAATTCTGCCGTTGCCGGCACAGTGAGCCAGGTGTTGTGCAGCATTTCCGCTTCAAGTTGACCAGGCTGCCAGCCAGCATAGCCGAGCGCGACGACACTACGATCAGGTCCGGTGCCTGCTGCCAACGAGTGAAGTACGTCCCTGGAAAACGTGAGTTGAACGTCATCCGAAACCGCTACCGAGTTTTCGAATTCACGAGACGGCGTATGCAAAACAAAACCTCTCTCAGGTGCAACCGGGCCACCATCGAGAACCGGTGTGCTGGCGATCGCCTCGTCTACGTCGTCAACCGCCAATTGCTCAAACAGGCCTGCGAGATCCAGATTGCTGGGCCGGTTAATGACAATACCAAGCGCACCCTCATCGTTATGTTCACAAACGAGGGTGACGGTAGTGCTGAAATTGGGATCGGCCATACCAGGCATCGCAATCAGAAGCTGGTTATTCAATGAATTCTGAGGATTCATGTAACCAGTATCCGCTCTCCGGCGGAATCGAGCAACAGCTACATAGTGCTGGCGGTTGCCGGTATCTCGCTTTTCGAGAATTTCCATTTGTACGCAAAGATCAACCGGTCGTAGTCCACCCGAATAGTCTCCGGAAACGGCTCAAACGGAGACGCGCGACGAAGGATATTCAATGCCGCCTGGTCGAGTACGCGCGAACCCGATGACTGGCGAATGCTGGCTGCTTCGAGCTGTCCGGATGCGTTAATAGTTACCTGGAGCGTCGGGCTGCCGGCGATTCCCTGGATCACACTTTGTTCCGGAAAGTATCTGACGCCGACCATTTCAATTCGCCGCTTCCAGCTGTCGAGATAGACAGCGATTTTTGATTCCTTGGTATCAACGCTGGTGACCAGCTGCCGCGGATTATCGTCCTTGATCATAAGCGTGGCGTTGCGATCCTGCGGCAACGGTAATGTCGCTTCAAGACCCGCTTCCAGCGCTATTGCCGTCTTTGAATCCGGCGCAGGATCTGTACGCGGATTGTCTGCAATCTGGATTTCCTGCTCGGATTGCGTTGAGATTAACTGGTCAGCGGAATCGGTCAGCTGCACAGTGTCATCGAGGCTGTCGCCTTTCTCTGCGCCGACATTATCGATAGGTACGTCGCTCTGCATTGGCGCGCTGGGGCGGACTGACTCAGTGGTATTGCCACTCCCTTGCTGACTGGCCTGCGCGAGATATTCAGCCTGCTCGACATCGACCCAGGATTTTTCCGGATCCGCAATGATCGTGACTTCAAGTGAAATCGCTTCGGAGAATTCGTCGCCGAGGACCGCATTGAATGTGACGCCGATGATGAGAATGCCGTGAATCAATGCTGCCAGAAACAGCATGGGTGGCAAACGGTCAGGCGCGATTACCGCCTCAAGCGTAAATTCGCCGAGTCCGTTAATCGCAGCGGTGTTTTTAGTGTCTTTATTCAAAGCAGCCCAATCGCCCCAAGCAGTTCTGCCAGATCGGCGAATTGTCTCACATTAAAAAATTTGCGCAATCAATAACTTGTATCGATTAGTTTGTCCATTTTACGCGCTCTTGCATGGCCGGAGTGAGACGCAGATCACCGCTGGCGTCAATTAGAAGGGCCATGGATACAGCCAGTTTGCGGCATATTTCGTCAAATTCCGTCGCACCGCCCACCAGTAGTGCTGTGGCAGCCGCGTCGGCCAAAAGTGGATCGGTATGCACAACGGTGACTGACGCAGTGTGCGCAATCGGATAGCCAGTACGCGGGTCCAGAATATGCTGATAGCGGCGACCATCGATTTCAAAATACCGCTCATAGTCTCCCGAGGTCGCCACGGTTTCGCCGTCGTTTATGCTTAGCGTTCCGACCACGCCGCTGCCGATCGGTGATCGAATACCAATTCGGGCGGCACGACCGTTAACGGTTCCGACGACCGAGAGGTCGCCCCCTATGTCAACGATGGCATTGTGAATGCCGTGCTGGCGCAAAATTTCGACCGAAAACTCGAGAATGGCTCCCTTCGCAATACCGCCAAGATCAAGGGTGATATCACGCGAGGCGCTGCTTAGAGTGTCGCCGTGCCATTGCAGCGAGCGGGTGTTCACGCCAGCATCAAGCAACGCCTGGATCTTCACCGGGTCTGGCAATGATTCTGGCGAATTCAGCAGATCATCAAGGCCCCACAATCGAGTCAGCCCACCTGTTGCGGGATTGAATAGCCCGTTGGATAGTCGTTCCAGGGCGCTTGCGCGCCGAATCAATGCGGCAAGGCTCGGTTCGACCAAAATCGATCGTCCGGCCGCAATAGCCTGGTTGACCGCAACCAACTCCCCTCCCGGCGACGAATCATTCTTGGCCCAGGGATACCAGTCAATGTCGACGACACTGTATTCTTGTTCAAGTGCCACTATCGCATGAGCGAAGCGTTCGCTGCTCGTTTGATAAGCGCGAACCGTGATAATAGTGCCAAAGGCGAAAAGTGTCTGCTCACGCTCAGCGAGTTGTTCGCAACCGCCGCAAAGAAGCGCTGCAGCGAGAAGACAGGCAACGCTGCTCTTTAAGGTCGTGATCACACTACCCGAGTCGACACTCAATTGCGTCGAACAGGGTGCCAGCGATATTGAGCTCGAACAGTGTGTCAAGTTCGCGAATTCCGGTCGGGCTGGTCACGTTAATTTCTGTCATGTAATCACCGATGACATCGATGCCGGCAAAAACAACCCCCTTGGCCTTCAATACGGGGCCTACCTGATCGCATATCCATTGATCTCTTTTGCTAAGCGGTATGCCCTTGCCGATTGCGCCCATCACCAGGTTGCCACGATTGTCGTCGTCGGCGGGAATTCGTGCCAGCGCGTAGGGTATCGGCTCTCCATCGATCAGCAGTATTCGCTTGTCGCCAGCCGAAATCTCGGGGATATAGACTTGCGCCATTGCGAATCGGCTGCCGTAGTCGGTCAGGGTTTCAAATATAACGTTGGCGTTGTTGTCGTCGGCCCGAACGACAAAAATCGACTTGCCACCCATGCCGTCCAGCGGTTTGACTACGATCGTTTGCTGTTCTTTCAAAAAAGCACGCATCTCATCCATCGACCGCGTAATCATCGTCAATGGCGCACAGTCCGGGAACCAGGCTATGTACGCTTTCTCATTCATATCCCGCAAGGCCTGAGGCTTGTTAACGACCAGAGCACCGGATGCTTCGGCTCGCTCAAGAATATAGCTGGTATAGATGTATTCCATGTCGAAAGGCGGGTCTTTGCGCATCAGAATAACGTCGAGATCGCCCAGCGCGACTTCCTGCGAGGCACCGAAAGTGAACCAGTCGTCGTGATCATCCCGAACGTGCAGAATACGAGAGGTGCCGAGTGCCTTGCCGGCAATCATTTTCAGGTCGCCCTGCAAAAAATAATGAATTTCGGCGCCACGGCGCTCGCACTCAAGCAGCATAGCCAGCGAGCTGTCCTTTTTCGCCGTAATCCCCTCGATGGGATCCATTACTATGCCGACTCGAAGCGAAGCTGATGCCATTGGGATTTGTCCTCAAGATTGAATTCATCGGTGCGGGCAGGCGATGCATTCGAAGCCGGGCCCGTCGCAGGCTAACTATACAGTGGACGTCGCTGTTATGCCGCCACCGGAAGCCAAGGCAGGCGGGCGCAATTCAAGCGCAAATTTGCAATTGCTTAAGGCGTCGTGGCGGCACTTATGTCAATATGGTACAAGTCGTTTTTCCTTGTACTTATTATGGGCATAGCGAGGAAAGTGGAGCAGGGGCGCGAACTCGGCAGAGGTCGCATAGGCGAGGAAATCCGGTGTCAAAAAATACATCTCGTGGTCTGAACGGGCTCAAGATTCTTGTGGTGGATGACAGTAAAACTATTCGACGAACCGCTGAAACGCTGCTGTCGAAAGAGGGCTGCCAGGTTTTTACGGCAATCGACGGTTTTGACGCTCTTTCGAAAATCGCCGACCACCAGCCCGACATTATTTTTGTAGACATTATGATGCCGCGGCTCGACGGATATCAGACCTGCTCGCTGATTAAACACAATAAAGTATTCAAATCGATACCGGTCATTATGCTTTCCAGCAAGGACGGACTGTTTGACCGCGCGCGAGGTCGCATTGTCGGTTCGGAACAATACCTGACCAAACCCTTTACGCGGGACGAACTGCTGGGCGCCATAAGCAACCAGATCAATTAAAGGACACCGAGGAAATACGGATGGCTGTGATACTCATCGTTGATGACTCACCAACTGAATTGCATTTATTTCAGAACATGCTGGAAAAAAGCGGATTTGACGTGCTCGTTGCCGACAGTGGCGAGGAAGGCATTCGCCAGGCGAAAATGTTGAGCCCGGATTGCATCCTGATGGATGTCGTAATGCCTGGCATGAACGGTTTTCAGGCTACGCGAAAAATTACCCAGGACCCCGGGACCAGAAACATACCGGTCATCATGATCACGACCAAGGACCAGGAATCCGACAAAGTTTGGGGCATGCGCCAGGGCGCGGTCGAGTACATCGTAAAGCCGGTCACCGGCAAGGAACTGACGGCCAGGATTAACGCGGTAATGGCTGCCTGAATGAGCGGTAGTGCAGAACTTGCTGCTCTTGTCGAGCAACCGTTTGATCTTTTGCTCGAACTTGAGCGCCGCGCTCGTGAGGCGATTGCCGGCAAGGGTACTGACACGTCCTCAGCAGAGTGGGTCGGCATCGGGTTTCGTATCGGCCAGGATCAATTCGTCGCAAACCGCGATGAAGTACGGGAAGTGCTGATGCTGCCTGAGACGATTACACGGGTGCCGGGTGCGAAGCGCTGGATGCTGGGCATCGCCAATTTGCGCGGGCATCTGCTGCCGCTAATCGACGTCAAAATGATGCTCGGCAGCGGCAGAACGTCGTTGCGACGGAAGACCCGGGTGATATCAGTCAACCACCGCGACATTCTCGGCGGTTTGGTCGTCGATGAGGTATTGGGATTTCGCCGCTTCATGGATAACGAGTATGTAAAGAAGTGGCCACCGACGGTAGTGCGCTGCGATCGTTATCTCAATGGCGCGTTTCAGCGCGGCCAGGATACCTGGCCGGTTTTTGGACTCTACGATTTGGTAGAAAGCAGTTCATTCCTGCAGGTATCCGCCGAATAGTGGCTTTTTTTAACCAGTGACGTTGCATCGATATGGCACAAAAAACCAGTAAGACTTTTTCAATCATTGCAGTAATTATTGCAGTGTCGCTGCTCGCAGCAGCCGGCATAATTTACTTGCAGTCAACCTCCGGCGGCGGTGGCAACAGTGCAGCGCTTGCTTCATTGTCGCAAGCAATGCCGCGTCATGCCGCGAATGCGCTCAGCGGATCGCCGCGAGGTTTTGGCCAGCTGGACAACGACAGCAAACGGCTGGCAAGCCTGGTGTCGGATGCCGGCATGGGATTGCCGGGCAAAAGCGCGCAGTGGCAAGCACTGCAGACAAGCGCTGATGCTGTGCTGGCGAAACGGGCCGATGTTGAGACGATCGGTGCCGCCGTCGTATTCGCGAACGAACATATTCCGATGTTGCAAAACAAATCCGATGCGCTGATGGAATCGTCTGGTGCAACGGCGGCAATTCAGGAATTCCAGCTGCGTGCGGGCCGATTACAACTTTCGCTTGGCTCTCTGGCTGGCAGCGGCGACATCGTCGCGTTATCTCAGTCCATTGCTGACGATCTCGATTATCTGCGGCAAGTAACGAATGGTTTGTCAGGCGATGCAACGAGCCTGGATATTGTCGCGCTGAGCAGCACCCAGCGTGAGGTCGCGCTGGTGCCGGTCATTAGCGAATTGACAGAAATTGAGGCACAGGTACATGCCGCATTGGAAGCCGCCCCGAATCTGCAAGGTCTGGACGTATCCATCGCTGCGCTGGACGCTGCGGCGACAGACTTGTTCGCGAATGCGTTTCCGGTTTCCGCCGGTGGTGGTGTCTCAGATCTGCTGTCATCACCGCAACTTCTGATCGGGCTGATATTGGCGGTGCTTCTTATGCTGGGAATTCTCGCTGTCATTCATTCAAAGGCCGCTGTGTTTGAGCGCACATCCGTTGAACACTCACAACAAAACGAACGCAACCAACAGGCAATTCTGCGATTGCTGGACGAGCTTGGCAGTCTTGCTGATGGTGATTTGACGGTAGAAGCGACGGTAACGGAGGACATCACCGGCGCGATCGCAGACTCCATCAACTATGCGATTGAGAAACTGAGGGAGTTGGTTGCCACTATTAATGAGACCGCAATTTTGGTCGACTCGGCGGCGAAACAAGCAGAAAATACAGCGGCGCATATGGCACGAGCCGCAGAGAATCAAGCGCTGGAGATTAACGCCGCAACCAGTTCCGTCATGTCCATGGCGAGTTCCATCGAAGAAGTCTCCGGCAATGCCGAGCGATCGTCCGATGTTGCGCGTCACTCTGTAGACGTCGCACACAAGGGCGGCGAAGCGGTACGCCGCACTATCGACGGCATGAATACTATTCGCGAGACCATTCAGGACACTTCCAAGCGTATCAAACGCCTCGGAGAAAGCTCGCAGGAGATCGGCAATATCGTCGAATTGATCAATGACATTGCCGAGCAAACAAACATTCTTGCGTTGAACGCATCGATCCAGGCCTCCATGGCAGGAGAGGCAGGACGTGGCTTCGCCGTAGTCGCAGACGAGGTGCAGCGTCTTGCTGAACGCTCGACCAACGCGACCAAGCAAATTGAAGTGCTGGTACGCACTATTCAGTCAGACACCAATGAGGCGGTCGTGTCGATGGAGAGGAGCACAACAGACGTGGTTGGCGGAGCGTTGCTGGCAGAAAACGCAGGCGCAGCACTGGACGAGATCGAGCAGGTGTCAAATCAGATCGCCAACCTGGTACAAAACATCTCCAGTTCGGCCCGGCAACAAGCGGCCGCGGCGGCCGACGTTACCCGGCGTACGGCCAAATTGAAGGAGATCAGTGTTCAGACCGGCAAAGCAACAACAGCGACCGCCGCTGCTATTTCCAAGTTATCTGAACTGGCATCGCAATTGCGACAAACGGTTGCGGGCTTTACCTTGCCAAGTTCGGCGCTGCGGGCCAGTCCGATATCCACAGTAGCAGCGCCACCCGCAGCGGAATCTCCTCAGGTTCGGACCAAGGACCAGGCCGCCGGCTGATTTTCGGCCGATCAACATGAGTAGCGACACGGGTATACAGGAACAGCTCGACCAAAGCGGTCCAGAGGATCTGGCCTCGAACGCGCTGGCCGTCATCAGCGATGAACTGCTGGAAAGCATCCACAATGCGCACCTGGCGCTGGAAGACTGTGTAGACGGTCGCGGTGGTACGGCCGCCCTCGTGCGCAGCGGCCAGTTGCTGCACCAGGTCGGTGGCGCGCTCAAGATGACGGAAACATATGGCGCGGCCCTTCTGGCAGAAGAAATGGAAGGCGTTTGCGCCTATCTCGCCAAGCTGCGGGCCGGAAAAGGTCGCGAAGACGGTCTTGAGGCCCTGACCCGGGCGATGGTGCAGCTGCCAATTTACATCGAGCGACTGCTCGGCGGGGGGCGTGACATTGCACTGGTTCTCCTGCCGATACTAAACGACTTGCGTGCAGCGAGAGGCGAACCGCTGCTCTCTGAGGGCACGTTGCTGCTCTTGAACCTGTCGCCCTCGGGCAAGCCGACCCGCAGTGCGGAACGCGAACCGTCAGGAGAAGATCCGGTTCGCGTCGCCACAAAACTGCGCCCGAAATTCCAGCTTGCCCTGCTTGGCTGGATAACAGGGGGTGATTCGGAACGGCATCTGAAGACACTGAGCGATGTGTTGAATACGCTTGAACGCTCAGCGACGCGAGACGACATGCTGCAGCTTTGGTGGGTCGCAGGTGGGGTGCTGGAGTCGCTGCGGAACGGCGGCCTTGAAACATCGGTGGCCCTGAAACGCTTGCTTGGTCAGACCGACAGGCAGATGAAGCGGCTAATCGATGAAGGTATCGATGCATTCGACAATCACCCGGTCACCGACCTGCTTAACAATCTTCTGTATTACGTCGCCCGCTCCAGCAATGCTGGCGAACGAATCAGCGAGATACGTGCGGCTTTCAATCTCTCCGATCTGCTGCCGGGTGATGAACAGGTAGAGCATGCGAGAGAGGCGCTGTCCGCGCCCAGCGTCAAGCTGATGCAAACTGTTGCGTCGGCGATCAAGGAAGACCTGGCCCGTGTGAAGGATGTGCTCGATATTTACGTCAGGACGGGCATGAACAAGAGCTCCGAGCTGGTTCCGCAGCTCGACCTGCTCAAGAAAATCAGCGACACGTTGGGCGTGCTTGGGCTCGGTGAGCTTCGCGGCAATATCAATACCGAAATCGATCGCCTGAAGCAGGTCGTGGAAACCGGCGGCACTGCCAGCGAAGATACGCTCATTGAAATTGCAACCACTTTACTGAGAGTTGAAGACCGGCTCGACAATCAATTACAAAGACTGATTGTTCCAGCCGAACCCGCGTCAGGTGAAGAAGAAACCGAACTCTCAGACGACGATGATGCGAACTATAAGCAAGTTGCCGAAGCAGTCATGCGTGAAAGCATCATCAATCTGGCCCGAATAAAAGAAACGTTCAGCCAGAGCATGATTTCGCAGGGCAATTCGCAGGGTGTCGACAGTATTCCTGCGCTAATTCGTGGCATAAAGGCCGGTCTTCTGATGCTCAACAAGACTCGCGCCATGCAGGTCGTCGAGCAAATTGGCGACCTGATCGTCTTGACGTTGCGCGGAGGCGGGCCTAAGCGACTGACGCAGAAAGAGACGGATCGCCTGGCGGATGCGATCGTCAGTATCGAATATTACATGGAGACGGTTAAGGCCGGCCGCAACGAACCCTGGTACATGCTCGACAATGCAGAGGCTTGCCTGGTCGTCTTGCGTGATCTTGCTGAGCGTCTGGCCCGAGAAGAAGAAACGGCTGAGCCAACCATGAAGGTCAAGCGTGCGGAACTTGACGCGATTGCTGAGCAACAGCTGGAAGCATCCAAAAGGCGGTCGGTTGAGGCCATGCCCGCGCCAGTGGTTGCGATCGACTCCGAACATCTCGACCCGGAACTGCTCGAATTGTTCATCGAAGAAGCAAAAGAAGAGGTGGCTTCAATAAAGCGCAATTTGCCGCGGTGGGTGGCCGACGCCACAGATACAGAAACGCTGATTACGGTTCGGCGGTCGTTTCATACGCTCAAGGGCAGCGGCCGCATGGTTGGCGCAGAACGAATCGGGGAATATTGCTGGGCCGTCGAGAATCTGCTGAACAAATTAATAAACGGCACGCTCCAACGCACACCACCGATGGCCGACTTCATAGTCGCGGCCGCCGCAGTGGTGCCGGAGCTTGTCGAGCAACTTGAAGTTGGCGCCGAGCCAGACAGCGATATAGCTCTTTTCATCGCGCGCGCAATTGCTTTTT
>Ga0114950_10004455_pt1 | contig 10880 bp, 7 predicted proteins | sample N075metaG_FD_83503 | JGI IMG/M metagenome (GOLD analysis project Ga0114950, IMG submission 83503) | Deep subsurface microbial communities from Kermadec Trench to uncover new lineages of life (NeLLi) - N075 metaG | ecosystem: Environmental > Aquatic > Marine > Ocean trench > Sediment | place... | reverse complement strand
TCACCGGATTTCTCGTGACACCCGGCGACAAGGCGGCGGCGGCACAGGCCGTCTCTCGAATTGCCGGCATCGACCGGGCCGCCTGCCGCCACGCCGTGGCGCAGCGGTTTTCGCTTCCCGCTTACGGCGAAAACCTGCAAAACTGGCTCGATCAGGCGCTCTCCGGACAGCGCCCCAAGACAGCTTGACCCTAAGTTATTGTTTGGTCGCCCATTCGAACCCAAAAACCGCGTACACTTTTTGTGAATGCGCTCTAAGGTCGGCGCGCGATATTCTTGGCACTTTCGAGGCGGCGCAACGTTTATGAAAACGGCACTCATCACCGGCGGCGCGAAACGAATCGGCGAGGCCATCACCCGGGCCTTGGCCAAGCGCGGCTATGCGGTCGCCATCCATTACCAGTCGTCTGCCGCCCATGCGCAACGCCTGGCCGATGAGATCAACCAACAGGGCGGTAAGGCGATCTCGGTCGGCGCCGACATCAGCGGTGCGGATGCGCCCCAGGCCTTAATCGATCAAGTGACAACGGAATTATCGGCGCCTGTGTGTCTCATTAACAATGCGTCGACTTTTGTTCGCGATACGCCGCTTGAGTTCGATGCCGACACATGGACGCGGCAATTCCATACGAACCTCCGGGCGCCCGCTCTGCTCAGCGCCGCATTCGCTAAACGGCTGCCGCAAGACGTACAAGGCTGTATCATCAACATTCTCGATCAGAATATCGCCGCACCGACACCGGATTTTTTTTCCTATACACTCACGAAATCCGCCTTGGCGGTGATGACGCGCCTGCACGCCATCGCCTTCGCACCGCAAATCAGGGTATGCGGTGTCGCCCCCGGCCTCACCCTGCCCAGTTTTGGTCAAACCCAAGATCAGTTCCATGCGGTCCACAACACCACATTATTACGGCGCGGCAGCACGACGGACTCCGTTGCACAGGCGGTGTGCTATCTTCTTGAGGCAAGCCATGTGACCGGCCAGATTCTTTATGTGGATGGCGGCGAGAGATTTAAGTCCGGCCGCCACCGATCCGACGATCCGGACACAGGGATCGAGTGAGGCCCATGAACCAAGACACGCCGAAAACCAGCGCCACCCGTGGTGATTTTTGGGACCCCGATCGCAGCTATCAGCGGATTGCCCTATGCGACGTGGAAATCACCATGAAGGTGGGCCTCGCCGAGATCGAACGCTCCCAGCTCGACGGACAGAGGGTCATCGTCAATGTGGAAATGTTCTCTCACAAAGAAAACCACACGGGCACGGATATTTCGAGCTGTCTCAACTACCACCCGATCCATGAATACATTACCCGGCAATGGCCCAACCGCCCGCACACGGAATTGCTGGAAACCTTGGTCGAGGAATTGGTCGGCGTGTGCTTTGAGGATGATCGCGTCGAAGCGTGCCGGGTGTCCATCGCCAAGCCCGATATTTATCCTGATACCGGCGCCTCGAAGGTTGAATTCTACCGGCTGCGCCCGCTCCGAAAGACCATCACTTCCCAGGACTAGGGTCTTTCCGGTTTTGATGGAATCAAAACCGGACCCTAAGTTATTGTTTTGTCGCCCATTCGGACGGAAAACCGGGGTCCACTTTTCCTGAATGGGCTCTATGTCAATGCATCGATGTCTTTGCGCGTCAAACTCCCGGGAACGATGGTGAGCGGAACCAGTCGCGTATCCGGGTCCTCGACAAAGCCGCCGGTTGCGATCGCGCCGATCAGCGGACCGGGGTTCATCTTCCCCGTGGCCGCACCGAGAACGAGAACCTTGATTCCCGCATCTTGCTTGATCAATTGTTGGATCTGTTCCCGCGTCTGGCCTTCTTTTATGATCATTTCAGGTAAATGGCCGGAGACTTCTTTAACCTCCACCGCCACATCATGGAGGGTTTGCTCCGCTTCCTCGCGCGCTTCATCGCGCATGACTTCCTCGACCGCCTGCCAGTGCTGAAAATCGGCTGGCGGAATCACATAAAGCAATGCCACGCGGCCATTGGTCCGGCGCGCCCGTCGGCTGGCGAAATAGATCGCCACCCGGCATTCGGGTGTGCCATCTACAATCACCAGAAATTTTCGTGAGTCGGATCCCGATTCGCTAGCCATGGGGCAATGCTGCCATTCTCGGTGACATCCGGCAAGCGTACATATGGCCCGGCCGGGGACGGGCCGATAAATCCTATTTCAACAGGATGTTGGTGATTTCGCGCAGCTGCGTTCGGGCCCTCAAGAGAAAGAAACCCTGGGACGCCAGATGACTCGGCATAAACTGAGAATCCGGCGCGCCGTTAACCACTACCCAAGGCTGCAAAGACGCCGCTTGAGCGACGCTATCAAGCATTTGGTCATAAACCTGATTGAGATCGCGATCGTTTATGACCGGCTCAAAATCACTTTTGAGCGCCCGCAAAATCATATAATAGCCATACATCTGGCCTTTGATCCCATAGAAAACATCATCCCCTTGCGTATCAATCAACTGCCCCGCTCCCTTCTCGATCCGATCGTCAAGAGCCGCCGATGACGAACCGATATCAAGCGCAATGCGGTCGAGTGTTGCCAGGAGATTGTCGGAGCGCCGCTCGAAAAACGCCTCGCCGCGGGCCAGTCGGTCGTTATAGGCGTTGAGCGCTTTGCGGGCCTTTAAATACTGCGCTTCCGATGAAGCGGTCGGCATCAGACTGACCGCCGGGTCCCAAATCCATCGCGTGCCGCTATATTGCAAAAGACCCGATGCGTCTTGCAGGTCTGGATCCGTTTGGCTCGATCCCCGCAGGCGTCCGATTTGGTCGGTCAATTCAAAGCTGAATCGCGCCAGGGCCCCCACCATGCCCATTTGATAATTCGGCATATTGTCGAGTAACGCGCTCGGCAAAAAAAACGGGTCGTTGGCCACCCAGCCGTTTTGATTGACCTCTCGGTCGATCAACGCCGACACCACACTCACGGTAAGACTTTGGTCTGCGGTGAGATCCACCGCCGAGGGCCCAAATGTCAGGTCGTCATCGATGCGATGCATCACGATCATGCCCAGGGGATAGTAAAGGACCAGAAAGACCACTGCGATGATCCCCAGCCTTTTGCTCCATTTCAGCGCCACATCGGGATCCAGATCGGCGAGCCATCGGCCGAGGCGGCCGATCATGCGCCTCAGCTTGGCGCCAACCTGTCTGATCCCTTGGGCGAGCTGCATGGGCCTTACTCCTGTCAGATCGCACGGCATCGCGCACACGCAGATGCCTGACGCCGTCTTCGGGGCCGATGACAATCAGATGATAAAACCAACCACTTTCTTGACCTCGGCCATAATCGGGTCGGCGATCGCACGCGCGCGCTCCGCCCCTTGGCGCAGCACATTATCAATATAGCCGGGATCGGCCATGAGCTTGGCCATTTCTTCGCCAATCGGGGCAAGAACCGAAACGCTAAGTTCGGCCAATTCCGGTTTAAACGTGGAAAACTGTGCGCCTGCAAAGCGTTCGATCACTTCTTTTTTAGTCATTTTCGCAAGCGCCGCGTAGATCCCCACAAGATTATCCGCCTCCGGACGGTCTTTGAGCCCCGCTACATTGTCCGGCAGCGGGTCCGGATCCGTGCGTGCTTTACGTATTTTTTTGGCGATCGTATCGGCATCGTCTTTCAAGTTGATACGTGAATATTCCGACTTTTCCGATTTGCTCATCTTCGCCGTCCCATCACGCAAGCTCATGACTCGGGTGGCCAGACCCAAAATCAAAGGTTCCGGTAGGGGGAAAAAAGCCGGGACGTTAAAATCGTTATTAAACTTTTGGGCAATATCGCGGGACAATTCAAGATGCTGCTTTTGGTCCTCGCCCACCGGCACATGGGTGGCCTTATAGGCAAGAATATCGGCGGCCATGAGATTGGGATAGACAAACAAACCCACGGAAGCGTTTTCTTTGTGTCTTCCCGCTTTATCTTTGAATTGAGTCATCCGGTTGAGCCAGCCCATACGCGCGACGCAATTGAAGATCCAAGCAAGTTCCGCATGAGCCGAAACGGCGCTTTGATTGAACACGATATGTTGCTCGGGATCTATGCCGCAGGCAATGTAGCCGGCCGTAGTGGCACGGGTATTTTTCGTTAGCTCCTCAGGATCTTGCCATGCGGTGATGGCATGCATATCCACCACGCAATAAATACAGTCATAATCCTGCTGCAAGTCGACGAAATTGCGGATCGCACCCAAATAATTGCCCAGGTGCAGATTGCCGGTCGACTGCACGCCCGAAAACACTCTTTGCGGTCCGGAATAATTTGATTTCTTGGCCTCATTCTCCATCGGTTCTCAGATCCATAATGTGACATGCACGATGCTGGCGCTTTATGCCGCGCCGCAAGGCGACTTGCAAGCCAAACGACGACCAATGCTACGAGGATTGGGTTTTATCGCCGCGCAGCGCGTCGATCAATTCTGAGATTCGCGCGCCACCGGCCAGCTGAACAAAAACCGCAAAGACGAAACCACCGATTGTCACCAAAACGCCAAGCGCCCCGATTCGTTGCCATTTCGTGCCGTCGAGCAAGGACTGAAGCTCTCCCGTCAGCGCCCACAGCACGGCCGCCATGGCGATGCTGGCGAGCAAAATGCGGGGCAGGCGGCTCCGCACCCTACGGTCGGGCACAAAATGGCCAAGCTGCCACAACCGGCTGGCCAACAATATTGTATTGACCCAGGCCGCGGTCGATGTGCCGATGGCAATGCCGACCAGGCCAATGCGGAAAAACAGAACGACGCTCAGGGTAATATTCACAAAAGCATTGATCGCGGCAAAGATCATGGGGGTTCGCGTGTCTTCCCGCGCAAAAAAGCCAGGCGAAAATACTTTAATCAGCACGAAGGCAGGCAGGCCGCAAGCAAATACGGCAAGGGCGGCAGCCGTATTGTGCGTATCCGATGAAGTGAATTCTCCATGTTCGAACAAAGCGCTGATGACCGGGACGGGAATGACAATCAGCGCAAACGCAGCCGGCAAAGTCAAAAGCAGCGATATTTCGATAGCGCGATTTTGGCTGGTTATGGCACTCGCTTCATCGCCGGCACGCAAACGGCGCGATAAGTCGGGTAAAAGTACAACGCCCATGGCCACGCCCACCAGGCCAAGCGGCAATTGGTAAAGGCGGTCCGCATAAAACAAAATGGCAACGGCACTTTGTTCGAAGGACGCGATGAAGGTGCCAATGACCAGATTAATCTGGGTGATGCCGGCCGCAATGATCCCCGGCACACCAAGAACAATGAGCCGTTTCATGTTGGGTGTCAGCCGCGGCATGCGCAAACTTGGCATCACACCAATGCGCATACAGCCCCAAGCAAGTGCGGCAAACTGTACGGCGCCGCCGACGAAAACGCCCCATACAAGGGCCCGGCCGGGCTCCGCCGTATAAGGCGCGATAAAGACCAGAACCGCCACAAGAATGATATTGAGAAGAATCGGCGCCGCCGCCGACAAAAAGAAACGGCCCAATGAATTTAAAATACCGGAAAGCAGCGCAACCAGAGAAACGAACAAGAGATAAGGCAAGGCGATCCGCGTAAAGTCGACCGCCAAATCGTATTTCTCGCGTCCATCCGGATTTCCAAGCCGCGACAAAATCAGGCCAAGTTCGAATGATTCTCCCTCTACCAATAAGAAACCGCCGGCCATGCCGACCATGATCCACGGCATCGCCAGCAATGCGATCAAGGTGAAGATCAAAAGGACACTGATCAGGCCGCTAAAGGCTTCGGACGCAAAAACATGCGCGTTTTGGCGCCCTTCACCTTCAAGACGTTTGGCATAAAGCGGCACAAAGGCGGAATTAAAGGCGCCTTCGGCAAAAAAGCGGCGAAACAGATTGGGAAAGCGGAACGCCACCACAAAGGCGTCGGCCGCCGGACCGGTGCCCAGAATCGACGCGATCAAGGCGTCCCGCGCAAAGCCCAAAACCCGGCTCACCATGGTCATGCCGCCGACCGTGGCTGCATCCCTGAGCAAATTCATTGAGCCGCCGCCCCCAATATTTGGCTCATTCCGCCGCTTTTACGGACGTGATTCCGGCTTCTGGACTGAGCGCTTCAACAAGCGCGCCACGTATCGCCGCAATGGCCGCTTGATTGGTAATTTTCAATCCCGCCCGGTTCTTAACATAAAAAACGTCGACCGCGCGGGCGCCATAGGTCGAGATATGTGCCGAGGCGATTGTTAGACGCTGTTCCGTGATGGCGCGCGCTAATTCGTAAAGCAGGCCGGGACGGTCGCGCCCGTTCACTTCAATGATTGTATGAAAGACCGATGCCCGATTATCTATAAGAACCTGCGGCTCGACCGTAAATGCTTTGACACGCGTTTGGATCTTGGCGCCGCTTAACCGCTCGCCAGGAATAATTTCACCGCTGATCGTCTGATTAACCGTCTTCGTCAGCCGCCTCAATCGGGATGTGTCGCCGAACGGGCGTCCGGCCGTATCTTGAACTTGGAAAATATCGAGCGCCTTACCGTCCGTTGTGGTGAAAATCTTGGCGTCCTGAATTGACGCGCCGCTTATGGCGATCGCACCGGCGAGTTGGGCGAATAAGCCCGGTTCGTCCTTGGTATAAATGACAATCTCGGTGATCGATTTAAACGAATCGATAGTGTAGCGAACCGTCACGCCGTCCTTTGAAAGATCGGCTTCGCGCATCATATTGGCGTATCTTAAATGCTTGCTTTGGTCGAAGCTAAGCCAGTAGATGTCACCATGACAGTTAATTTGTTGCTCGCGCTCCGCTTCGCTCCAATCGGCGATCTTCACCGCCAGCGCCTGCTTGGCCGCCGCTATTCGCTGATCACGATGGGTCGCGCTACCCGGTGCCGCGCCGCCTTGCAACACCGTCTCCGCCTCATAATAGAGGTCGCGCAAGAGCTGGCCTTTCCAGCCATTCCAAACGCCGGGACCCACGGCACGGATATCGGCGACCGTCAAAACCAACAATAATCTCAATCGCTCCGGACTCTGAACAATCTTGACAAAGTCTTCAATCGTTCGCGGATCCGTGGTATCGCGACTAAGCGCAAATTCGCTCATCACAAGATGATTCTCTACCAGCCAAGCAACGGTCTCCGTCTCGGCTTTCGACATGCCCAATCGCGGGCACAGGGAACGCCCTATCTGAGCGCCTATCATAGAATGGTCTTGCGGCTGGCCTTTGGCAATATCGTGCAAAAACAAAGCTATGTAGAGCACTTCCCGGCTCAAAACCTTATGCACGATGTCGTTTGATAGAGGATGTTCCTCGGCAAGTTCGCCATGTTCGATGCGCGACAAAATTCCAATGGCACGAATCGTATGCTCGTCGACCGTATAATGATGATACATATTGAATTGCATCATCGCCTCGATGCGGCCGAAAGCCAAAACGAATTTGCCGAGCACGCCGGCTTCGCTCATTCTTCTCAAGGCCCGCTCCGGATCGTGCTTCGACGTTAGAATATTGAGAAAAAGCCTATTTGCTTCCGGGTCATTGCGTAAATCGCCGTCGACCAGCTTAAGCGAACGTTTCACGAGCCGAAGCGCCGTGGGGTGAATATCGCAGGACTTTTCGTCGGCCACATGAAAAAGCCGAATGAGATTGGTTGGGTCGTCAAAGAAGACTTGTTTTCCGGTTACGTTGAGCCGTCGTCCCTCGACAAAAAAACCATCGGGCAAGGCGCGCCGCTGTGGCCGAAAGCGCAAAAGGCGCCCCAGCCTCGGCCAGCGCATGGCATGACTGGACTCCAGCGCCGCACAGAAAATCCGCGTCAGATCGCCGACATCTTTGGCGATCAAGAAATAATGTTTCATGAAACGTTCGACTGCCGATTGACCACTGCTATTCCGATAGGCCATGCGCTGTGCCAGTTCGGGTTGAACATCAAAACTTAATCGCTCTTCCGCACGGCCCGTATAAAAATGCAAATGGCAACGAACGCTCCAAAGGAACGAATAGGCCGCCAGAATCTTTTGGAATTCAGATTTCGTAAATAGCCCCGCATCCACCAGCTCGATGCCCTGTTCGACGCGGTAAATATATTTGCCGATCCAGAACAACGTGTTGAGATCGCGCAGGCCGCCTTTGCCTTCCTTGATGTTCGGCTCGACAAGATAACGCGACCCACCGGCGCGCTCATGACGTCGATTGCGCTCGGAAAGCTTGGCCTCGATGAATTCCTTATCGGTGCCCGGAACCACTTCTTGCCAAAAAGCCGTTTTGAGTTCTTGGAAAAGCCCTTCGTCGCCCCACAGATAGCGCATTTCCAAGACAGAGGTGCGGATGGTCATGTCTCGACGACAGAATTGAACGCATTGCTTTATGCTGCGCGTGGCGTGCCCAACCTTGAGGCCTAAATCCCACAGCATGTAAAGCATGTATTCGATCACGCTCTCGCCCCAAGGGGTTTGCTTGTAAGGCAAGACGAATAGAAGATCGATATCGGAATAAGGCGCCAGATCGCCGCGGCCATAGCCGCCGACGGCGACGATACTCAGGCGTTCCGCTACGGTCGGATTGCGCGACCGGTAAACGTGGATGGTGGTGAAGTCGTATAGCGCTTGGATGATGACGTCCTGGATGTGGCACAAAAGCTGAGCGACCTGGCGACCCGGAAGTCCGGATTCGAGCCCATCGCGCACCAGGCCGCGCGCCCTGCGATGCGCCGTGCGCAAACAATCCAACGCCGCCATGCGCTGCGCCGTGTCATCCAGGGCCTTGTTCTGCGCGATGGCGGTCAAATCCGCGCGCAGCCGGGCGCCGTCGATGACATCTGTGTATGACCTTCCGGTGTTTTTCACCTCATTCGCCACAAACTAGCAGCCTCACATACAATTCGTATTTAGATTGCATCTTGCGTCATCTTATGGTAGTATTAGATATCAATTTACAAAAAATGCGATCATGCCGCCGGGCCCAGACAAATTAAGATCTATTCGACAATTGTAGGGTGAACATTAAACTTGCGAACCACTATTTCTTACATCGTTCTAACCGTCATACTAACACTAAGTATTCCGTATTTCGGTGCGAAGCACTTCGGTCTAATTTGCGATGGATGGCGGCAAAATCAGAGCCATACTGACGGGGCCCGTTAAACCTGCGCCACGATTTGGATTACAGCATTTTCGAGCGAAGTGGACGCCGGTTCGCGTTAAGAAAATGCGACCAAACAAGAACTTAGGGCGTTTTCGAGCGAAGTGGACACCGGTTTTGATGGAATCAAAACCGGACCCTAGTCACGCACAACGGCCTTAAGAGAATAGATAATCTCCAAAGCCTTGCGGGGCGACAAATCATCGGCGTGAATATCGGCCAGAATGTGTTCGATTTCGCTCACTTTATCGCTCCCCTCATGCGCCGGATTTTGCGCCATGGACGAAAAAAGCGGCAAGTCGTCGAGGGTGGCGGTCGGGCCATTTGTCCGCCGGTCTTGTTCCAAACGCAGGAGCACCTGCTCGGCACGCTCGGTCACATTGGCCGGCAGACCGGCGAGCTTTGCCACCTGAATACCGTAAGACCGATCGGCCGAACCCGCCGTAACTTCATGAAGGAAGACCACTTCGCCCTGCCATTCCTTGACGCGCACCGTCACATTGGCAAGTGCTGTGAGTTTGCCGGCGAGCGCGCTGAGCTCGTGAAAATGAGTGGCGAAAAGAGTGCGGCATCTGTTGGCATCGTGTAGATGCTCGACCACCGCCCAGGCGATGGACAAGCCGTCAAAGGTTGCGGTGCCGCGCCCCACTTCGTCCAAAATCACCAAAGACCGTTCGCTTGCTTGATTAAGGATCGCCGCCGTCTCGACCATTTCGACCATAAAAGTGGAACGGCCTTGCGCCAAATCGTCCGCCGCGCCCACGCGGCTGAACAATCTGTCCACAATTCCGATCCGTGCTTCATAAGCCGGCACGAATGAGCCCATCTGAGCCAAAATGACAATCAGCGCGTTCTGGCGCAAAAAAGTGGACTTACCGGCCATGTTGGGCCCGGTCACCAGCCAAATCAGTGCGTCGTCTGGGTCGCCTTCCCGAGGCGGGCCAAGCCGGCAATCATTGGCGACGAACGGTATGTCGCCTTGGGCCTGAAGTGCTGCATCGACCACCGGATGACGGCCTTGTTTAATATGAAGCCGGCGCGATGCCTCCACATGGGGGCGCGCGTAACGTTGTTGCGCGGCCAATTCGGCTAATGCGGACGACACATCAAGCACGGCAAGCGCATCGGCCGCCCGCATAATGTCATCCCGAAGCGCCAAAACGCGGTTGGCAAGATCGCCGAACAATTCCTGTTCCAAAGCCAGCGCCTGATCGGCGGCACGGGTAATCTTGGTATCCAGCTCACCGAGTTCCACCGTGGTAAAGCGCACCGCATTGGCCATGGTTTGCCGGTGAATGAACGTCTCCGACAAGGGCGGCGACATCAACCGATCGCCATATTGTTGGCTCACCTCGACGAAATAACCCAACACATTATTGTGCCGCACTTTGACACTCTTAATCGCCGTCTGGTCGGCATAGCGTGCTTGCAGGCCGGCGATCACTTGACGGCTTTGGTCGCGTAACCTGCGCATTTCATCAAGCGGCGCGTGGTAGCCCGGCGAAATGAACCCGCCATCGCGCGCAAGGAGGGGTAAATCGGGGTTCAAGGCCCGCCGTAATTCATCGACAAGATCGCCATGGCAACCAAGTCCGTCAATCGCTTGGGCAAGTTCAGCGGGGATACCGGCAAGCGATGCGGGGGGGTCATGCAACAGGCGGCGCAGATAGCCCCCTTGATCCAGGCCGGGGCGAATGGCGGCAAGACCTCTGGGCGCGCGCCTGGTCAATTGGACGCGGGACAGCGCCCGCGCCATATCGGGCGTTT
>Ga0114950_10004454_pt1 | contig 10881 bp, 7 predicted proteins | sample N075metaG_FD_83503 | JGI IMG/M metagenome (GOLD analysis project Ga0114950, IMG submission 83503) | Deep subsurface microbial communities from Kermadec Trench to uncover new lineages of life (NeLLi) - N075 metaG | ecosystem: Environmental > Aquatic > Marine > Ocean trench > Sediment | place... | reverse complement strand
GTCCAGGTCTCGAACAACGAGCTCCCAGCCAACTTCGGTCCGGGCCATAAATGCCATTTGTTTCCCGTCAGGCGAGATGGCAACACCCCGCGAAAACGCTTGCGAAAATGGCTGGAGACGTCTTCCATCTGCCGATCGCGTTAGCAACGACACGTCCAGGCTGGTAATCGCGTCGACCGACGTCATTTTTCCTAGTCCGAAAAGCGTTAGAGCCGTAACGAACATTGCGGCAATCACCGCCCCAATAAGTTTCTGCGTGGAATATGTTCGACTCGTTCGAGGTGCGTGCGAGTCATCCCCTCCGCTGGGTTCGGTGGTTATCGCCGTGTGTTTTCTCGTGGTTGAAAGCCTCCCGGTAACGTGCCCGCTGTCAGGATCCGTCAATTTGAGAGCCTTTAAGTCTGCAATAAGGTCGCTCGCATGCTGATATCTTAATTCGCGATCCTTGGCAAGTGCCTTTGCGACAATTCTTTCCAATTCCATCGGAACGCCGGTCCGGATGGCGGTAAGCGCCTCGGGATCCTCATTCAGAATGCTGTAAAGAACGGCCTGTTCGTATTCGGCCCCGAACGGAAGGCGACCCGAAATCATTTGATAAATGATAACGCCGAGTGAAAACAGATCGGTTCGACGGTCTACCTGTTCGCCTCGAGCTTGCTCCGGACTCATGAAAGACGCTGTTCCGAGCGTCGAGCCCAGCCTTGTTAACTTCGTGGACTGGGCCGTCTGAGCCAGGCCGAAATCGAGTACCTTCGCGCCACCTTTCTTCGCGATAATAATGTTGGCTGACTTGATGTCGCGGTGAACAATTTCGTTTTCATGCGCCAACTGCAAGGCTGAGGCAATTTCCGAAGCAATCCGAACGACGTCTTCCAAAGGAATCGGTCCTCGATCGGTGACGACATCAAGCGTCTCGCCGTCCACAAATTCCATCGCGATAAACGGTCGTAAGTCGTCAGAACCTGCGCCTTCCGGCACGGCTTCATCCACTCCATGTATGATGGCGATATGCGGATGCGTAAGGGAGGCCGCCGCTTTGGCTTCGCGGTAAAACCGGGCGCGGTCTTCCTCAGAACTTAACGCCGCGCTCGGAAGCACTTTGATGGCTACTGTGCGATCCAGCTTCGTGTCCGTAGCGCGGTAGACGATTCCCATCCCCCCGCGCCCGAGCTCGGATTCGATGAGATAATGAGATAAGTGCTTGCCGATCATTAGTAATTGGTTGGTTCAGCCCGAGTAGAATATGGTAGGCTGTAAGAAACGGTCATCTGACCAATAGTGCAACGATTACTCGCGCGTCTGGAGCAATGCCGCTTCCGCATCGAACCGCGTCTGCTCTACTTGCGCCGGGAGACCAGTATGCCTCCGAGTAGCGGTGTGGAATAAAAGTCCCACGAAAATAAATGAACGGACGCCTCGCCAGGCGCCCGTCCTGTTTCGGCTGCGACTGATCAGAAATGCCAGCGGGAAAAGAACAGACCACGCGTCCGGATAATCGAGCCGGATGCATCACTTCCATCTGAGCTGCCAAGCGACAGGTAAACCAACTGCATTTCGCCCCCGAGCGAAAAGTGATCGCTGAACAGATATTCCGCTCCTGTCGCAGGGCTGAAATATATATTCGTCCTCGAATCGTCGTTTTTAGTTCCTGAAAATTTGGACGATGATGAAACCCTCGTCATTCCGACCCGGATTCCGTAGTAGATCTGGGTTTGATTTACTCGTTTCAAGCCGAATAATCCTGTCCCAAGCTGCAATACAGTTTCAGAACTGCTGAAATCGGAGTCGCCGCTACTCGATGATGTTCTGAAAATGCCGAATTCCGGTTCAATTCTGAATGACCCGAACGTGATCGGCACGTAAATAGTCGCCGGGCTAAGAAGCGCTTCGAAGAAATCGATCGATGCTCCACTGCCGGTAAGGCTCACGCCAATGCCGACTTTTGTTTGGGCCTGGGAATGCGGTACCGCCGTCGCTGCGACCACTGACAGAAGCACTAAAACGCCGGTAATCGTTTTCATGATGTTCCTCGTGTGTGTTTAATTGGTCATCGTTTCCGGGATGAACTGCACCCGATAGATGGTACAAAAATAGGCGTTAGGCCGCATGACAAATCGGACAATCCCCTTACTATTTTGAACAAGTCCCGTTTGTCTGCTGGAAATGTCTGTACCGTCCTGAACACATTTTATGCGAGTGAGCCACAGTCACATCTCCTCGCACATCCCATCGTCTGGTGTGGTGTCTGGCCTGGTGTCGAATTCAGGCTCTGCATCCTGCGGGTAACTCTTTACGTATTTGCAGCATTCATCTTTTTGAAGGAGATTTGACTGGCACCGGAACAGGTCGATCCAGTTATCGTGGATGCGGCTGTGCTGGCCGAAGGCTCTACTGGCTGTGTGCCAAAAAACTAACCTTTGCAAATTGCTCTAATTCTGTGGAACTGGATACTTCAGTTGTTGATGTTTCTGCCTTCTTAAACGTGGCGGTTCAAAAATCCGAACGTGTTCGAAACGGATTCACCAGGCCCGTATTTGCATCCATCGGCCACTCCGAAACGTGGAAACAGGCAACCGCGGTTATCAACGCGTTCCGGACTGACGAATCTGCCGCGCTTTCGGTCGAAGAAGTCCGGGAAATCGCACCTCAGCTTGAGCCCCGACCGATTGTAAACATAGTCATGCGGTCCTTCCCACAGAAGAAAGAGGTGCACGGACTCTACATCGAAACTTTCATTTCGATAGACAATCTTACTTTTGCTTCGACCCGTTCTAACTTACAGCGGGTGCGAGATGCGGCCGCATGTGCAGCCAGACAGAAGGTCGGAATCGTGGCGCTTGGCGGATTCACATCGATACTACTTGAGGGCAACACCGACTTTATGTCCCACGAATCGGACGTTGTATTTACCACAGGCAATACGCTTACAGCAGCCTATATCGTCAAAGGAATTGAGCAGGCGTGTCGACTGAAAAACTTGAACATTGCGGAAAGCAACATCTTGATCGTGGGATCTACCGGTGACCTTGGGTCCGGATGTGTCCGGTATTTCGAAGACAAGGCAAAAAGCCTGCTGTTGTGCGCAAGAAATCAGTTGAGGCTCGGCGATCAGGAATTGAAATTGCTGGAGGCCGGCCGATCGGTACGGGCGAGCACAAAACTGTCTGAACTGGCACCTGAAGCTGATATTGTTATACTGGTCGCAAGTACGGTCTCAGACCGATTAGACCTGTCCGATCTGCCCGCCCATGCTGTGATTTGTGACGCCGGATATCCGAAAAACGCTCAACACAATGCTGCGACCAACGGTTCTGGCGCGTCACCTCGACTTTTTTACGGCGGAATGGGACTCGTTCGTGGTGGTTTCGAGTTTTCACCCGACGTAAAAGGAGCCATCTACGATTTCCCGGATGAATCCATCGCTCACGGCTGCACGCTCGAAGCTCCTTTGTTAGCCCTGGAAGACCGGTATGAATCGTTCTCGTCCGGGCGGGGCGATATATCGGTTGATGCCATCGAAGAAATATGGGCGATAGCTCAATCCCACGGATTTGTCCTGGCCCCACTGTTTAACGTGGACGGATTGTGGGAAAATCAGAGCTAGCGTGGCCGTTGCTCTCCTATTCGACAACGCGCATAATTCCTTTCATCGTCGTTCGGTGCCCGGGAAACGTACAGATGACGTCGTAATCACCTGGTTCTGAAGGCGCGGTAAATTCAATCAACTGGTGATTTTCGTAACTCAACAAGTCAGTCGCCACAATAATCTGGTCCGTATCGGGAATGAACTCGGCGGCGAATCCATCTCCGCCCATCGCATCGGCAGCATCTCCAATTGCATCTCCAGATCCAGGCAGTCCGATAACCAGGTTGTGCGGCACGTAGTCATCATTCGCGAACCACATCTTTACAGTTTCTCCAGCTTTGACAGTGAAAATGGGCGTGTCATATCTCATTTCCTCTTGAACGGTGCGGATCACAATAGCATCAGCTGGAGCTTCTTCGCGCGCCGAACCAGCACCGTCTCCGCCGGCAACAACAGCCATTCGTTCTGCGGGTTCAGCCGCATTATGCTCCCACATCCTCGCCACTCTTCTTGCGGCTATACGGGCGTGAGCCACGGGAGAATTTTCTAAAACATTCAGCAGATCACGGTTGATCACATTGTGCTGCTGATGCAGCCACAACCCCTCAAGTAGATGGTGTGCATCATCTTCACTATCCGGATCAAATTGTGCCAGCCACACTTCGGCGGCTGCAATGACATCATCCGTTGGGCGCTCTGAAAGCTCAATTCTGGCCCTGTAACGGATGCCGTTGACAGGGTGTTCGAGCGCTTTCAACAATACAGGAATCGGTTGTCCGTCAATATCAACGTGCTCAGACAGCGGTCTGGACGGCGCTGTGATTCGGTAAATCCGGCCGTGTTCGTCGTCGCGTTCCGGGTCTCGAATATTGTGTTGCATATGGCCGATAATCGCATTTGCCCAGTCGGCTACATACAGTGCTCCGTCATCCCCGATTTCGAAATCTGACGGTCGAAAATTAGGTTCTGTAGAAACCAGCAGATCAGGAGCTTCGGTCCCGGTAACATCTCCGACTGCGGTGTCGAACGATAGTGTGTAGTTCTTGATACCAAGAAAAGCGATCACATTCAGAATGATAAAGTTACCTTCGAAACGGGGGGGCAAGTGAGAACTCGAAATAATTCCACTCGACGTAACCGGCCTGACCGTGTTCTCAAGTAACTTCCGCATCGCGAAGGTCCCGCCGCTATCGGATTTGACCTGGTAAGCACGGCCGCCCGTTGCGTCTGTTGCATAGTGGTATCCCCAATAGTCGAACGAGGTGCCATGAGCATTCGGGCTGTTCGGTGCATGAAAACTAAACTCAGACGTGCGAGGATTAAATCGGTACATCCCGGATGTCTGGGAAAGCTGGTTGCTGGTCCAAGGTGTCTCCACGTTCGAGACGTTAAAAACGCCTCGTTGGTAATACATGAAGCCATCCGTACCGTACACAAAATTGTTTGCCGAATGATGTGTGTCTGCTGACCCGATTCCGCCAGCAATGCGAATCCGGACATCGGCCACATCATCCCCGTCTGTATCCTTGAGGAATAGAATGTCGGGTACGGAAGCCACTAACACGCCGCCATTCCAGAACTCAAATCCGGTCGGATTGTGTACGTACGCGAATGTAATGGCGCGATCTGCCACGCCATCACCGTCATCATCCGGTAGAATGATAAGCCGATCATTCATTTTTCTGGTGGGCTCCCACTTGGGATAGGTCTCCCAGGCGGCGACCCAAAGGCGTCCTCTCGTATCAACGCCGAGCTGAACCGGGTTTACGAGCTCCGGAAACATCTCCTCCGATGCAAATACATTTACCTCAAGGTCTTCCGGCAACGTCATCTGTGAGATAGCCTCTTCAGCATTCATGAACTTCGACGTGCCCAGTATGCTGACGCCGCCCTGCTCCTGCGGTTCTTCGAGGTTCGAGATAACTTTGACTGATTCGGGAACGTTCGAGTCATCCGGTTCAATTTGGTCTCCACTTGCAGCGGCCCAAATTACGGTGTCCCTGCTCGCGGTCATGAAATCAAATTGAATCAATTCCCGCTGCAGAACCTCGAAATTGGTTTGCCCATCTGTGAAAGCGAGCCCGGAGCGTGTTCCCCACACATCGTTTCCATCGGTGGCCCGATAGCGGTTAAACCAGTGCCAGCTCTTATCCAGTACGGCTGTGCGCACACGTTCAAGATCTGCGCCCCTTGCACGTGGTTTTCTACCGTTGAGTGATTCCAGGATGACGGCAGCAATCTGTTTATTCCCCTCGCTGTTGAGATGAACACCGTTTATAGTGAGTGGCTCGTCGGAGTCCGAATACAGCCTCTGAGATGCTGAAAACAGGTCCACGAACAACACGGCTTTCTCGGCCGCGACCGTTCGCATGACATCCGTGTATGCGGAAAGGCGGGCATTATTCTCGCTCCCGTCGGGTAGATTCGGGTCGTTCAGGTTCTCATGCGCGATGGGCGAGAACAGAATAATCCGGGGAGTACCTTTACCGGAATAGTTTTTTGTGGCGGTGCTGTCGATCCATTGGGTTAACGCGGTCGCAAATTGAGCCGGTTCTCCATCAAAAGACTCATTGTATCCGAACATGGCGAAAATTACCTCGGCACCGGAGATCGCCAGATATTCGTCGACAGATGGAAACCCTTCGCTGCGCGGACGATCGTCAATTCGATCACCCATGAACCCATGATTCCGAATCACCAGGTTTTTCCCGGACAGCTCGGTTTGTAGATAAGTCTCCAGCCAACCATGGTGCTGCATCCGATCGGCCAGACCACCACCCAGAATAACGATATGTTCTCCTTCCTGAAATTCGAACGACGGTTTCGTACAGCCGGCCACGAAGAGGATGGTCAGTGCGAAAATCGCACCGTGTGATAAATACATGTTCCGCATGGTACTTGGTGTGTTATTCGTTCTCAGTTGTGGGCCGGTCCTGCGACATGATCGGTGTATCCCAACCCGCCATATCAGCCGGTCTGACGCCTCGACGATAACCGCCAAAACTGAATGTGACGGGGTTATAGGGCCCTACAAAGTCGACGTTATTGTCAACTTTTATGGAGCCCTCCATTCCCGCACTCCACAGGGCAGCGTTAATCATCATGCGCCGGAATCCCGGGTTGACGAAATCTTCCGATGCACCGTGTGTAGTAGTGAACACACGGGCGTTTTTCCCATTGGAGGCCTCGTAGTTGCGTGTCCACACCACGGGCAAGAGCTCTTTTTCCGGATCCGGAAGTGCATCTGACGACATTCCATTCAGTACTTGCCCGCGCGCCAGAATTTCCGATCCTTCAATCGGCTCGGCAAAATAGCCGCCGGACTGCACATGCATGTCGTCGACGCCACGCAATATCGGGTGGTAGGACTGACTCACAACGGGTACCACCCTCGAGCTCTGTTCGTGGTTGGTTCCGTAGTGAGAAACCCAGGTTTCACCGAGAATCTGGCGCCCGAATCCCTTCAAATATTCCTCACCATCATAGTCCCATGAATACCGGCGATACGGTCCGTCCGCTATCCGAAAAGCATGTGTAGACGTGCGAATGCCGAACACTGGCCCGCCACGATCGAGATAGTCTACAATATGTTGCATTTCTTCGTCTGGAAAATCTTGAAAACGCAAACCGACAATCAGGAGGTCCGCGGTTTTCAGCGCGGCCAGGCCGGCTATATTTGAGCTGCCCGGTTCGATAAATCCGTCGTCGTCAAGAGTAAAAAATACCGTGCATGTGAATCCGTACCGTTTCGCGAGAATTCGCGCCATTGCGGGCAAGATTTCTTCTGATCGGTACTCATGATCCCCGGCTATCAGAACGATTTGTTTTCCGACACCGGGTCCGTCTGTGCCTTCGTAAACAACACTGTAGGGATTACTCTCCTGGGCGACGCTCCAGCCGGTTGTGGTAAGGCCTGTAAACATGTAGAATAGAACTATAACACGAATCATCACGAATCAAGGTGGGGTTATTCCGGTGGGATGTTATTTATGCCGCATTACGCGTGCGGCCGTAAGAAACGGGGTGGAACTCAGACGCGCAAGTGGGTACTCATTGAATTCGCCTTGATCCGCGACGAAATCCTCTGCTAGACAATTTTATAGCCCGATCTGGCCGTTTCTGCAATATACAGATCGCTAATCCGAACGGTAATCGGTCCTACACCACCGGGCTCGTCTCCGGTCTGCGGACCTATTGTGCGTCCATCGAGAATCGTCACTCCTGCGATCTCCCCCATTGTACCGGTGCAGAACATTTCGTCGGCATTGCAGGCCTCGGGAAGCGAGACATTTCGCACTCCGACCGGGATCTCATTTGCCTGGCACAATTCGATAACTGTTTGGCGTGTTATCCCTTCCGGGCATGCGTCCGTCGTGGGAGTGAACACCTTTCCGTCTCGGACAAAAAAGACATGAGAGCCATGGGCTTCAGCAATAAATCCATGCGTATCCAACATTAACGCAGAATCGGCACCGGCCACGTTCGCTTCTATCTTGGCCATGATGGACGAGAGCAAATTATTGTGGTGAATTTTCGGATCCAGCATATCGGGCGGACTTCTGCGAACTGAAGACGTCACGAAAGTCAGCCCTTTTTTAGAATACACGGGAGACTTGTATTCGGCCAGAACAATCAGTGTCGGCCCGGACTGATTCAATCGTGGATCCATGCCCGACGTGATTTTTTCTCCGCGCGTGAGAGTGAGACGAATATGTACGCCGTCTCTCATTTCATTGGCTTCAAGTGTGCGGCGAATCTGGGCGATAATCGTATCGTGAGATGGAATCACTGACCCGAACATTTCGAAACCGATAGCCCGCGCGGAATCCCGCATTCGATCCAGATGCTCGTCCAATTTGAAAATCTTGCCATCGTAAAGTCTGAGGCCTTCCCAGACGGCATCCCCGCCTTGAACCACGGAGTCGAATGGACTCACTCCACCGTCGCGGCGGCCCAGCAACTTGCCCCCTACGTTTACGATCAGATTATCATTCCTGTGATCAGCTTGCTGAAGCATCCTCTTTCTTATCCCTTTTCTTATCCCTGTTTTTCGTGAAGTCAGAGCCTGTTCGCAGACCCTGGTCTGACGACCTGCCCTTGAGCCAGAACCAGGAGATAGGAAGGCCGCTGGCAATGAATGCAAAATCTATCATCGACTTCTCCGGCTCGTAAATTATCCTAAAGACGAGCAATCCTACAACACCGATGAGATAGATGGCTGGCAGGACTGGATAAAAAGGCATTCTGTATACATCCTCGTCACCTGTCTCAGCGCTCCTGAGTTTGAATAACGCGATTGTCGTGAACGTATAAAAGATCAAGATGGCGAATACCATCCCGGCTGCCAGTGCTTCGAACGACCCGCGCATCACCAGCAGCACTCCTGCCCAGATACAATGAACAACAATCGCTTTTGTTGGTGTTCTGAAAGTCGGGTGTACGAAGTTCAGGGATTTAAAAAATATACCATCACGGGCCATGGCATAATAAACGCGGGTAGCAGACATCATGGTACCGTTGATACTTCCAACGGCAGATATAATGGCAAGAATTGCAACCGTTGCCGCACCGACGGGTCCGATCATGAGTTGCATGACGTCGGCCGCGGGCGTTGTGGTGGCACGCATTGCCTCCATACCAAGGGCATAGTGGTAGATGACGTTTGTCAAAAGATAAATCAGAATGATCACGACCATCCCGATCAACATTGCTCTAGGTATGGTCTTGCGCGGATTTTTATACTCTCCAGCCACGTACCCCAACCGGTCCCACCCAATGTGCGTGAATACAATCAACATCAGAGCCGCGACCAGATTACCCATCGGACTGAGGGATCGAACATTTTCTACCGTGTCGCCCAGGTGACTGGAGATCCCGGTCAACAATACAATCCCTATCGTGGCGAACACGAGCAATCCAACAACTTTTATAGCCGTAGTGCCATTTTGGAATACTGCAGCGTATTGCACGCCAACATAATTCAGCATACCAAGTAATGCGATGATTGAGAGTGCAACGGCCGTATGAGCCGTGCCGCTCAATGGGATGAAAAACGAAACGTAGTCGGTGGCAATTATTGCAAGGCCTGCCGCAGCGCTGGTTCGGATGATAAAGAGCTGTGACCAGCCGAACATGAATCCAACGAACGGACCGAAGCATTTTCTAAGGTATACGTATTCGCCACCGGTATCGGGCATTCGCGTCCCGAGTTCAGCGTAAATCGCTCCGCCAATCAGGACAAATACCGCCACGCCCATCCAGGCTGCAAATACCCCGGAAAACGACCCGAAATACGTGGAGATAATTGAGGGAGTAGAATAAATACCCGAGCCGATCGTTATCCCGACAATCAGGCCCACTCCCGAGACGAGGCCCAGAGAGCGGCGTAGTCGCGGTTGTGCGTCTGCAAGTTGGGATTCTGACATTGGCTCATTCATGGTTTCTTGTTACCCAAGAAACGCTTGCAGACTTAGAAATGCAACGAAGTCTAGAATGCAGTCACCAGTCAGATGCTACGAACCGTTAGTGTTCCAGATCTCCCGAATGATCCGCCACGAACCATTCCGCTGCGTCTGGAATATCTGGACGCCTTTTCCCGTTTCGTGTGTCGTCTCGCCGCCAGATTTCGGAGTCCGACTCGCCTCGTATGTCAGCCAGATGATCACATGCTCTTTACTGACAGTGATTTCCTGAATTTCCGTGTGGATTTCTACGGTACTCTCAGCCAGCCCCGCGTCGATGCGTTCGCGAATCGCCTGGGATCCGAATAACGCCGGCTGCCCCGGTGGCATGACGATTGCATCTAAGGCAAAGATCGAAATGAATTCTTGGGTATCACCAGTGTTGATGCCGTGATCGTATTTTTCGATCAATAACTTGATCGCCTCTCGATCAGCATCAAGGAGTTCCACAGTCCCTTGCTCGCCACTGTTATTGCACCCGAACACGAACACTGAACTGAACAGAAAAAGAACTAATCGCTTGTACATCATAAACCTACCCTCCTTTTGTCTCGGTGGGAATTCGAGCAAGGGTTGACGCGACTTGACCGGGGGCCATATTTCAAAGCGACCGGGCGATGGCGAGGCGTTCCGTTTGCCCGCTATTGCTTCACTACACCAGTAGTGTCGTAAAATTTGACCGCAGATGCAACAGCTAGTAAAAATAGCCCGGGTTTCATATTGCGCTCCAGATTATTCCTGAATCCGCCCTGGTTCGCGAAGGCCTGTGCCTTCAACACCGGTGAGCGCATCTCCCAGCTCGGCCCGCTTCAAGTCGGCCCAGGCGGGAAAGTC
>Ga0114950_10004452_pt1 | contig 10882 bp, 9 predicted proteins | sample N075metaG_FD_83503 | JGI IMG/M metagenome (GOLD analysis project Ga0114950, IMG submission 83503) | Deep subsurface microbial communities from Kermadec Trench to uncover new lineages of life (NeLLi) - N075 metaG | ecosystem: Environmental > Aquatic > Marine > Ocean trench > Sediment | place... | reverse complement strand
CCCGACGCTCCCGGAATCTCATGAGAAAACTGCTCAACAGACTATTGATCAAGTTTGGAATTCTGATTACCAAGGCACCGGTGCTGCTTGTCAATCAAGAGCTCTCGACGTCTGACTCGTTTCCAGTTGAACTCACCGAGAAAATCGTAGTCGATGCGCCGACTGACAATCCGGACAACGAGCTGTTCGACATTTTTTCTTCGGACACGGACGTCCACAAGTGGCGTCACTATTTCGACATATATTCGAAACATTTCGAGCAGTATCGAGACCGCCCCATTCGCATGCTCGAGATCGGTGTTTTCAGAGGCGGTTCGTTACGAATGTGGAAGAATTATTTTCACGCCGACTCGATAGTCGTCGGCATCGATATCGAACAGTGGCAAGGAACACGAGCTGCCCCAACTCGACGCCCAGGCTAAAGAATAATAATGCCAGTGGTACCGCTTGCTGCGGCAGGCCTACCTCAGTCAATGCCCCCGCAAAACCGAACCCATGCAACAGCCCAAACGCAAACGCGACGCCCAGGGCTTGCGTTGCGTCAAACCCGGCCGCCCTTGGCCGACATAAATTATCTCACTAGCAACGAAGACAATAGACAGCGCATCAAAGCGTCGAATCAATTAATCGCTGGTATCGATCCGGACTACGAGCTGTTGGTTTTCGTACATGTCCAACAATGGCATATCTGATCAACGAAGTGACGCGGACTTAGTGCTCGTATGTAATCGAGGCGACGCTGCCACCGGACCACGATCCATACCGTGGATAGCCGACAGTAACTCTCACCATCGGGTCCAGTTCAAGGACGGCCATATACATTAGGTAACCAGAGGTGGCTCCGATTCGTCTCGGACAAAGTGTTAACTATCTGTCCGGAATAAGGTGAAAACCATGTCCCCAGTTAGGACCGTCGCTACGATACTACGAATTCCTGTTCCTCAGCCCGTTTCAATCAATGCCCCAGTATCCAGATCAACACAAGCCGAGGCGAGCCCTTCAAATAGTGGATCTAGAAATTCCTGATAAAAACCAGCAACAGCCGGGCTAACTTTCACCGGCCCCCTTACCTGAACAGCGCTTAAGGTTGCTATTGCCTGCTTTTCCTTTTGAAATTCCAGACACTGCAACTCCCATTCAAGACCGCAATGTTGGATAAGTGCTGGCGCTGCGGCAGAAAAGTTTGTCGCAAATTCTTCGTATTGAATTGTGAGAAAACGCTCCCCCAGTGTTTGCTCCCAATGTGACACCAGTTGGGCATATTGGCCGTAGAAATGTGCAATGTCCGTTAATGAATAAGCATATGACCAGAACTTCGAAAACTTGTGTTTGAATATCGAAAAACAGGTTTCCACAGGATTTCGACGTATATGTACTATTGGTGCATTGGGAAACAACACGGCAATAAGCCCAACCGCCTCTAAATTAAGCGGGTTTTTGTCGGTAAAATAGCTTGCCTCACCCATTTCAGGCAAATCTGACAGATAATTCCTGGCCCACTCTTCCAATGTGCCCCTGGGCGGCATATCAAGATCATTTTGTAACGAGTAAGACAGAGCGGCGTTGTGTAATTGGGGAAACAATGGACGCTCACCACCAGCAAACACTTTCGAATGCGCTGCTATTGTGCTTTCAACCAGTGTGGTGCCCGAACGTGGCATACCGACGATAAATATTGGACAGGGATCCACATCGTGCAGAGATTGCTGAATAATATCTGGCCTGTAAAGCGCCTTGATACCTTGAGTTCTGACAACGCACTCATTTTGATCATAGCGAAGTTTCGATCTCTCACCCAGATCTTGACTTAAACGGTTAGCAGTTTTGAAAGCTTCGTAAGCTGATATATATTTTTTTCTTGCTTCGTAGGCGTGTCCGAGCGTAAAGGCAAGGTTAATGCGCTGCTCTATGGTTTGCACAACATCACTGTTTAAGCGCACCAGGCAATCCATTTCTTTGTCGCTGAACTTGCCTCGATTCAAATGGCCCAACTGTACATAGGCAGGTACGAAGTGGGGGTCTATTTGTAAAGCACGACGACAGTAATCTTCCGCTTTCTCAAGTTCGCCGAAATAAGTATGATACATGCTTAAAGAAACGAGCAATTCAGCTAGATCTGGATCCAGGGCTTCTGCTCTATCAAAGGCGTTTTTTGCCTTCCCATATTCAAAACATTGCAGACAGATCTGTCCATAGGCCGATAAATCTGCAGCGTTTTCAGATCGGTTGGCTAGTACATTACGATAGTGTTCTTCGGCAAGTCCGACACGCCCCTGTTCCATAGACGCTGTCGAAAGCATTTGCCAGGGTACAGGGTCATTTGGACTAATACGGGACCAGCTCAACGCTGTGGATTCAAGTTGAAGCCAGTCATGCTTCGCAAGCAACGCAATACATGCGTACTTAAACATAGAGGGGCTAGCTGGGTTCTGTTTGGCCAGGCCGCCAAGTACATTCAGTGCCTGATCAAACTCCTCTAGCGCTATATCAAGTTCCGCCAGTTTTAGACCGGTATTGAAATTTGCTGAAGTTGTAGAAAATGATTTCTGAAAGTATTCCTTTGCCTTTAGTTTATCGTCTTGCAAAAGGGCAATATCGCCGAGCTTTTCCCAGCCCGGTGAAAATCCGGGGTTTCGATTCACCGTCCTCATTACTTCCTTTTCAGCCTCTTCCAGCAGATCTTTGCGTTTTAAAAGTTCCGCCAGATTCATCCGAAAACCCGTCTGATCGGGTTCACGCGTCACTGCATCACGCAGCAAAGGCTCAGCTTCCGTGAGCCTGTCTAATTGTGTCAGCACAAGTCCTAGCAGGCTAAGTACCTCTGCATCAACGGGCGCTATTAGCAACGCTGATTGGTAACATGCTAATGCTTCATCAAGGTTTCCTGACTGCTGTGCTGTTATACCTGACTCAATCAAACTTGTTAGCTTCGATGCCATAAAAATTTTGAATAATGATCATATGAACAGGGAAGTGTACTAAGTTGTGAAATAAAAATAGATACAAAGTTGAGGTTAATTAAGAACTCTGACTGAAGTTCGAGTGTTTAACTCCAGCCTAACGACCGATCACGTCAGACACTGGGTTTTTATTCGCCGGCAGAGAAAATTAACGAATGTGTTGCGTCGACCGGCTGAGATCACCACCCAAGAGCGAACAATCGGCTAATATTGCGGTGAAAAGTCGCTAACGCCCACAAACAGACATTTTCGCCGTCATTTTCTGCACTCCATGTAACTGATGATTGGGGGAATAAGATGAATACCGCAGCGCACGAAAATCTGGAACAAGAGGCCATCGCCGCGTTACGAGTCGGCGACGGCAGAAAGGCGCGTGAAGTCTTTGAGCGCGTCGTCTCCACGGGACAGGCCAGTGCCTCGAGCTGGCTCGGGCTAGCTGTCGCCTGCGCACAGCTCGGCGACAATGTGGCAACGCTTACCGCAGTGGAAAAATCGCTGGAACTGGAGCCCCAAAACATCAGGGCGATCATTTTCAAGGCTGATCATCTGGAAAAACAAGGCGAATCCAGACAGGCATTGGAATATTACGGGAATGCGTTGCGGCTGGCGAGCCAGATAGGGACATTGCCAGATGACGTTAAACAGGGCTTGCTGCGTGCTCAAAAAGTCTGTGGTCAAAAAGAAGAGGAATATAAATCGTATTTGATGCAAAAACTGACGTCAGACGGTTTTTCACCAACGCCGAGTAATCGTCGATTTCAAGAGTCGCTCGACGTGCTGTTGGGAATAAAAGATGTTTCTTATCAGCAACAGCTGCAGCAACCACGACGCTATTACTTTCCCGGACTGCCCGAGATTCAATTCTATGATCGAGGCCAATTCGACTGGGTGGAAACCATCGAGTCGGCCACGGACGAAATACGATCTGAACTTGCACCGATAATGAGTGACCCCTCTAAATTTACACCATATTTGCAATCGGACACTGCACACCTGACTCGGGCTGTTGCAAGCCTCGTTGAAAGTACCGATTGGGGAGCGTTGTTCCTGTGGGACTACGGGCGACTCGTCCCGGAGGCGGCGACGCTATTTCCGAAGACAATCGAAGCTCTAAAGGCGGCGCCGGTGCCCGAAATTTCGGGTCAGGCGCCGATGGCACTTTTTTCGAAACTGGCGCCGGGCACTAAAATTCCTCCCCATAACGGCCTATTAAATACCCGGCTTATCTGTCATTTACCGATTATCGTGCCGGAGAGCTGCGGTGCCTTGCGCGTTGGTAATGAAGAGAGGCCGTGGGTAGAAGGTGAAATGCTGATTTTCAACGACAGCATTGAACATGCAGCGTGGAACTTGAGCACTGAGGAACGGGTCGTCATTTTGTTCGAGGTCTGGCGGCCTGAACTCAGTGAAGAGGAGCGCGGGCTCGTAACTTCAATGCTGATGGCCGTAAGAGAATATTTCACGGAATAGAATAAGGCGTGCGGATTCAGGCAATCTAGGCGGGAGCACATGCCAAAAAAACGGAAATCGTTCGCTGTTGAAGAACGGACGGGGCCTGAATCCCGACGGTATTTTCGTTATAGTTTGAAGATCAAAGTGAAATTCCGACAGCGATCAGATATTTGGAAGAAGGACACTCTCGAGGTTAACCAGAAATAGATTTGGAATAGAGTTGTTATCACTCAACCAAAGATTGAGGCAATCGGAGTTCTTAATGACTCAGCAACTGAAAATCAATCCCGATCATGATCCGGAGGCGCTTGGCCGGACTCTGCAACAGGTAGGCCGATTGCAGGTCTCCAACTTTTTAACCCAGGATTCGGCCGACTACCTGTACAAGATTCACATGGAAAACAAGGACTGGTATCTGGCCTATAACGATGGCAAAAACTTTTACGAAAGTTCCAGGCAACAAATTCAGGCGGTGACTCCCCAGCAACAACAACAATTCATGAACAATATTTATGCCAGGGCCCGCACTCAGTTTCAATATGTGTTCTACCAGTACTACATCACCCAGGCGATCAAGCTAAAGGAACAGCCGGGGCATCCCATGCACCAGTTCGATGAGTTCATGAACGGCGAAGAAGTTCTGAACTTGATGAGAACACTGACCGGGGAAAAAGCTATTCGCAAGGCGGACAGTTATGCCTCAATTTACGCACCCGGCCACTTTCTGACGGCACATGATGACCGGCATGATACCCATGACAGGGTGGCAGCCTATGCGTTAAGCATGACCAAAACCTGGGACAAGAACTGGGGCGGGCATCTGGCATTCTTCGATGATGTCGGCAATATCACCGAAGCGCTCATTCCCAGTTTCAACACGTTGAATATCTTCCTGGTTCCCCAAATGCATTCGGTTCAGCTTGTATCGCCTTTTGCCGGCGGAAATCGCACCAGCTATTTGGGTTGGTTACATCGCTGACCCGGGCAGGGCTCCTCAACGACGGCCGAGATCCCTCACTCTTTTGGAAATTCGCGAATCCACTGCGAGAAGACCCATTTTTCGCCCGATGTAGGCGGCAAGCCTGCATGCAATGTGTCGTCATCAGGCGCGCCCGCGGCATCAACATTCCTGAACAGGAGTGAGTCACCCTTTGCGCCAAGATGCGAGAGCCCGATCCGGGGAAATTTCGTTTCTCCGCCCGAAAAATCGTCGTTTAGATAAATCAGAAACGTCTCGGTGCGTTGGCCGCGCAGCGCGAGTTCAGTCGCGTATGCTGGTTCTGCAGGATCGAGATAATCGAAATGCTCAGCGAAGGTTTCGCCGGGTGCATAGTGAAGAATCTTCGGAATCTCCATCGCCAGATCTTGCCTTTGCGTCATTGACGCGATCCGTCCGCGAAGTACAAAGGTGAGCACGCCGCAAGTCTCAATGTCCAGATCGCACTGGGAGTTTGTTCGCCGACCATCTTCGGTCGTATCGCCTGTTGCCTTGTCATAGATCGTTGCGCGCGATAGTCGGTCCTCAGCCTGCGCGATCAGCCAGTCACATGCGGCTGGCGGTGCAAACTTTTCGATGACGTGGATGCGAGGGGCCTCGCGAATCATCCGCATTTCCGGCGGCGCAAGCCATGCGGCCAGATCGATCTCGCCACGCATGTTGGCCCAATCCTCGCCCTCGATTTTGGTACCAGATGGACCGCCGGCCAGTATCCGCAGAGAGCACTGCGACGGCTCGTGGCCCTTCTGGGCTGCACGCATCAAATAGTCGAAAGCCTTATCCCAGTTCTGGGCTCCGAAGAAAGAAGAGCTTGCGATCGTCGCCGCCAAATAGGCGCCTTGTGCGTCGCCCGCCAGCGCGGCCTGCTCTATTAGCGCCACGCCGCGTGCCGGATCAGCCGTTGCATCTCTCCCCATTAGATAGCGCAATCCGAGGCGGGCGGTCGCGCGCGAATCTCCCGACCGAGACGCGCGCTCGAGCGAGTCGAGTTGCTTGCCTTGGGCTGACGCAGCGAGCCCGGTGGCCGTGTCGCCTCCTTTGATCCCGGATCGGGTCTGAGCCAAAGAGCCACAGCATCTCTTGAACTTCTTGCCACTGCCGCATGGGCAGGGGCTATTTCGGCCGATCTTGTTCATCTTCTCCAGCATTCAGTGGGGACATCTCAATATCCAGTCTAAGGCCAAGGGTAGGAATTTCAAAGCGTGTGTCGGGCGCCTTCAGGCCGGTCGTGTTGCTTCGACCGGTGTGTCACGAAATGAGATCACCCGCCACCGCCGGAGCTGGGCAAACAGGCGGATCAGTAACGTATCGGGTTTTGGCCCGAGCTTGCGACGAATGCGGTCGAAGACTTCATCGGCCTTCGTACCACCGTCCATCGCCCCACCCATCAGCAGGTCGAGGATTGCGATGGTGGTCTCGTCACGCAAGCCGAACATGTGCGGCCCCCACGGCGTCGAAACCGCGAACAGCAGCCCATCGCCCGATGGCGATCGTCGAATGTCTTTTGGCTCGACGAGAAGATACGGATACAGATCGGCGAGCGATTTATAGCCGGGCTTCTTCGTCACAACTGCGCCGTCGAAGACGCACGCGTCGAGCTGGGTCAACAACAAGCACCACAACGCGTCCTCGGGCGTCTCTGCGATCGGCTCGCCCATGACGTTGAGCGACGTATTGACGAGAATCGGGACGCCGGTTCGCTCCCCGAACTCCTTGACGAGATCGTAATAGGCACCGTTGACCGCCTTGGTCACGGTCTGCACGCGCCCGGTGCCGTCGACGTGCACGACCGCTGGCACGAGATCGCGCTTGTCTTTCCTGAAATCCATCACGCGGAGCATGAACGGACTGCTCGGGTCGACCCCGTCCACGTCGAACCAGTTCTCGACCTCTTCGAGCAGGATGACCGGAGCGAATGGCCGAAACGCCTCACGATGTTTGACGCGGGCGTTAAGCTTCTCTTTAGCGTCCGACTGACGCGGATCGCAAAGGATGCTTCGCTGCCCGAGGGCGCGAGGCCCCAGCTCCGACGGACCTGTGAACCAGGCGATTATTTTGCCGTCGACGAGCAGATTGGCGGCGCTGCTGACGGGGTCGGTCGTTTCTTGCGTCACCACCGATGGGGTTCGATCGATGGCCGCCGAGATTTCGCCAGCGCCGTACGTCCTGCCGAAGCCGTCGCGTTCGGAGGCTTGCGGCGAGTGCGTTCCGGTGAGGTGCCACAGCCCGTGGTAGGCGGCGCCGATCGCAGGCCCGGAATCCTCGGCAGCCGGCATGACGTACACACGCTCGAAGTCGGTCTCGCGGATGATGCGTTCGTTGGCCACGCTGTTGAGTGCAACACCGCCGGCGTAGACGAGATTGCGACTCGAGCACAGCTCGCGCACCCTGCCGACGAGATAGAGTAACGCATGCTCGAGGGCGTTCTGCACCGAGCAGGCAAGGTTTTCGTACTGGAGCTTGGCATCCGGCCAGCGCTCCGACGTAGTGAAACGCTTTGGGACATTGTCGAGGAACACGAAGTGCCCGTTACGGATATCAAAGAACTCACACGGGTCGATCGTTGGTGACCCATACGGTGCCAGCCCCATGACCTTGCCAGCATCCATCGGGTCGCCGAAGATCTGCGCGGCGGCTGCCGAGAAGAGCCCGCCGAGGCTGCCGAAGCTCGGCATCGATGCGCCAGGAGGCGGTGGGTTCAGCCATCGGCCCTGGTCGACCATGTGCTTCTCAAGGGCCTTGAGCGTCGTGCCCGCCGCGTAGTAGATCGAGTTTGTCTCGCCGCCGCCGACACCGGAATCGATAACCGCGTTTTGCTCATCGTCGGAAAGATCGTTGGTCGGTGATCCCATGCCGTCCACGATCAACACAGCAGCCTCGTCGAATCCGGACGTGGCGAACGCGCTGACCGCGTGGCCAGCGTGATGCGAGATGGTCAGGGTGGCGATACCGTTGGCTTGCACATTGAGCATCCGGTTTGCGGTGATCTCGTTCTCGGGTAGATGAACATCGGTCTGCGCGCAGAGGACGGCCAGATCGAGGTCGGCGGCGACTATCCCGCCCTGATCAAGACAATATTGCACCGCCAGCGAAGGACGTGCTCCGTGCAATCGAGCGCGCTTCTTGCCGACGAGTCGCTCCTCCTGCACTGCGGCGACGATGCGATCGCCGTGCAGCAGGCAGGCGGCGCCGTTGTGCGATGCACTGAGTCCGAGGACCCAGGGGTTGCTGGTGGTGGACATTCACGTCTGCTCCATTGCTTTCGGCCGGTGCGGTTCAGGATTCCACCCGGCCCGTTCCCGGGCGCGAAGTCTAAACCATACTCAAGGAAGTGGTCCAGCCCCGGTTATGCTCAGGCCCGTCCCCGAAGATTCAGTACAATTGTCGCGCCAGCACCTATCGGCACAATTCGTTGGTACTTACTGCGTAGTGCTCTACTACGCTATTTGGATCTGTTCAGATGACGATGTTTTCCCCGCTGGTTTCTGCCTCATCTCAACTCTCCTGGTTAGGATGAACAAAAACACTCTCTTAAACCAGAACCATATCTGTCCCATAAGCGCTGACGGCGTACAAGATCACCGCGGCCATGCATCCTCAAGCAATCAATGCAACTCTAATTGTCATTCACTTCAATAAGCTTGAAAATCTGGTGCCCGCAAGTTCTTGCTTCACCTGCTCATAGTTTTCAATTACTTCTTCATGCCCAACTGTAATGATTTTTCTCAGCGAGGAAGTCAGACGCCAAATATCTGATTCGATTTTCAGAAAATTCAATATTGAATTAAAAGCAGATTGATTTGACTGCAAGTCCTCATGAAATACTTCCATGTATGGTAAACCCATGCGATAAAACTTATTACGTGCGCCTTGAATTGTTCTTTCGTGATGGTCCAGTTCATTTAATAATTCGGATACATTTAGCTTGATCGCGGGTATAGGTGTCGTGTCCGCCACGTCAACATGATAAATGTTGCGGTTTGTGGCCACCTCCTTCGAAAGGATTATATCGAGATAATTTCGCCGAATGAGATGAGCGATATATATATTGTTTGACAGCATATATTCCTGAAGATGGGGAAAAGCTCCGTACTGTCCATACATCAATTTAAAGCCTGTTGCCGATATCCCCGGCCGAGTTTCAAATATATTGTCCAGATATTGAAATAAAAAACCTTTCCCAAATTGGCTGCCAGGCAGGTAATCATGTGCCAGTCCATAACTCTGCAGGAACATCCGATCCTGCGCTCCGAACGGTGGCCGGCCGCGTCCATCCTGTAAAAGCAATTCTCCGTAAGTAACGATACTTGGGTGACTATTCAGCATGTCAATCACCCAGGTTGAGCCACTGCGTTGAGTCGAAAGTAAAACGAATGGGCGCGTCATCTATGGTGCCTCTGTTTAAGCAAACCACCGAGCAATAACTTTTCATACTACCAAACTTGAATCTACTCATTTTTGATTGGATATTGCGGTCCTGAGTTCAGACTAAATTTTTTGGATTAAAAGAATCTCGGAAACAATTTACGCCAGTACGCGCGTTGGATGTTTCTTTGCTCGACAGTAAATCGGCGGTGAGAATTGAGCCGCCGAAACTGGGTCATTTTTGTACTCCGATCTACACATGTATCTCACGCTCAAAAAAGAAGCCACCAAACCCGCCGCTGAGAACTTCCTCGTACAGCAGGCCCGCTTCGACTACTTCAACCAGGATCGCCCGCATCAGGCGCTAAACATGCAAATGCCCGCCGAGCTCTACAGAAAATCGCCCAGACCCTATCAGGCGCTGGGCGATCTCGAGTATCCGTTTCATGACCGAACTGCGCTAGTCACAAACTGTGGTCGTTTCTGCTTCAATCGACGAAAAATCAACCTATCAACTGTGTTCGCCGGCCAGTTGGTCGACGTCAAGCAGGTCACGAACAGCGTCTGGCTCGTCACCTTTATGCAGTATGACCTCGGCTACTTCGATGCCGAAACCTGCAGATTGGAGCCAATTCCAGACGCGTTCCGTGCAGATGTGTTTCCTATGTGATCGGAACGGACCTAGGGAAGCTCTATTCTACAAGCATTGCAGATGCAGTGGCCATCTTTGGTGATAAGCTTCGACATCTCCGTAACCAGTCCTGAACGCCAGCATAGCGATGAACGACAACGTCGCACGCGGCGAAGATCAGTCGATACATGAAATTCGTGCTTCCCGTAAGCGCGACGTCGCGTTGGGGTATCGGCTGTTCGCTGCGAACAACTGGGGTGACCTCGGTGACGGACATATAAGCGCCCGGGATCCCGAACATACCGATTGCTTTTGGCTGTTATGGGATTCCGCGGCGAAATGCACGATGGTGTCGAGCTTGCCGTCAACCAGCAAAGTGTGGGTGGTCCTCTACGCGCGCGAGGTTCGCCCTGTTGCCGGCGTAGGTCAGCGCGTCGATCACCACAACACGATCGTCCGGATACTTGCGTGTCCAGT
>Ga0114950_10004449_pt1 | contig 10886 bp, 7 predicted proteins | sample N075metaG_FD_83503 | JGI IMG/M metagenome (GOLD analysis project Ga0114950, IMG submission 83503) | Deep subsurface microbial communities from Kermadec Trench to uncover new lineages of life (NeLLi) - N075 metaG | ecosystem: Environmental > Aquatic > Marine > Ocean trench > Sediment | place... | reverse complement strand
TTGTCGAGGAGGGATGTTGAGGCAGAAATGCGGCACCGGCACGGAGGTCTCCGCGCCGGCGCCCTTCAAATCACGGTCCGTTTTTCTTGACTATCATCGAACCCGTTCCGGGGTAGCCCGTAAACCAGCCCCGCCATGGCGCGCGTTCGTAACCAGGTATGGCCAGGACTTGTTTGTCCTGCAGGGGCCCGGCGATGCACTGTATGTAGTCTGATCCACCAGGGAACTGCAGTCCCGGGAACCACAGACTTTCAGTTTCATAATCCCACAAGATGAAAATGTCGTGCCAGGTCCATCCCGAAGGTGCGAAGGTCAAAATCTCTCCATCCAATACGCGGCTGTAAACTACACCCGAATCGCAGAGAGGTCAGTAGGTGACGGCAATGGGGACGCCGTTGACAACGTCGTTAGCCACCTCCCGACTCGAAAGGATGCCGATGGAGTAAGCCCGTTGGTCGCCGTCATAATTAACGCCAATGACTTCCTGGAGCGAAGTCGGGCTCGGGAAGCCAACCATTCCGTCATAAACCATGACGGGGTCGTTAACCGGCCGGATCGTATTGCGCCCGATGCCGTGTGCCCAAAAGGCGAGCTGGATGTGGTGCTTCAAGACCGCATTGGTCACGTCCCACTCGAAACCCAGACCGTCGACCAGGATGATCTGCTCTGGTACGAGGGTTTCTGCCTGTGCGATCTCAGTCATCTCCTGTGCGTTGCCGGCCACGTCGGTCGCGACGGCGATGAATTCGTGGGGCCCGCCCTCGTCGGTTTGGAAGCTGGTGATGCCTGCTGCGACGAGCCCATACAGCTGCCACTCGCCCGCATTTTTACGGAACCAGAGGTTGATGAAGTCGACGCCACTGGTGGCGTCTTCGGCGGTGACCTCGACGTCGAACAAGAGGCTGGTCTCGTCTTCGTCAAAAGCGACGACCATGGCTTCTGGCGCCGAGCTGTCTTGGGTGGAATGAACGGTCGGCGACCAAGCTGAAGTGCGGTGCTCGCTGTCGCGGGCCATCACTCTATAGTAGAGTTCTTGTCCGTCGCCGAGCCCTTCAAAGGTGTGGCTGGTGATTTCAACCCAAGGGCTGGCTGTCACGTCGTCGATGAACGCGGCATCTGGGGACATCTCAACCAGGTAGGAGAGGCCTCCTTTGGCTTGGGTTTCGTCCATCCGCCATGAAATCAAATTGCTTGTGCCGGCGGTGAACTCCGGCTCGACCATGATGGTGAAGGTGCTAGATATCGTGGTGCTTGCTGGAGGTGTGACCGGGTCATCAGAGTTGCACCCCTGCAGAACCAGCGGCGCGGCGATAGTTAAGACCATCGCGCCCAACCAGGTCGTTCTGCGACGATTTTTAGACATGAAAATTCCCCTTCTTCGGAAACTCAGCCGAGATTGACCAAATCAGCAACTATTGAGTCAGCAACAGTCAATTTTGTGCTCTCAACCTGTAAATCGATCTTATGCAAAAAACAAGCTATCCGCCAGAGGGGGCTTTTGACAAGCAAGGGGGGTGTGTCAGAGTGTCCCGCCACTGTCTAGGTTTGGGACACTTTTGCGGGACACTTTCTGGGGTTTTTAGATGTCGCCAAAACTGAAAAAACTACAAATACTTTGCAACTTACATAATAACAACACGTAATGAAATGAGACACATTTCCGGCACCGTCTTTGCATCTCTTGGTGCGCACCTCCTGATCCGGCTTTTGAGCGAGGGGTCGGATCAAAAAGCGGTGGGGCTGGCAGGGCGAACCCAGCTCCATCGCACCCCCAACCCGGAAGGCGTCTTGAGCGAGGCACCTTCCGGGTTATTTTTTTGAGCAGATTATTTATTTTGAGCCAGCTTGCTTTCTTGTGAGTATAATGAAAATGCCCCGTTGTTATTGGCCTTTATGGCACAAGACTTGATTTTAGACCCAAAAATGACGAAATTTGGCACTCAGGAATCGCCCTGCTCGGGTGAATCCCCCCAGTTATAAATAAATGAGAGGAGACGGGTTGAATATCGACGTAAAGCTGAATCCAAATCCCGCCGCCCCACCGACGGGTAAGTTGGGCTTCGGCCGCATCTTCACCCCTCACATGTTTGTCATGGACTTCACTGACGGACAGTGGCAGCCGCCACGGATCCAGCCCTATGGACCATTCATGGTCGATCCGGCCTCGAAAGTTCTGCATTACGGGCAAGAAATTTTTGAGGGCATGAAGGCCTACCGCCACAAAGAAGACGGCTCGGTGCACATGTTCCGTCCAGAGATGAATATCAAACGGTTCAACATCAGTTGCGAGCGCATGTGCATGCCGATAGTCGATCCTGACTTGTTTATGCAAGCCCTTGAGATGCTGATCGACATTGATCGCACCTGGGTGCCTGAGAGTCCGAATGCTCTGTACATCCGGCCGACGATGATCGCCACCCAAGTGGGCTTAGGCGTCAAGGCCAGCACGGACTACACCTTTTTCATCATCGTGGGGCCTTCAGGGTCGTATTTCAACGGCGGCATCAAGCCATTGCGTCTGCGGGTGGAAGAAAAATTCGTGCGCTCAGTTGCGGGCGGTACGGGTTTCGCCAAGACTGGCGGCAACTACGGCGCCGCGCTCTTGCCAATCAAGCAAGCGCAGGAATCTGGCTACGACAACATTGTTTGGCTTGACGCCAAAGAGATGAAGTACGTCGAAGAGATGGGCGCCATGAACATCTGCTTTGTGTATGATGACTATGTGCTGACCGCTCCAGCGGGCGACACGATTCTCGATGGGGTGACCCGGTATTCGGTGGGCGAAATGCTGGCCACGATGAATATTCGCTGGGTGGAAGAACCGCCGGCGATCGACCAGATCATTGAAGACGCCCACAGTGGCAAATTGAAGGAAGTTTTCGCCTGTGGCACCGCTGTGGTGGTGACTCCGGTTGGTGTGATGCACTACAAAGGTGCCGATCACATGATCAACGGCGGTGGCGAGGGTGCGCTGACCTTTAAGTTGCGCGAGGCCTTGACGGGCATTCACGCAGGCAAGAACTCGTTGCACCCGGACTGGTTGCACGTCGTGCCGACCTTCGAAAACGTCTGATCCGTCAGATCATTCGGTTTTCCTTGGAGCCTGTCCGGTTATTCGGGCAGGCTCCTTGCTTTTTTTATTGGCCCAGATGATCCATACTGGCGCGACACACACCCTACGTTTTGGAAAGGTCCCCATGCAGAACCTTCACCTCACCCGCCCGTTGGCTGTCTTCGATCTGGAAACCACCGGCGTCGACGTCGAGCGCGACAAGATTGTCCAGATTGCGGTGATCCGCATCGAGCCCTCGGGCGAGCGCAAGACGTTTGAAAGCCTCGTCAATCCCGAGCGGCCCATTCCGCCTGAAGCTACCGCGGTCCATGGCATCAAAGATGAGGACGTGCGCAACGAGCCGACCTTCAGCCAGGTGTGCCAGGCAGTGGAAGAGATCTTCGCGGGGGCGGATCTGGCCGGTTACAACTCGGTGCGCTTTGATCAACCACTGTTGACAGCTGAGTTGAAGCGAGCAGGCAGTGCACTGGACTTTCGGGGCGTGAAGCATCTGGATGCCATGAGTATTTTTCACCAAAAGGAAAAGCGCGACCTGACGGCGGCTTACAAACTTTATTGTGGCAAGTCGTTGGAGAACGCTCACAGCGCCTTGGCCGATACGAGCGCTACCCTGGAAATCCTGGACGCGCAGTTGGCTCACTATGAAGACCTGCCGCGAGAAGTTGACGCTTTGCACACCTTTTGTAATCCCAACGAGGGCAAATATGTGGACCTCAAGCGCAAGTTTGTTTGGACTGACGAAGGCGAAGCGGCTTTCACCTTTGGCAAGTTTGAAGGGCAATCATTGCAAGCGGTGGTGGCCGATCAGCGTGGGCGCGGCTACCTCGAATGGATGTTGAACAAAGATTTTAGCGAAGAAATCAAAGGCATATTGCGCGAAGCCCTCGATGGGGTTTTTCCGCGCAAGGAAGGCTAGGCGGCATGGCAGACGAAAAGAAAAAACGGCCGACCGCGGCGGCGAAACACGGCCTCGAGTTTCCCGACTTGCCCGGTGATACGCCCGAGTTTGAACAAACGCCGTTGACGCGCAGCGAGTACATCACGGCTTTGTCTCATTTTTATCGCGCGGAAATGCACCGCTCGTTGGTGTGGCGCACGCGGTTGGATACGACAACCAATTGGGCTATCATTTCGACCCTGGCGATCCTGACCACCAGCCTCAGCAACCCCGCCTATGCGAAAGAGTCGCTCTTGCTTGGCATGTTGGCCAACGTGGTCTTTGTGACGATTGAGGGGCGGCGCTTCCGCTTCTTCGACGTTTGGCGCGCTCGCGTGCGGATGATTGAAGAGAATTTCTATGGTGGAATTTTACGGCGCGATCAAGTCAGTCCGCAGGATTTGTGGGGTTCGCATGTCGCAGATGATCTGTTGTGTCCGCGTTTTCATCTGACGCGGCTTCAGGCTTTTCGGGCGCGCTTGATGCGCAACTTTCGCTACATCTTTATTTTTCTACTGGGTGCCTGGTTGACCAATCGTTTTTCACCGTCTCCGGTGCCTTCGCTGACGGGCCACTATGCGCTGCCTGAATGGGTAACCGATTCCCTCGTGGGCATCCTCTACATCTCGCTAGTTCTGATCGCGGTTTTCACGCCCAAGGTGATTGCACCTGAGTTGGCCTATTGGGGCGATCCCGATCATCCCGGTGAGCCGATTTCTTCCTTGGATGTTTGAGTAAGGCCTTATTTTTCACTCAAGAGCCCTTCCAGCAAGGCGGTTGTGAGGTCTCCAACGCCAGTGCCCTTCATCACCACTTCACCTTCGTGTAATATCACCAGGTAGGGCGTGCCCGTGGCCTCGAAATAATTCCAAGTGCGGCCGCTTTCACGCACGACTGAAATCGAAAGCTGGTTGTCGCGAATAAACTTTCGCACGAGGGCGTCACTTGAGCTGCGCTGCACTCGCGTGAGCGAAACAAAGTCTATGCCATGGGCGGTGTATTGGCGGCTCGCCTGCTCGATCTTGGGCAACAAGCGCTGCGAAAAAGGACACCAGGTTTCGAAAAACACAACAACCTTGATGCCCTGGTTCAAGTTTCCAAGCTCACCTTGATAATTTTTTTCGATATCAATAAATTCGGGTGCTGTTTGGTGGTTGTACAATTTCTTGGCGGCTGATATTTCGCCGGCGGTTAAAAGGATAGCCGCGTAGGCCTCACGGCAGTGATCGCGGATCGAAAACTCACCCTCCGTGAGGGCGAGTGCCTTTCCATAGGACTGCTCTGCTTGGACAAGGGCCTCGCTGGTGTTTCCATTGAAAACCAACGCCAATGCTAAATCCTTTTGACTGCTGATCGCCTCGTGTGAATCCGCGCCGTAATGATCGGTGTTGTTGGTGAGCGCCTGCTGCGCGATCTTCACGGCGTCGGTGTACCGTCCACTGACCAGATAGGCGCCATACAAATCGAAGAGCGCATTTTGATAAGTCTCCGTCTGGGGTTCATAGTGTGACGATATTGCCGTGTAATATTCTTCAGCCGCGGCGACACACTTTTCGTCGGCTTCATAAACGCCGTAATAATTTTTGAGATTATCGAGCGCCTCTAAAGTGAGTTGATGGGTCGAACCGAGGTTATCCCGCCTCAATTCGAAGGCTTTCTTGAGGTGCAGCTCTGCTTTTTCCAAGTTCTGCAGCCGTTGATAGATGAGACCAATCTTAAGCCGTACGTCCGCCTCGGTGATGGGGTCGTCTGGAAAGGCTTCACCCACATCTTCTGAGACGCGGTCACACAAGTCCCCTATCGTCTTTACGTCGCCATAGCCCACGGGAACGACCGCGCCGAGGGCGCCAATGAGAAACTCGTTGGCTGCGATCGCTTGGCGCGCGGCCTCTTCCGATTTGCTGCGTTCGTCACGAACATCAACATAGAGGGCCGTTGTGGTGACAATACCAGCGATCAAGATAGCCAGGGTGACGGTAGCGAGGGCCGTCACGGCACGATGTCGACGCACCAGAACCCTGATCTGATAGGAAAGACTAGGCGGCCGAGCAGCGATCGCTTCGCCGGCTAAATATCGTCGTATATCAGAACCCAAACCATGGGCCGACTGGTAGCGGTCTTCTCGGATTCTGGTCAAAGCGGTTTTGGTAATCAGAACCAATTCAGAATCGAGATTTGGCACATCCTCAGCTATTGACTTCGGCCGCCCCTCGCGCACCATGCGCGCGACCTCAAAGAGGCCCAAGTTGGCGAACTCATAGGGCAGTTGCCCGGCTAATAGTTCGTACAAGACGACACCCAAAGAGTAGACGTCACTGCGCGTGTCGAGGTCGTTGGGGTCGGCGTCAAACTGTTCGGGGCTCATGTAGGGCGCGGTCCCGACAAATTGCCCAGCTTGGGTCTGGCTGCTGTCTGGGTCTGAGTCCATGGCCCGGGCGACGCCAAAATCTATGACCCGAACTCTCGCTTGTGAATCGACCAAGAGGTTGCCGGGTTTCAAATCGCGGTGAATGATGCCCCGCTGGTGCCCGAAATGAACCGCATCACAAACTTGTATAAAGAGCTCGAGTTTCTGTCGTGTGCTCAGTCGGCGTGCCTGAGCATAGGCGACAATGGTGCTCGCGTTGGGAATGTATTCCATGGCGAAAAAAGGCAGGGTGACGCCGGCGTGTTCGTAGGTGCCGGCTTCGTAAATTTGTGCGATGCCGGGATGCCGTAAGCGGGCAAGGGTTTGGGTTTCGCGAGCGAACCTGAGCCGAGCGTTTTCGGTGGCCATGCCACTCTTGACAACTTTTACGGCAACTGTTCGCCGCGGGTTTTCCTGCACGGCCTCATAAACTGTACCCATGCCGCCGGTAGCGATCACGCGCTTGATCGTGTAGTCACCAATAGAGGATGGCATTTCCTCTTGGGACGGGTTCGGGTTGACGTCTTGCGTGGCGTCGTTAAGTCCTGCGGAAGGATCTTGGGGAGAGCTCACGCCTTAATTCTTTCACTGCAGGTTATTTTTAAGAAATGACTAGACCTCAGCCTATCATGTAGTCAGAGCGGGTGCACTTCTTATTGCCACGCCAGTAGGTGGCTTAGATTTCGCCAACCCCCGAAAAACGCACGCCCGAAAGCAAGGCCATCTCGCGGTTCCATGTGGCCAGGTCGTTCAACTCGAACCGGCTCAGATGATCGTGTCCACAAGCTCGAGCCATCACTTGCATCAGCTCGACTGAAGCCTCGAAGAAATTGTGCAGCCGTCCCGCCGCGACCTCCACGTCTAGTCTTGCGCGCAGCTCTTTTTTCTGCGTGGCAATCCCCACCGGACAGTTATTCGTATTGCAAATGCGCGCGGCCACGCAGCCAATGGCCTGCATGGCGCTGTTGGAGAGAGCGATGCCGTCGGCGCCGAGGGCCATCGCTTTCACAAAATCCATGGGAAGGCGCAGGCCCCCGGTTGCGATCAGGGTCACGCGTCCGCTGGCGCCTTTTTCGTCGAGATATTTTCGTGCTCGGGCCAGGGCCGGAATCGTCGGCACGCTGATGTGATCGCGGAACATCGCCGGCGCAGCCCCGGTGCCACCACCACGACCGTCGAGAATGATGTAGTCAGTGCCGGCGTCCAGGGCGAACTGAATGTCTCTTTCAATGTGGTTGGCGCTGAGCTTGAAGCCAATGGGGATGCCGCCGGTCACCTCGCGCACGCGGTCGCCGAAGCGCTGGAAGTCGCTGGCCGATTTTAAATTTCTGAAGGTTGGCGGCGATATGGCTGGTTCACCCTCGGTGATGCCGCGCACCTGGGAAATCTTGGCGGTGTTTTTGTTGCCGGGCAGGTGGCCACCGGTGCCGGTTTTGGCACCCTGGCCACCCTTAAAGTGGAAGGCCTGCACCTTGGTGAGCAATTCTTCGCGGTAGCCAAACTCGGCGCTGGCGAATTCATAGAAATAGCGAGAATTTGCCGCTTGCTCTTCTGGCAGCATGCCGCCTTCGCCGGAACAGATTCCCGTGCCAGCGAGTTCGGCGCCTTTAGCCAAGGCTGTTTTTGCCTCTTCGGATAAAGCACCAAAACTCATGTCGGAAACGAACAGCGGGATTTGCAATTTCAGGGGTTTGGCGGCCTCGGGTCCGATGACCAATTCGGTGCCCACGGTCTGGTCTTCGAACAGGGGCTTGGTGGCCATTTGGGCTGCCATAATTTGGATATCGTCCCAGTGTGGCAAATCTTTGCGCGGCACACCCATCGAGGTCATGGGGCCGTGGTGGCCAAGCTTTTTCAGGCCGTCTCGGGCAAGTTCGTGGATAAAGGCGACGGTGGGTTCTTCGGGCGTGGGCTTGGCTTCGGGTACACTGCCGGTTGGTGCGGCGGCGGTTTTGGCCTCGGTGCCGACCAGTTCGGCGGGAAACTGTTTGTGGGTGCCGTCACAATAAGGAAGGTTGCCAGATTGTTTGCAGGCGCACAAAAAAGCGTCGCCGTCTTCGTCGGCGGTGAAGGCCTTTGGGGTGAATGAGGTGCCGGCGTGGCTGCCATCGCAAAAGGGCTGTCCCTTTGAGGCGCCGCAGGTGCAGAAATAATAGTCATCACCCTTTTTCAAGGTGACTTTTTTGGGTTTGTTGTCGGCGATGATCGGGTTGCTCATAGTGCCTCCGCTAGGTCTTCAAGAAATCCGCTGGTGGACTCCCAGAATAGCGGCACTTTGATCTGCACGCAACGCACAACATCCCGCCTCGGTGATCCGAGGCGGGCTGCCTGTCGGGGCTGGAAAAGTTTAGTTGTTGATCGTGATCGTCAGGGTCACCGCGGCGCTGACCGCAGGGTACAGGTAACCATCGTTGATTAGGCGCACGGTGTCGTCACTATCGGCGTCGCCGACATTTGGACCCGATTGGCGCAAGGGTTGATCGGTACCAGCACCAGGCCATTGATTTTCTTCGGTGCCAGCGTCCCACAGCATCACTTCGGAGGTCATGTCGCCACTGATGGCCTGGCCTGCGTTGTCGAACAAAGCCAAGCCCGCTTCGCCGAAGCCAAAGAAGAGGTCATTGGATTGCACGAGCATGGTGGCAAAGGAGAGGCGATCGCCATCGACAGCGTCGAAGGTGAACGAGTAGCTGTTGCCAGGCAGCAAGGGCCCAGGTCCACCAGCACCAACCGGTGTGGAGAAGACTCCAGCGCCAGTAACGTCCGTGGTCGTTGCCAACCAAGTGCCGAGGGTACCTGCACTGCCATCTTCAGCCAAGCCTTCCAGGCCGTATCCACCATCCGCCATGCCGGAGGTGAAGATGGGCATGCCACTGCTGTGCACGGCGTACGCACCGGGCGCTAGCGGGGAGGTCAGTCCAGTGAGGACGGCCAGTGCAGAACCCAAGCCGGATGGGTCGCCATCTTCAGCCAGGCCTTCAAGGCCGTTGTTGGGAAATGGCATACCGACGGTGAACAGGGGGTCAGCGGCGCTGTGGATCACGAAAACGCCGGGCGCCAAGGGTACGGGCAAGCCGCCACCCGTCGATGGCATCAGCGTCGTTGCGGTAGAAGCGTTCTCCAGACGCAGGGTGAATTCGCCCTTGCCGAGGTAGCTCAAAGTCGCTGCGATCATCGCGTCAACTGCGGGATAGGTGAAGGCGTCGTTGACGACCCGCACTGTGTTGTCGGAATCGGCGGTGCCCGTGTTGGCGCCGCTTTGGCGGAACGGTTGGTTTGAACCCACGCCTGGTTCTTGGTTTTCTTCGGTGCCGGCATCCCACAACATCACTTGGGAGGTCACGTCACCCTCGATGGGGGTCATGCCGTCGAACAGGGCGATACCCTGACCGTCTGGGCCGAAGAACAAATCGTTGGACTCGACCATCATGATGGCAAAGCTGAGAGATTGGCCGGGGGTGGCGCCGAAAGTGACTTCATAGGCGTTGCCGGGAGTGAGGGGGCCAGGGCCGCCAGCGCCGACAGGGGTGTTGTAAACGCCACTGCCAAAGTGGGTAAAAGTCGCGGCGATATTGGTGATCGTGACAGTGAAGCTGGCTTCGTTAGTGGTCGGATTCATCATGTCATCATCGTCGTCGGAACATCCGGCGAGCGAAAAGGCGAGAATACTGACCAACAGCAGCGAGATCAGTTTACGGTTCAACGTCATGGTCGTTATCCCTTGTCTGAGAATTAAAAAATCGGCCGTGGTGGCCTTGACGCGTGGTGGTCTCGGCGCGTGGTGGCCTTGGCGTACAGATGGAACTACGACATGGGATATGTGAGTGTGACCGAGTTTTTTATTCGGACGAACCAAGGGTGCGCCAACGCTCGGCATCCCTCGTGCGCTGGAGAGATTCATACATCTGGGCCAGCTTATCTGCGGTTGACTGGGTGTCCGGGTGGTCGGCACCAAGTTTCTCGACCTGCATCTGGTAAGCCGCAGTGAACAATTCTTCAGCTTCTGGTTGGCGCCCCTGCAGGTCCAGCGCAAGGGCCAGATTCACCATCGAGTACATCACGTGAGGATGGTCGGCGCCCAAGATTTTTCGCCGCTGCGCCAGCAATTCGCGATGGGTTGACTCCGCCAATTCCAGACGCCCGGTGAGCCCATAGATCAAACCCAAATTGTTGAGCGTGGTCATTGTGTAGATGTGATCAGCCCCGAGCACGCGCACTCGCGTGGCCAGGACCTTGTTGAACAAATCTTCGGCTTCGTCGTGCCGCTCGAGCTCGCTATAAATCCAAGCCAGATTGTTTTGACCTGACAAAGTGACTTGGTGTTCGTCGCCTAGTTTTGCTTCGGCGAACGGTAGCATTTCTTCCAGGAGAACCGCCGAGGGCTCCAGCTCACCTCCACTGGAGCGCAAGCTGGCGAGGTTGACTGTTCCGCTCATCACATCAATGTGATCTGGTCCCAGAATTTTTCG
>Ga0114950_10004447_pt1 | contig 10886 bp, 6 predicted proteins | sample N075metaG_FD_83503 | JGI IMG/M metagenome (GOLD analysis project Ga0114950, IMG submission 83503) | Deep subsurface microbial communities from Kermadec Trench to uncover new lineages of life (NeLLi) - N075 metaG | ecosystem: Environmental > Aquatic > Marine > Ocean trench > Sediment | place... | reverse complement strand
CGCTCATGAGCCAGCTCAGGCGCGCGTTCGGTGACCACTCGGCATCGGACTGGCTGAAGCTGTTTTTCTCTACCTTGGCGCCAACCGTCAGGAAGAGTTCCTCGGCGTACAGGCGAATCTCGTCCTGGACGAAACCGCTGTAGAGTCGCTGCGTTCGCTTCTCGGGAATCAGTGCGAATGTCTCGTTGCCGATGGTCTGGTCGGTGCTGTGGCGAATATCGAAACCCCAGACCACGTCGTTGCGCGAGCCGGCCCTGAAGTGGTGCTGGAAGTCCAGATCGTAGGTGTCCCGATCTTCCTCCGGGGCGACCGCATTGCGCTCGTTGTGGTCGTAATACATCCGGAGCTGGAAGTCGGATGTGCCGGACAGCGTGTGCTGCCAGTTCATCGTCAGGAAACCGCCGGTCGGCTGCACGATAACATCGGAGTTGCTCGCGAAGGGCGGTGTCACGGAGTTGGACGTGAAATTGTCGCCGACGTTGCCGTCGTAGTACTCGGCAGTCAGCGTTACCGAGTCGTCGTGGCCGGCATCCCAGTCGAGCCGTGCGCCGACACGGGCCATGTCCCAGTCATCGTATGCGTTGCCATCGATCTGCGGTGCATGGCCGTCCCGATCGAAGTACTTGGCATACACACGGTAGTCAACCGTGCTGCCGGCCGAACCGCCCCAGCGGACAGTCGTCTCGGCATGGGTCAGGGAGCCGACTGCAACATCGGCTTTGAAGCCGTGGGTTGCGCTCGCATTCTTCGTGATGATGTTGATAACGCCGTTGACGGCATTCGAGCCCCACATGACCGCACCGGGTCCGCGAATGACCTCGATCCGTTCGATGGAGGAGAGGTCGGTATCCTGGACCTCCCAGCGCACGCCGGAGAACAGCGGGCTGTACAGCGTACGCCCATCCATCAATACCAGCAGTTTGTTGGCGAAGATGCCATTCTGGCCGCGTGCCGTGACGGCCCAAGTGCTGGCGTCGACCTGTGCGACCTGGACGCCGGGCACCATGCGCAGAATGTCGGGCAGCGTTCTGGCCCCGGACCGCCGGATGTCGTTTTGCGAAATCACAAAAATTGCGGCAGGTGAACTCGATAACGCCTGCGGTTTCCGCGATACCGTCGTCACTGTGACTTGCAACAATTCTTCCAGGCTCAAGCCGATGAGTTGTTCCGTCTCGGCTTCGGTCGTGATCGCTGCCGAAGCGGGAAACCACGTGCACGCACTGAAGATGAACGCAATAACTCCCGGCCAAACCCGAGATGGCCGTTTGTCAATACCCATAATGATTCAGCACTCCGGAATGAAGATTAGTCAACGACATGCCCCCGTGACAGGCTCCGCGCCTGTGACCCCGCAAGTTCACACGGTTCGCGGGCAGAAAGCTGTGACAGACTGCACAACCCGTCATTCTGTAAAACACGGCGTTGCCATTGTTGCCGCATTTCATAGATTCAGGATCGCGGCTGAAGCCGCTCCCACAGAGCCTGTGGGCGGTGCTGTGGGGCGGCTGGTGTGGGAGCGGCTTTAGCCGCGACCAGGCCGTGCGTAATGTGACCTGCGTCACGCTACGCGCGGCGGTGGTGCGTGTGCGGCTCGTGTGCCGCGTCAGGAATTGCGGCGATAGAAATGAACGGTCTTTTCGGTGTCCGGCTTCGGCGGGTTCCGGTCGCAGTCACTGCAGGCCGATGCGTCACTGCGAGCGCGCCGCCAGCGCCGATAGACGGCGAACGCGACGACCGACATGACGATGCCCAGCGCGATCAGTTCCTGAATTCCTGGCGGCATATTTTCGTCGACCATCAAGTTACCCGGCTTCCCAACTGGAAAACCAGCAGCGCGCCGAGGTAGCCAAGCCCGGTCATGTAACACCAGGCGAATAGCGGCCATCGCCACCCGTTCGTCTCGCGGTACATGACGGCGATCGTCGCTGCGCACTGCAGACAAAAAGCATAGAACACCAGCAATCCGATGACCATCGGCAGCGTGAACACGGGTGTGCCGTCGGCATGGCGCGCATCCTTGAGTCGGTCGATCAGCGCATGTTCGTTGCCCTCGGCATCGCCGACCGCGTAGATCGTTCCCAGCACGGCAATGACGACCTCGCGCGCGGGAAAGCCCGCGATGACCGCGGCGGAGACTTTCCAGTCCCAGCCGAGTGGCGCGAAGAGCGGCGTAATGGACTTGCCGATGCGCCCGAGCGCGCTTTGCTCGAGCAGTTCCGCCGCTTCGCGTTGGGCGATGTCGCCGAGCCGTGTCGCGAGTCCCTCGCCCTGCCAGGTGATCGCGGCCTCGACACGCTGGGTCTCATAGTGGTCGATGATGACCTGAGGGCGCGGAAAATAGGCGAGTGCCCAGATAAATACGGCAACCGTGAAAATGATCGTGCCCGCGCGCTTCAGGAATATCTTGCCGCGCGCGAGCAGTTTGATCAGCATCGATTTGGGCGACGGCAGCCGGTACGGGGGCAGTTCGATCAGGAAGGTGGGTGTCGGGCCGCGCAGGGCAGTGCGCTTCAGCAGCAAAGCGGTGGAAATCCCGCCGGCAATGCCGAGCAGGTAGAGGCTGAGGAGCACGAGGCCTTGCAGGTTGACCAGACCGCCGAGGTAATACTGTTTCGGGATGAAGGCGGCGATGAGCAGGGCATACACCGGCAGCCGTGCCGAGCAGGTCATCAGCGGCGCCGCCAGCATCGTCGCGAGCCGGTCGCGGCGTTCGGGAATGACGCGCGTCGCCATGATGCTGGGCACCGCGCATGCGTAGGCCGACAGCATCGGGATGAATGACTGGCCCGACAGGCCACAGCTGCGCATGACCCGGTCGGCCATGAATGCGACGCGCGGCATGTAACCGGAATCCTCGAGAAAAATGATGAACGCGAACAGGATCAGGATTTGCGGCAGGAAGATCACGACGCTGCCCACGCCGCCGATCACCCCGTCCACCAGCAGGCTGGACAGTGCCCCGGGTGGCATGCGCGTCGCGATCAGGCCGCCGAGCGAGCCTGCGGCGCTGTCGATCAGCTCCATCATGGGCGTGGCCCACGAGAAGACCGCCTGGAATACGGTGGCCATGACGATGATGAATAACAGCAGGCCAATGACGGGTTGATTCGTTATCCGGTCGAGCCGGTCGGCAAAAGTGAGTTGCGGAGTCTCGCGTTGTTCGGCGTTCTCGAGCACCCGACCGATTAATTCGTAGCGGGCCTTGGCCTCCATCGCGGCCAGCGATGCACCGGTACTGAGTTTGCTGCGTTGCGCCTCGAGCTCGGTGAAAAAATCCGCACCCGCAATCAGTTCGAAGCGGCGTTCGGCGCTGCCGCGGGCATCGATCAAGGCACGTTCGACTTCATATTCGGTGATGTGCAGACCGGCGTCCTGCAGACGTGCCCAGAGTTGCTTCGCGGCCTGGTGCACGGCCGGCAGTAACATCGGTCGTTCCGGCGGCAGCTCATCGATGGCGGCGGTCAGTGCGGCACGCAGCTCGTCCAGGCCGTGGCCGGAGCTTGCGATGATCGGCACCGCCGTGATGCCGAGTTGTCGACCGATGCGCTCGCAGTCCACGCGAATGCCTTTTTGTTTCGCGAGGTCGATCATATTGACCGCGAGTACGATCGGCAGGTCGAGTTCGGCCAGTTGCGTGATCAGGAAAAGGTTGCGTCTGAGGTTCGCCGCGTCCGCGACGGCCAGGATTGCCCTGGGCCTGGAGATGGATTCGACGTGACCGAGCAGTACGTCGATCGCGATCATTTCGTCGGGCGACTGCGCGGCGAGCGAATAGGCGCCCGGCAGGTCGACGAGGGTCACGGCCTGACCGTCCAGATTGATTGACCCGGTGTGCCGTTCGACCGTGACCCCGGGGTAGTTCGCGGTTTTCTGTCGCAGGCCGGTCAGTGCGTTGAACAAGGTGCTTTTGCCGGTGTTGGGGTTGCCGATCACGGCGATGACCGTGGCCCGATTCGCCGCCGGTCCGGTGACGGGCTGCGGGTTACTCATGATCGAGCGCGACTTTGACGCGCCGGGCGTCGGCTTTCCGCAGCGACAAGGCATAGCCCATGATTTCGACCTCGATCGGGTCACCGCCGAGCGCCCTGCGCGTGACGGACACCGGCGAACCCTCGAGCAGCCCGAGCGCCATCAGGCGCTGAACGAGCGGGCCGTCGCCGTCAATGGCCGTAATCGTGGCGGCCCGTCCAGTGTCCAATTGATCGAGAGTCATCGTGTCTGCCATGTCGAAAGCGTGATTCTTGATTGTAAATGAGAATGATTGTCATTTAAAACCACCGTGTCGATAGGGGTTTACCGAAACCCGGCCATGAATTTGCCGACGGGGACGTAGAGGGGGCGCAATGGATGTGGCGGTAGCGCCGGATGAGGCCGGTGCTGCTGTGTCGCGGCGGGCGGGTCAGACGAGTTTGCGGCGAGCCGACTGCAGGATTTCGACTTCGCGCTCGTAGGCGCGCGCGAATTCCTCACTGAACGCTTCCGGCAGCTTGCCGTCCTTGCCGTAGGTCAGCGTGTGGTATGACTCTTCGTAGAGTTCCCAGTACTTCAGACGGTTGGAGCCGGCGAGCAGCGGGTTGCGCTTCAGGCCCTGGTCGAAGCGCTGGCGCAGTTCGTCCGGATTGAGGCGCCCCACAAAATCAATCAACGCCTGTCGCATCGCACGGGGCACGGCTTTCTCGTGGTTGCTGATCTCGCGAAAGGACGCTTCGACGGCTTCAGCCGACGACAGATACGATGCGCTGCGGTTGCCGAGCAGGTATTGCAGCGCGTCGACGACGGACGGTGAAAACTTCAGCGGATTATTGTCGGCGCTCTGGATCATCGTCTGCGACAACCGGAAGGTATCTTTCAGGTGCACCCGCTCGTTCATCAATCCCATGAGTCCGCCGACCAGGCCGCGCAGCAGTTGACCTGCCGTCTGCAGGATGTCGGCCGGCGCGCAACCGGCGATGTCGGCAGGCTTGATGCCGGCCGCTTTCAGCAGTATTTCGACCGCCCGGTCATCGGCCTCGCTGCCCGGGTCGTGGTCAGCGAGCAACCGGTGTACCGGAACGCGTTCGCTGAGTTGGCTCAAGTGCTCCGAATTCTCGCTCAAGAGATGGCGCGCCAATGCGGCATCTTCCCCGACCATGCGGCCCTCATCGACGAGCGCGAATTCCATGGATTCATCTTCCTCGACGAGTTGTGCGCGGACTACCGAGTCGCGCATGCCGTCGTCGATGATGTCGGTCGTGTCCTCGGTGATGACGACCTTTATGTCGTAGTCGCCGAGTCGCAACAGGTCGCCATCGAATATTCGTTGCGGGTGGCCACGGCCGACCGGGGTGTCTGCATCGTTGATATAGACGCCGTTGCGACTCGTGTCGACGAGGTAGTAGGCGCCGCCCTGGAAATCGATCAACGCGTGTCGACCGGAGATATACCGGTTCGGATCGGGCAGGACCCAATCGTTGTCGGCATTACGCCCAATCGTTCCGCCGCCGGCGGCGAATTCTTTCTCCTGCTCGGCACCGAGCAGGTTACGATTGGTACTTGTGACGCAAAGACGCAGCGGCATCGCGCGCTCCCGGTGACAACTCATCAGCCCACAGCAGTACCCCAGGGGGCTGCAGCGGCATTCCTCCCGCTCGAAAGCATGGCTGATTCAGGGCGGCGATACCCGGCTGCAGTTCACATTTTACGTTGCCTGCGGACGGTTCGGAGGCCGCAGACTTGCGCTATAATCCGCGCGCGAATGGCACCAAGCCTCCCTATTTGACTTAATTTATTTGCAGGAGTCGGTTTTTGCGATGACGGCACGTTTACTGTACCGGATTGTGTTCCTGAATCAGGGCAAGATCTACGAGATCTATGCCCGCAGTATTTCGAACGGCGATCTGTTTGGCTTCATCGAAGTACAAGATCTGGTCTTCGGCGAGCGGACCACGGTGGTCGTCGATCCGGCCGAGGAGCGCATCAAGTCCGAATTTGCCGGTGTGCAACGAACCTATATCCCGATGCATGCGATCATGCGGATCGATCAGGTCGAGAAACAGGGGGTTGGCAAGATCAGCTCGGTCGAGGGCAATGTCACGCAATTCCCGATGCCGATGTATACCCCCCCGCGTGGTCAGGGGAATGATTAGCCTGCCGGCCTTGTCAGGGTGGCGGGCCAGGCGTTATCAGCCATGAGGTGCGACCAGGCCTGATGCTCGAGATTCGAGGCTCTGTGGCGCTATCCGCGTTTCGCCGTGATCAGCTTCTAAGGACGTTGCAGGGCGTGGTGCCAGGAATCGCGGCTATCCATGCCCGTTTTGTTCACCTCGTCGACCTGTCGGCGCCGCTGGCGGCAGGCGACGAGGCACTGCTGCGTGAGTTACTGACCTATGGCAGCCAACTCGATGACGATTCGGTGGCCGCCGTGGATGCGTTGCGGCTCGTGGTCATCCCGCGCATCGGTACGCTTTCGCCGTGGTCGAGCAAGGCCACTGACATTGCGCGCACCTGTGGCCTTGCGGCCGTCGCACGCATCGAGCGCGGCATCGAGTACCGGCTCGACATCGGTGGTGCGCTAGCGGCGTCCGCCCGCACGGCCCTGGCGGCCTGCCTGCACGATCGCATGACCGAGTCGGTCGTAACCGGCAGCGTCGACGCAGCCGCCTTGTTCGCGCATCACGCACCGGGCCTGCTCGGCCACGTGCCCCTGACGGCAGAGGGCCCCGCGGCTCTCGAGCGTGCCAATCGCGAACTTGGCCTGGCATTGTCGGCCGACGAGATTGATTATCTCGTCGACCGGTTTGGCGAACTTGGCCGCGATCCGACGGATGCCGAACTGATGATGTTCGCGCAGGCGAACTCCGAGCATTGCCGGCACAAGATTTTCAACGCGCGCTGGATCATCGACGGGCGGGAGCGTGACGAGACCCTGTTCGGCATGATTCGATCGACCCACGCGAACAATCCGGACGGGGTGCTGAGCGCGTATGTCGACAATGCAGCCGTCATGGCAGGGGGTGAGGCCGAGCGACTGGTTGCCGACCCCGCCAGCGGCGAATACCGGCACCGGCGCGAACCGGTGCACACGCTGATGAAGGTCGAGACGCATAATCATCCGACCGCGATCGCGCCGTTTCCGGGTGCTGCGACCGGCAGTGGCGGCGAGATCCGCGACGAGGGAGCCACCGGGCGCGGCGCGCGGCCCAAGGCCGGCCTGACCGGTTTTTCCGTGTCGCATCTGAACCTGCCGGATGACCGGCAGCCCTGGGAGCAGGATCCGGGTGCGGACCGCCCCGGTCGGCCCGAACGCATCGCATCGGCGCTGCAGATCATGCTCGAGGGGCCGATTGGTGGCGCGGCTTTCAACAACGAATTCGGCCGGCCGAATATCCTCGGCTATTTCCGCACGTTCGAGTCCGCGCACCAGGCCGGCAGTCATCGCGCCTGGGGTTATCACAAGCCGATCATGATCGCCGGCGGGATCGGTGCGATTCGCGGCGACGACGTCCTGAAAGGCGAGGTGCCGTCCGGTGCGCTGCTGATCGTGATCGGCGGGCCGGGCATGCTGATAGGTCTCGGTGGCGGCGCCGCATCGTCGATGGGCAGCGGCACGAGCAGCGAGGCGCTCGATTTCGCCTCCGTGCAGCGCGGCAATCCCGAGCTTCAGCGACGCGCACAGCAGGTCATCGACACCTGCTGTGCGTCCGGCATCACGGGTGCCGGGAATCCGCTGGTGATCATCCACGATGTCGGTGCCGGCGGCCTGTCCAATGCGGTGCCTGAGGTTGTCGATCACAGCAAGCGCGGCGCCGAGATCGATCTGCGCAAAATACCGAATGCGGAGCCTGGCATGTCGCCGCTCGAAATCTGGTGCAACGAGGCCCAGGAACGCTACGTGCTCGCGATTCTGCCGCAGGCGTTGACCTGGTTCGATGCGGTGTGCCGACGTGAGCGCTGTCCTTACGCGGTGCTCGGTGTGCTCGACGAATCCGGCCAGTTACGTGTCATCGACGCGGCCGGCGGCGACTGCCCGGTCGATATGCCGCTCGAGATCCTGTTCGGCAAAGCACCGCAGACGGTCATGCAAATTGCGCGCGGGCGCGATCATGCGCAGCCCGCGAGCTTCGCCGGCATCGAGTTGGGCGAGGCGGTTCGCCGGGTGCTGAGATTTCCGACTGTGGCCGACAAGTCTTTTTTGATCCATATCGGTGACCGGACGGTTGGCGGCCTCGTGACCCGTGACCAGAATATCGGTCCGTGGCAGGTGCCGGTCAGCGATGTCGCCGTGACCTCGCTGGATTACGAAGGCTATCGGGGCGATGCGATGGCCATGGGCGAGCGTACGCCGGTTGCCGTTACCCGGCCGGCCGCATCGGGCCGGCTGGCTGTGGCCGAGGCGATCACCAATCTTGCCGCGGCCGACGTGCCCGCGCTCGACCGGGTGTGCATGTCGGCGAACTGGATGGCAGCCAGTGGCGTCGACGGTGAAGACGAGGCGCTGTTCGATACCGTCCACGCAGTGGCCGAGCTGTGTCGTGAGCTGCGCATCCCGATTCCGGTCGGCAAGGATTCGCTGTCGATGCGCACCCGCTGGGAGGTGGACGGTATCGACCATGAAGTGACCGCACCCGTGTCGCTGATCATTACCGCGTTTGCGCCCGTCGCCGATGTGCGTCGCACCTTGACGCCGCAACTCGTCGACGCACCGGATACCAGCCTGTACCTGGTCGACCTCGGCGCCGGGCGCGATCGGCTCGGGGCATCGAGCCTGGCGCAGTGTTTCACGATCACCGGCGGCGAGCCGCCTGACCTCGACGATTCGCTTGCACTGCGCAGTTTGTTCGCAGCGATTCGCGAACTCGACGACGACAACCGATTACTCGCATATCACGATCGTTCCGACGGCGGCCTGTTTGCGACCGTGTGCGAGATGGCGTTCGCCGGCCGCCGCGGCGTTCGTCTGGAACTCGACCCGGCACGTGAGGCGCTCGGTGTGCTGTTCGCCGAAGAACCGGGTGCCGTGATCCAGATTCACGACGTCGACCACGCTGCCGTGGCGGCGGTCATGGAGGCGCACGGCCTCGGCGACCTGTTTGCATGCATCGGTCGCGTCGCGGACGGCGAGCGTATTCGCATCGAACAGGCGGGCATCACGTTGCTGGATGCGTCACGGACCGAACTGCATGGCATCTGGTCGCAGGCCAGTTTCCGGATGCAGTCACTGCGCGACAATCCGGTCACCGCGCGCGAGGCTTATGCTGCGACCCTCGATCCGGGCGACCCCGGGCTGCAACCGGTCGTGACGTTCGCCGTCGACGAGAATCCCGCGGCGCCGTTCATCGCAAGCGGCGCGCGCCCCGGCGTCGCGATCCTGCGTGAGCAGGGGGTTAACAGCCATGTCGAGATGGCCGCGGCATTCCATCGCGCCGGTTTCCAGCCGGTCGACGTGCACATGTCCGATATCCTCGAGGGCCGGCGCACCCTCGACGAGTTCGCCGGGCTGGTCGCATGCGGCGGTTTTTCGTTCGGCGATGTGCTCGGCGCCGGCGGTGGCTGGGCGAAGTCGATTCTGTTCAACAGTCGCGCGCGCGAACAGTTCGAGGCTTTTTTCCAGCGCAGCGACAGCTTCACGCTCGGCGTCTGCAACGGTTGCCAGATGCTGTCGGCGCTGCGGGAAATCGTGCCGGGCGCCGGGCATTGGCCACGCTTCGTGCAGAACTTGTCCGAGCAGTTCGAGGCGCGCCTGAGTCTTGTCGAGGTGCTCGATTCGCCGTCGTTGTTCCTGCGCGGCATGAGTGGGTCGCGGTTGCTGATCGCGACGTCACACGGCGAAGGCCGCGCGGAGTTCGACGCTGCGGACAGTCTCGCGCAGTTGCGTGACGACGCGCGTGTCACGATCCGTTACGTCGACAATCACGGGCAGGTGGCGTCGAGATACCCGGCGAACCCGAACGGTTCGCCTGACGGCGTTGCCGGTTTTTGCTCCGCCGACGGCCGCGTGACGATCATGATGCCGCACCCGGAACGCGTATTCCGCTCCGTGCAGCATTCCTGGCGCCCGGATCACTGGGGCGAGGACGGGCCATGGATGCGGATGTTCTATAACGCCCGGGCGTGGGTCGGCTAGGGAGAGAAGTTGGTGCGATTGCCCGGACCGTTCGAGATTTATCGTGTACAGGAGTTCCAGTGGGACGAACGGCGGCTGGCGTTTCTGTTCGCCAACGCGAATGCGGCGGACTTCGCACTGACGCGAGCCTCGCGCGACCAGCGCTTCGTCGATGTGGCCGCGGGTCTGTTGCGCATGTCGTTCCACAGCCTCATCGTGCGTACGCCGCAGGGCATTCTGCTGGTTGACAGCTGTGTCGGCAATCACAAACATCGTCCGGTAATCCCCGAGTGGCATCTACAGGAGTTTCCGTACCTCGATCGCTTGCGTGACGTCGGGCTGACACCCGACGACATCGATTATGTCTGTTGCACGCACCTGCACGGTGATCATGTCGGTTGGAACACCCGGCTGGAAAACGGGCGCTGGGTGCCCACGTTCCGTAACGCGCGCTATCTGTTCGCCGAGCAGGAAGTGAGCTACTGGGAGGAGTTGTACGCGGCGGAACCGGATAATATGTATGCGCGGGTCTGGGAGGACAGCGTGTTGCCGGTACTGGAGGCCGGGTTGGTCGACCGTGTTGCGGCTGATCACGAGGTCGTCTCCGGCGTGCGCCTGCATCCCGCGCCCGGTCATACGCCTGGCAACGTCGTCATTGATGTGACGGACGGGCGCTCAAGTGCGGTGCTGAGCGGCGACGTGCTGCATCATCCCGTACAGGTGGAGCGGCCCGACTGGATGGCGGTGTTCGATGAGGATGGCGAGCGCGCCGCCCGGACGCGCCGTGAACTGCTGGAGCGGATCG
>Ga0114950_10004445_pt1 | contig 10888 bp, 9 predicted proteins | sample N075metaG_FD_83503 | JGI IMG/M metagenome (GOLD analysis project Ga0114950, IMG submission 83503) | Deep subsurface microbial communities from Kermadec Trench to uncover new lineages of life (NeLLi) - N075 metaG | ecosystem: Environmental > Aquatic > Marine > Ocean trench > Sediment | place... | reverse complement strand
CGCATTTACGCAGCGAACAAATACTTTTAGAGCTGGCCAAGGGTCTTGCGCCAGGCGATCAATTGATCTCTGAAGTTATAGGGGAAAAGCTAGCCACCGCAAATCTGGCCTGCCAGCTCTGTGTGATGATGGGCCCAACGATAGCCCCTGAACTGGCCAGAGGTGTCTATACCACCGCCCTGGTAACTTCCGATGATGTTGCGCTGGCGCAGGAACTGGCTTCATTACTCACAACCAAAACATTAAGACTCTCAGCCGCGACTGATTCGCTGGGTTCTGAATACTGGGGCGCTTTCAAGAATGTGATTGCGCTGGCGTGCGGTGTGGTCGATGGGTTAAAGGAAGACGGCAGAGGCGGTGATAATCTCAAGGCCGCTGTATTTACCGCCGGTTACAAAGAGGCGGTTGGCGTTTTGCCGCAGTTGGGCGCAGACCCGGAAACTGCGCTGTCAGCAGCAGGAATTGGTGATCTGTTTGTGACTGCGACCTCACCCCATGGTCGAAATCGTGCGATGGGTGAGCGTCTGGGCAAAGGCCAGACGCTTGAGGAGGCAGAAAGTGAGATGGTGATGGTGAGTGAGGGGGTCAGGGCGGCACGTATGTTCAAAAATCTTTTTGCGAGTAAGGATATACAAGCGCCTTTTGTCGATGCGGTGTGCAGCTTGTTAGATGAGGGTGCGTCGATAGATCAGTTTCTGGAAAGCATTGTCGGGTAACCCCCACTGGCGCCATCGCTAGTTATTAGCTGATTATTCGACGAGACTATTCTCAGGGATCATGCTGCCTTTCCTGCCGAGCGCCGCTTCTGGCGGCAAGGTATCTGGTCGGCCTTCGATCATCTCTGGTCGGGAATAATATCCCAGGGCATAATTTCCCATGGTGTAGCCGAGCAGGTCAGTAAGTTCTTCGGAAAAATCTTTGGCTATTTCCGGCGGGCAGGACAACATCTGATTTTCTTCCGTGCGCAACCATCCCAGGCAATAGGTAATGTTCAGACCGATCCGGGCAGCGTTGCTTCGATTTTCCCCGCCACCGTGAATAATAGTGCCGGAATAGATGAGTACCGAGCCTTTGCTCATGACTGCCTGAATACTTTCATCCGGTTTTGCATGCCGGTCCATGGGCCACGTTTGACTACCCGGTACCAGATGTGTCGCGCCATTGTCCAGCGTAAAATCAGTCAACGCATAAATTGCGTTGAACTGTGGCTCAACTTCTATGGGTAGATAGGTCCCCCAGGCGAGACGGTCACGGTGCAATGTCTGGGCAACCTGTCCTGGCAGGATATCGATGATCTGGCCAAGGTGCAGTTGGATCCGATCACACTGCGGACCTAAAAATGCGCGAGCAGCACTTAAGGTTTTCTTGTGAGTGACGATATCCCTGCAGGCGGGTGAGCGGGCGACTAGCGCGCCGATTCTCTTGGTATGCCTTCCGGTAAAATCATCAAATCCAATGGTTGCTTTCTCGATATAGGGATCGAGTTCTTTGAGGATTTGGTCAATCTCCCCTGACGACAAAACATTTTCGATAATGCAGCCGCCATCCCGCTTGAGGGTATTGTTGATATCTTCAATGTCTGAGGCAGCAGGTAGTGTTTCCAGATTATTCACAAAATCTCCTGTTTCAATTGAGCTATTGACCGCACTAAACTGAGATAATAAAGAAAATACACTCTGTAGATCCATTTTGGTATAAAAGATTCTCTGCCACAAATAGGTACCGATATTGAATGATGCTGTAAAACCAGAAAAAGTCCTTTTTGCAATCGCTGCTGTTGCCATTGTCCTTGGTGCGATGAAAGCTGCCTCTGGCGTCCTTGTACCCGGTTTGTTGGCACTATTTATTGCTATAGTTTGCACGGGGCCGATGTACTGGATGATCGAGAAGGGCCTGCCAAGGCCACTGGCGATACTGCTGGTGTTTATCGCACTATTGGGAGTTTCATCCCTGATGCCTTTTGTGATCGGCGGCTCATATGTTGAATTTTCGCAGCAGCTGCCTTTGTACCAGGAAAGAACGAATCTGCTACTGGTGCAATCGTCTGCCTGGTTGGAAGACTTTGGTTATGACACCGAGAGCCTGAAAACGGTTTTTGACCCGCCCGCTGCGCTTGGTTATGTACAGGTTGCCCTCGCTGCGCTCACCGGTATTTTGTCGCGCTACTTTTTGATCATGCTCCTGGTGATTTTCATTCTGGTTGATGTGCCGCGGTCATTGGGCGATGGTAAGACGACGGCAGGTGAGGTCATGCGGACGGTGCAGCACTACTTCGCGATCAAGACTTTCACCAGTTTGCTGACGGGCTGCCTGATCGCCGCGTGGCTGATGATACTGGACGTGCAGTATCCACTTTTGTGGGGATTTCTAGCGTTCCTCCTCAATTTTGTACCCAACATAGGTTCGGTATTGGCATCGATCCCCGCAGTGATCCTGTCGCTTCTGTTTGGGGGTTACCAGTTAACGATAGTGGTGTTGATTGGGTATGTCGTTATCAATATTGGCATAAGCAATGCCCTGGAGCCCAGGATTATGGGTCAGCAACTGGGGCTAAAGTTTGTCTGGATATTTGTTTCGTTGATTGTCTGGGGCTGGATTCTTGGCCCGGTCGGTATGTTGTTGGCGGTACCACTGACAATGACGCTCAGAATTGCTGTTGAGAATCACCCGGATACCAAATGGATTGCAGATATACTCGTGCCGGAACCGAAAGTGATTCCGGATGGCACCCTCCAAGCTAATCATTCAGACGAGACGATTACGGAATGAGTTGATTCATGCGGTTGTGAAAATGTTGAATCCGCATCTCATCTTCATTCAGAAATACCGTAGTGAATCCTTCTGACCCCATACCTTCCTGGACGCCGCCCAACAATTCGACATCCTGGTTGATCGTGTCGGTCATGGATTTATCACCGGCTATAACAGCGTCATAGCCAAATACATCCCGGGCAGGACGTTCATAGTCCTTTGGCACGAAAGCAGACTGACCCTGATAGTGCCGGCCTGCTGACATGATTGCGTCTGCTGACGTGGTGAGTTCGGGGTCTGCAAACATCACCAGAGAGATCTTGTCGAATTCGCACCGGTTTGGGTCAGTGGGATGAGGCCTGGGTCGAAGAATCCAGCAGTGCTCGGGAGTGAAGGACAAGATGGTGTTCGGGAAAAGATTGTATTGCCAGACATCGCTGAGCTGATCGTCGCTGAACCCGGTGTAATCCATTCCTCGCTCTTTACCGACAATTCGTTTTTGATCTTGCACGGCCTTCCTGACATCCATCACGCGATCTTTAAAATCGGCGGGGTCGAGCCCAATCGACTGCAACTGTACCGTTTGGATATCAGTGGGCATTTCCGGGATGGGGAATCGCGGGTTGATGGTGGCGCCGGGCACCTCCACGCCTGTGTGGCCGTAATCAAAAAGACGCAGGGTATCATTACAGCAATCGACCATGCGCTTGTGTTGCGGATGAAGAAAATCAACATGGTATAACTCGCTGAAGTTATCGACGACGGCTTTCCAGTTGCAATTGAGGTCAACAGTCTGGTCTTCAACCAGTGTCATTTTATCAAAGCGGTAAGGGACAAGTTTCTCATTCAGTGGACCGAGGAATTCGGCCAGTGTTACCGGGTCTTCTGCCAGGCATACGAAAACAAATCCGTTCCAGCATTCGGTATGGACTTTCTTTAGCCCCCGCTCTTCACAGTTTATGCCCGACAGGAATCGTTCTTTGTAAGGGACGATGGACAAATTCCCGTCTATATCGTAAGTCCATGCATGATAGGCGCAGCGAAAATTGACCGCATGTCCTCTTTCTTCGGTCACCAGGCGATTACCGCGGTGTTGGCATACATTGTAAAAACCTTGCACCTGATCGGCGGAAGTTTTGGTAACCAGTATCTGTTCACGACCCAGGTCGAAAATGAAGTAATCACCTGGTTTTTCGACGTCGCTTTGCAGACCGGCGAATAACCAGCTGGAGCGCCAGACCTTTGACCATTCCTGATCCATATACTCTGTTTCTAGGTAGCGGTTTTTTGAAAAGTTTTCGATGCGGACGTCAGTGGCGCTGTGGTTGACAATGTTAATGGTCAAAACAAGTCTCCGTTAAGTTTAGCTGGACTGCAACAGGGTATGTGAACCGAGCGCTGCTGTCACGAGTCGCGCAATTGTTCTTTTTCAGGGTCTTATCCGTTATCGTGATCGAAAACCAGAAGTTGAAAATCGGAGGGACTGCTCATGCGCGGTGCGACCCTGATCATCGCTTTGTCGTTTCTGACTTCCTGTGCCTGGGTGCCAGGGCCTGATCAGGTTTCAGACAATGAGATTGGCCGCGTTGTCACGATTGCAGGCCAACCCCGGATACTTCGTGGAGATCGGTATCTTGAGGTTGGTAAGAAAACCGCCGTCGAAGTAAAAGATGTCGTTATTACGGGTCTGCTCGAAAAAGCCAAGATCAAGATGTCAGATGGTACCCTGATTACACTGGGTCCCGGATCGCAATTTGTGTTCCACGTCTATAGTTTTCGGGAGCCCGGCCCGATTGCACGGATGTCCTTCAATTCAGGGTCGTTTCGACTAAAAGCGGGTAAGTTGACCAAGAAGGAAGATGCTCGATTTGAGGTCACTACTCCGCTCGCTGTGATTGGTGTCGATAGTGGTGAGGTATGGGTTGGTTACCTGGATGAACAAGCGGCGGGCCTGACCGTTGCTCTTATGGGCGGTGGACAGATCACCGTCGGGAATCGGTTCGGTAAAGTTCAATTGTCGAAAAAGAGTGAGGCAACCTTGGTGACGTTTCATGGATCACCATCAAATCCTGTAAAGAGGTCTGATGAAAAAATCAGGAATGCCATACGGGCAACATCTCTGTAGTCGGTGCCGTAATGAAATGTTGCGTGCGTCGTGTGAAAAGAGGGTGAACTCCGTCGGCGAAATAGACACAGTTGTTCGAGCAGCCCCTTGGGCTGTCCACCCTTCATGACCAGGGAGCTGTCGGCATTCAGGCTGGGTGATGTCCGTGGTATTTATCCTGACGACATCGACGAAAATTTTATTGAAAAATTCGCACATGCTTTTGTTGGCCAATTCAATCTCACAGGAAAGATTGCCACTGGGCGTGATATGCGCGCCTCCAGTGAAAGTTTACAGGAAGCACTCAATCGTACCTTGTCGTCAATCGGGATTGACGTTGTTGATATCGGACTGTGTCCTACCGAATTGGGTTACTTTGCGTCCGCAATGCCAGAAATCGGTGCGGCTATTGTGGTTACCGCCAGCCACAATCCGATGGATTATGCCGGTTTAAAATGCGTTTTGAAGGAAGGCCGGGCGATTACTTATGACCGGGGCTTAAGCGATATCGAATCTTTGATGCTGGGTAGCTACCGGCACCATCAGGCGAAGGGGTCAATTTGTCGAGTTGACTATCATGAGCGCTACCTTGAGTTGCTGACAAGCTGCTTCCCGCCGGAAACACTCCGTTGCGGGGAAATCGCACTCAATGGGCTCAATGGAACTGCAGCGACAATGGCGGAAATTGTCGCGTCCAGCTTTGAGTTGCCCGTGAGCTGGTTTCGAAAAAATCCAGGGCCCATGCCTGAGCAGGGCGCCGATCCGACAAACCCGAAACTTGTGGCAGAAATGAAATCGTTTATGGCTCAGGGACGATTTGTGCTGGGAGTAGCCTGGGATGGTGACTGCGATCGGTGCGTTATTTTCGATGATCAAGGTGAGCTCATTCCCACTTACTATTTGATCGGATTGCTTATTGAGAAACATCTAAAAGATTCTCCCGGAGGATCGATTGTGTTTGATACAAAACTCAGCTGGAACACCATGGATATGATTGCGCGGTATGACGGAATAGCCGTGCCGTCTAAAACGGGGCATGCCTTCATGAAGCAAAAAATGCATGAGCACAATGCAATCTACGGGGGGGAGCTATCCGCACATCACTACTTCGGGAATTTTTTTGGTTGTGATTCAGGCATGTTTGCCTGGCTGACCGTATTAAATCTGCTGGGTAGTGATGGACCGGATCTGCAGGAATTGATTGCACAGCAAAGAGCGAACGTTTGTATCACCCCTGAAATCAATCTGGTATTGTCGGATGTGGATGCCGCCTTTGCCGCAGTGCTGAACAGGTATCAGGCTAGAGCAGTCCGGGTAGACCATTTTGATGGTTTGAGTATTGAGATGCCGGGGAACTGGCGTTTTTCGCTGACCCGCTCCAAGACGGAACCTGTCGTCCGCCTGAATTTTGAAGCCCGATCAGGCTCTGAAATCTTGTTAGAGGAAGGCGAAAAAGTATTTGAAACGTTGGAAACTTATCGTTGTGACGAATCTGACTGGTTGGAACGCTTCGAAATTCAGTAACTTTTGCCTGGGACCGTTTGATTAGGAGGCCCTGTAGCCTGATACAATTAACAGGTTGCGAGTTAACATGTATTGAAAGACAGTACCAATTAGGGAATCTCTGATTAAGAAGATATTTTCGTCAGAACGCTTTTATTGGAACACTTTTATTCGAACAAGGAAGAGTCTCACAGAGTATGATCAGGTCTCTGACGCGGTTACGGCGAAAATAGTGATGTGGCATCCCGAAGGGAATCAGAAGTTACTTAGAACTGTGAGGCACTGGTAATGACCCAACCATTTATTCTGACTCCCCTTGATGCGTCATTTGGTGCAACTGTCACTAAATTAAAGTTGGCGGATCTCAAGCAGGATGCTTTTGATCAGCTCTACCAGGCATGGCTTGACTATGCGTTGCTAATCTTCCCTGATCAACATCTCAGCAATGAACAGCAGGTTGCTTTTGCGAAACGTTTTGGTGAGCTGGAATTTGATCTCGCGCCATTGAGCAATGTTAAAAAGGACGGGTCCGTTCGGGTGGAGGATGATAGCGACAGTGTCATCCAGATTCTAAAAGGGAATATGGGTTGGCATTGCGACAGCACTTATATGCCTATTCAAGCCAAGGGTGCGGTTTTTACTGCTGATACTGTGCCCAAAAGTGGTGGTGAAACCGGCTGGGCAGATTTGCGTGAAGGCTTTGACGCGCTCGATGAAGCAATGAAAGAAAAGCTCAGCGAGCTGAGCGCATATCATTCCCTCTATCACTCGCAAGACAAAGCAGGCTTCGATCGGAACGAGGACGGTGATTACAACGGCTATGGTTTTAACGGGCAGGAGCCGCCGCTGCGCCCGCTGGTTAAGACCCATCCTGAAACGCAGCGCAAATCTCTTATGATTGGCCGACACGCGTTTGGTATACCGGGACTTGACGCAGAGGAATCTGAGCAATTACTACAACAACTCGTGGATTTCGTTTGCCAACCACCACGAATTTATCATCATCAATGGACAGTCGGTGATGCGGTGCTATGGGACAACCGTTGTCTCATGCACCAGGGCCGCCCCTGGGATATGAGCGAACCCAGGGTGATGTACCACGCCAGGATCAAAGGTGATCCTGTCAGCGAATTTGCTGCTGTCAGCTAGGGAAGGTCAGGTTTTGGTTAGTCGGACTTTACCGATATAGGGCAGGTTGCGGTTGCGCTCAGCATAGTCGATGCCATAGCCGACGACAAATTCGTCCGGGATTTCGAAACCCACCCATCGAGCTTCGACATCAACTTCGCGCCGTGAGGGTTTGTCCAGCAGGGTCGCGATTTCGAGCCTGCTGGGGCCACGTGAATTGAGCAATGTCATGACATGGGCCATGGTATGTCCGGTGTCGATTATGTCTTCGACAACCAGAACATCGCGGCCTTCAATTTCCCCTCGGATATCTTTGATGATTCTGACTTCTCGTGATGATTCCATCGAGTCGCCATAGGACGAGACTTCAAGGAAGTCGACCTCCACGGGTACATCCAGTTCGCGAACCAGATCCGCAATGAATACGAAAGAGCCGCGTAGCAGACCGACGACGATGAGCTTGTCAGTACCAGAAAAATAATCAGATATTTCTTTTGCCAGGGTCTCCACTCTTGCAGCGATAGACTTTGCCGAAATTAACTTATCGATCTCGTAATCGGCGTGATTAACTGCCACATGATGCTCCGATGAGACTGGATATCGAAGTGTGCCGGATCTCAGATCAGGCAGCAAACTTCTGCAGGTGGAAATCTGCATTACCAAACATAGAATCGATCACCAGCAATCTTTTGAAGTAATGGCCCAATCGCAATTCTTCGGTCATGCCCATGCCGCCATGAAGCTGTACAGCGTTCTCGCCGATGAAGATTCCGTACTTGCCCACCACATGCATCAAAGCGTGGATTGTTTTTTGTGCTGAGGCTGGATCCTGAACGGTTTCCATGGTCGCCCGGTATAGCATTGATTTGCACTGTTCGTATTCCATGAACATATCAACCATTCGGTGCTGTAACACCTGGAATTCAGATAGCGGATGGTCGAACTGTTCTCTCTGCTGGGTATAGGCAACAGTATCCTTGTACATGATTTCCATGGCACCCACTGCTTCCGCGCCCAGTGCGAGCATGGCGTCGTTAGCCACTGCCTGCAGAATCCCAAAGCCCTGGTCCAGATCACCCAGCATTCTGTCTGCGCTGACCGCTACATCTTTCAATGTTATCTCCGAGGCGCGCAAGCCATCAACGCCTGGGAAATTATTTCTTGAAACACCCTTTGCATCGACGGCTATCAGGAACAGCGTAATACCATCCTGGTCAACTTGGCCGCCGCTGGTCCGCGTTGAAAAAACGATTTGACTCGCAGTTGCTGCGTTCTGCACCATTGACTTGTGACCGTTGATAATGAACTTGTCACCATCTTTGCGAGCGACCGTTGTCACATCATCCAGGTCGAATCGGGCCTGTGGCTCTGCATAGGCAAACGCCAGCTGGCGGGTTCCGTCAATGACTCCAGGTAACATTTCGGTCTTTAGCGCATCTGACCCGCCGCGCTTTAGCGCGCCGCCACCCATAACGATACTGGCGAGATAGGGCTCCAGCACGAGCCCCCGGCCGAATTGTTCCATGATCACCAGCACATCAATCTGATTGCCACCGAAGCCGCCATCGGCCTCATCAAAGGGTAGTCCAAGCCATCCGAGGTCTGCCATTTTCTGCCAGTAATCGGTACTGAATCCTGGATCTTTGGCACTTAAGGATACCCGGGTATCGAGGTCGTAGTTTTCGTTAATAAATCGTTCGACAGTTTCCTGAATCATTCTTTGTTCATCGGACAATTCAAAGTTCATTTTTTTGACCTCTTTAGTCCCAATACATTTTTTGCGATAACATCGCGTTGCACTTCACTGGCGCCGCCGTAGATGGTGTAGCCCCGGGATGACAGATAACCGGCCATGCCGCCTTTGGCAAAAGGCAATCCGACCTGCTGGGCACCCCAGGCTGGGGCGTAGATGCCGCTTGCTTCTACCGTCAGTTTCTGGATTCGTTGTTGGATCTCGGTGCCTTTGAGTTTCAGGATTGAAGACTCAGGTCCGGGCGCCGCGCCTGCAGCGGCGCTTGCCAGGCTGCGCAGTTCCGTATATTCACTGGCCATCAGGTCAATTTCCAACTCGGCTACCTTGGCCTTGAATCCAGGATCATCCATTAATGTGCCGTTACCCCGGGGTACAGTGCGCGCATTCTCTTTGAGTTGTTCGAGGGCGACCAGGGACCGTGATAATCCAGCGAGACCTGTTCTTTCGTGTTGCAGTAGCCCTTTGGCGTAGGTCCAGCCCTGGCCTTCTTCACCGATTCGGTTTTCAACGGGCACTTTTACATCGGTAAAATGAACCGTGTTGACGGTATGAGATCCGCCCAGGGTGATAATGGGTCGCACTTCGATGCCGTCTTGTTTCATGGGGAACAGCAGGAAGGTGATGCCCTGTTGCTTGATACCGCTCGCATCAGTTCTGGTCAGGCAGAAAATCCAGTCGGCCATGTGGGCCACGGTCGTCCACATCTTCGTACCATTGACGGTGTAGTAAGTCCCATCTTCAGACAATTGGGCTTTGGTTTTGAGGTTGGCAAGATCTGATCCTTCACCTGGCTCAGAGTATCCCTGGCACCAGTTGACTTTTCGTGCGCGGATATCGGGTAGAAATCGTTCCTGTTGTTCCTTGTTGCCATAGCCCATGACGATGGGGGCCAGCATTCCCAGCCCGAATGGCAAGTCAAAAGGCAGATCAGCCCTGGCTGTCTCCTGCTCCCAGATATAGTGCTGAGTCGGTGACCAGCCCGGACCGCCGAACTCTACCGGCCATTTAGGCACGTCCCAACCACCTTTTTCCTTAGCCTTGGCAAACCAGTCCAGGCGCCACTTCGCATAGTCCTCGCCTGGTTTCATCTTGTTTACTTCAAAAAACTGTCTGACTTCTTCACGGAAAGCCAGGTCTTCGGTGCTCAGTTCTATATCCATAATATCGTATGATTGAGAGAAACAGGGCCGGCATATTACTGCAATCACAAGGCTTTTACTAGAACATTATTCTAGTTAAGATGGCGCCATGAGCCACGTAGAAACGATAAAACCCGGATCTCAAAGAGAGCCCAGAGCGGGTACTGCCGCCAGGCGAGCACGCATACTGGCGGGTGCCCTGGGCTGTTTTGATGAATTTGGGATTGATGCCACCACTATCAGTGATATTCAACGCGCGACGGATTGCAGTATTGGCAGTCTCTATCATCATTTCGGCAATAAGGAAGGTATTGCCGAAGCACTTTTTATCGAGGGCATCGGCCAATTCAATGCCGGTATGATTCGCAAATTGAAACGCAGCAATACGGCGGAGCAGAGTGTCAAAGGCGTTGTTAGATTTTACTGCGACTGGACAGCCAGGAATCGGGCTTTAGCCAGATATCTGCATTCTCGAAATATTCAATTTTCTGATGGCGCTCGTCGTCGTCT
>Ga0114950_10004444_pt1 | contig 10890 bp, 9 predicted proteins | sample N075metaG_FD_83503 | JGI IMG/M metagenome (GOLD analysis project Ga0114950, IMG submission 83503) | Deep subsurface microbial communities from Kermadec Trench to uncover new lineages of life (NeLLi) - N075 metaG | ecosystem: Environmental > Aquatic > Marine > Ocean trench > Sediment | place... | reverse complement strand
GTTCTTGATCGCTGTGAAATTCGCCTTAAAAACATAAGGCATCAGGATCGCATTAAGAGTGCCATGGTGTGCGTCATAGACAGCACCCAGCGGATGTGCCAGAGCATGCATTGCGCCAAGACCACGTTGAAATGCCGTCGCTCCCATGCAAGACCCGACAAGCATGTTTGTTCGCGCTTCAATATTACTGCCATCGGTAACGGCCTGTGGCAAATTATTCTTAATCAAGCGCATACCTTCGACTGCAATGCCGACCGCCATCGGGTGATAACCTGGCGCGCAATAGGCTTCAAGATTGTGCGACAGCGCATCCATGCCCGTTGCTGCAGTCAACATGGCGGGTAAACTAACACTGAGTTCGGGATCCAGAATCACACAGTCAGGTAACATCTTCGGGTGAAAGATGATCACTTTGCGGTGTTGTTCTTCGTGCACGATCACCGATGCACGGCCGACTTCGGAACCCGTTCCGGCAGTGGTTGGCACACCAATGATAGGTGGAATCTTAGCGGGATCGGCACGTAACCAATTATCACCAACATCTTCCAGATCCCACATGGTACAAGTCTGATTAGCAGCGACAGCGATCGCCTTACCAGCGTCGATACCGCTACCGCCTCCAAAGGCAATAACGCCATCGTAGTTACCGGCGCGATAAACAGCGATACCGTCATCAATATTGCTGCCGGTGGGATTACCTTTGATATCGCTGAACAAACCAATAGCCAAACCGGCTTTTTCGCAAGCTTTAACAACGTCTTGCACCATCGGTAATTCAGCCAGACCTGGATCTGTAACGAATAGAGGTGCACGAATATTGTATTCGAGGCAAATTTTGGCCAGTTCTGAAATACGACCCGCACCGGTTCGAACTGATGTTGGGTAATTCCAGTTTGCGTTCATAAATATTCTCTTAAATCTTCTTCAGGTGATAGGATTTTGGACGGGTGAGTTGTTCAAAGCCCACTGATGATAATGTACATCCACGGCCGGAGTTTTTTACACCTGTCCATGCCAATGCCGGGTCAATATAATCACAGCGATTCATAAACCAGGTGCCGGTATCGACCTGCTCACCGATAGCAATCGCCGCATCTTCATCCTGGGTAAATATCGAGGCCGTTAAGCCGAATTCACTGTCATTCATTAATTGAATCGCTTCATCGTCACTACCCACTGGCATAATACCAACCACCGGGCCGAAGCTTTCTTCACTCATCACGCGCATGGAATGGTCAACATCAATCAGAACCTGTGGTGCCAGATAAGGGGTGCCACTTCTGTTCATTTCAAATGCGGCAGGATCGATCAGTGCTCTTGCTCCCGCTTCGACTGCATCATCAATTTGACCACGAACAAATTCTGCTGCTGATGTTTTAACTAGAGGCCCAAGGTTGGTATTCACATCGTCAGAACGACCAAGTTTATATTGACTGGTCAGGCTGACAACGCCATCGACAAAGTCCTGATAAACCGCCTGCTCGACATAGATACGCTCGATGCTACAACAGGATTGACCCGAATTAAAGAAGGCACCGTCAGTGAGTGTTTCAATCGCATGTTGCAAATCCGCGTCTTCGCGCACATAGGCAGGATCTTTGCCGCCCAATTCCAGGCCGACACCGATAAAGCGACTGCTCGCTGCCTCCTCTACGACCTTGCCACCCTCTACCGAACCAGTGAAAGCCACGAAGTCGATCTCAGCCGATTGAATAATCTTTGCCGTATCACTGTGACTGAGGTGAAGATATTGAAATACGCCCTCAGGCAGTCCCGCCTCAGAAAAGGCTTGTTGAAATCTTTCTGCACACAGGGGAGTTTGTACTGAATGTTTCAGGATCACGGCATTGCCTGCCAACAGTGCCGGAATAATCGTGTTTACTGATGTGAGATAAGGATAATTCCAGGGGGCTATAACAAATACCACACCTAGCGGATCACGTTTTATATAGCGCTTGAATCCATCCTTGACTTCAGGAGTGACTGTTTGCAAGGCACTTTCGGCAATCTCGATCATATGCCGTGCGCGTTCTTCAAAACCAGAAACCTCGCCTGGTGCCTGCGCGATGGGTCTACCCATCTGCCAGCAAAGTTCCTCTGCGATTTCCTGTTTGTGGGCTGTGAAGGCGTCTACAGCCTTGCTACAAATTTCCTGGCGTTCAGAGAGTGGCGTATTTTTCCACTCATGCTGTGCACTCACCGCTGAAGTCAGTGCATTTTGAATCTCATCCGCGCTTGCGAGTGAACGTTCTACATAGACACTGCCATCGACAGGTGAAATACATTTAATTGCTGTCATTTTAACTGCTCAATATTTGCGAATGATCAATGATGATTTTGTCACCCCAAACAGCATACAACTGTTTAATTTAATCAGTCAGAGCTATCACCACAGGCAAATTAACCCTTTCTTTTTATTTTTAGTTAAAATAAATTACCCTGCGGTCGCTTTTAAGCCAACACCAGGGAATGCCTCATTAGCTTGACTAATATTTATACTGCCTAGTTCATCCGTACCGATAAGGACGACCAGCTTTTGTCATAACGGCGTTATATTCTTTGAAAATACTGATCACCTTGGCAGCCCTTGGACTCGTTTTGGCGATCTCATCCCAGAACTTCAGTGCTTCTGTCTCCACATAAGCCCACTCTTCATCCGGAATGGTAGTCAGTTCCATCTTGGTGCCATGTACCCGTAATGAAGCTTCGCCACCCCAGTACCACCACTGGCGATAGTAATGCGAACTATCTATGCTCAGCCGGAACAATTCTTGTAGATGTTCGGGCAGCGCGCTCCATGAATCGGAGTTGGCATAATACGATCCACACCAGGCTCCGGAGATATTATTGGTCAGGAAATAGTTGGTGACATCGGCCCATCCGACAGTGTAATCCTCAGTAATACCGGACCAGGCAATGCCATCCAGTTCACCCGTTTTCACGGCGTCCTCAATATCTCCCCAGGGCAGCGTTACTGGCTCAACGCCAAAGCGTGACAGAAACTTGCCTGCAGTGGGGAAGGTAAACACGCGTAAGCCCTTTAGATCCGACAGGCTGCGAATCGGTTTGACGGTATTAAAGTGACAGGGATCCCAGGCACCTGCACTCAACCAGGTCACACCGTCGATCTCTCCATAGGCTTCTTCCCAGATTTCTTTTAAGCCATATTGGTGAAACAACACCGGCACATCCAGGCTATAGCGCGTGGCAAAGGGGAAGTAGCCACCAAAGACAGAGATATCTACGGGTGCCGCCATAGAATCATCATCACTCTGTACGGCATCGATTGTGCCTTTTTGCATAGCCCGGAACAGCTCACCCGTAGGGGTTAGCTGTTCCGCAAAATACAATTCAATAAACATCTCGCTATTTGCTACTTTATTAAAGGCATCGATTGACGGTTTAATTACATGCTCGGCCAGGGCCGGGCCAGCATAGGTTTGCAGCCGCCACTTGATCGTCGTCTTTTTCGCAGCATGCACATAGGGCGCGTTTATAGCTGCAACTGTGGCGACAGCGACAGCTCCTGCTTTTTTGAGAAAATCGCGTTTTTTCATTTGTCTTTCCTCTTTGGTTTATGATAGAGATCCACTCGTCATATATTTCAGGGTTAAACCGAGTATCAGAGCCGATTACTCGCAGTGCGGTTGTTCAGACATATCACTATGGTCGGCGCAAAAGGAGCCATCTAGGTAAATTTCCGAAAGTTCGGAAATAGTGTCGGTCGCGGAGTAGAGATTCTTTACCATTATAGAAATTGTGTGGCGCAACAATGCGCCACACAAACCACAGGGAGTAAACTAATCGTAGCGATAAGGACGACCGGCCTTTTGCATATCGGCGTTATACTTTTTAAAGATATTCACCACCTTTAACTTGGTTGGGGACTCACTGGCGATTTCGTCCCAGAATTTGATTGCTGCATTTTCAACTGTTACCCATTCGTTATCTGGAATGGTGGTCAGTTTCATCTTGGTGCCATGTACCCGTAATGAAGCTTCGCCACCCCAGTACCACCACTGACGATAGTAATGAGAACTATCCATGCTAAGTTTAAGCAATTCCTTGAGCCTGTCCGGTAGTGCATTCCACTGATCCATGTTGGCAAAGAAGGAACCCGCCCAGGCACCGGAGATATTATTGGTCAGGAAATAGTTGGTCACATCCGCCCAGCCAACGGTGTAGTCCTCTGTAATGCCGGACCAGGCGACACCATCGAGCTCACCGGTCTGCAACGCCACCTCGATATCTTCCCAGGGCAGGGTCACCGGAACCACGCCAAATTGGGTCAGGAAGCGTCCCGCAGTGGGGAAGGTAAATACGCGCTTGCCCTTCAGATCACTGAGGCTGTTGATCGGATCCTTGGTGGCAAAGTGACAGGGATCCCAGGCACCTGCGGAAAGGTGTTTGACGCCTAACTTGGAATATTCAGCGTCCCAGATTTCATTCAGTCCATACTGATTGAATAGCACTGGGACGTCGAGCGAGTAGCGACTGGCGAACGGGAAATATCCACCAAATACGGTGACTTCGGTCGGTGATGCCATCGAGTCATCGTCTGATTGTACCGCGTCGATGGTACCCTTTTGCAAGGCGCGGAAAAGCTCGCCGGTAGGCAAAAGCTGATCGGCATAATACAGCTCGATCTGCATGTCACTACCAGCGATCTTGTTAAATGAATCGATTGCCGGCTTGATAACATGCGCCGCCAGTGCCGCACCCGCATAGGTTTGTAAGCGCCATTTTATGGTTGTTTTGCTAGCCGCGTGCACGGCTGGCGCACTTAGCGCCGCAGCCCCAGCTAAGCCGGCTGCTGTGGTCTTCAGGAATTGTCGTCTTGTATTTTTGTCTTTAGTAGTCATAGATTCTTCTCCGGTTGGTTGTTTATTAAACGCTATTAATCTTCTATTCGCCGTCAATACTCTCCTGTTGTTAACGAGCGTAAACATACTCAGGAAGCCATAATGCGATCTGCGGAAATACCATTACCAGCATTAACGCGATAATCATGAGAATTACAAAAGGTAATATGGAACCATAGATATCCCGTATGGATATTTCGGGGGGTGCCATGGCTCGCATCAGGAACAGATTGTAGCCAAAGGGTGGCGTCATATATGCGATTTGCGTGGTAATCGTGTACAAGATGCCATACCAGATCAAATCAAATCCGAGGGCACCGACCAGGGGAACGTAAAGTGGTGCGACAATCACCAGCATCGCGGTGTCATCGAGAAAGGTTCCCATCACTATAAATGACAGCTGCATTAAAATCAGAATTGTCCAGGGACTCAGCCCGAGTTCTTCGGTGAACAGGTGTTCAATCGCTTTAACTGCGCCGAGACCATCAAATACCGCACCGAAGCCCAGCGCCGCCAGGATGATCCACATGAACATGCAGGAAATGGCCAGGGTCTGGCGCACCGAGTTTTCAAACACCAGGCGTGTCATACGGCGCTTGATCACGGCAACCATAAATGCGGTCATCGCGCCGATGGCCGAGCTCTCGACCAGGCTGGTCCAGCCATTGACAAATGGCACCATCATCGCGGCAAAGATCAGGAGCGGTAACGAGCCCGCGCGCAACAGGCGCAGTTTTTCCGCCATCGGCACATTGCGTTCCTCCTTCGGTAATACCGGGCCTAGCTCGGGATGTAGATGACAGCGAATGGCAATGTAGACAATAAACAACCCCGCCATCATCAATCCCGGAAACAAGCCGGCGAGCCACAACTGCCCCACTGGCTGGCGTGCGATCATCGCATACAGCACCAATACCACCGAAGGCGGTACCAGTATACCGAGCGACGAACCCGCCTGAACTACACCGGTTACCATGCGTTTGTCATAGCCTCTGCGCAGCAACTCAGGTAAGGCTATGGTGGCGCCGATTGCCATGCCTGCGACTGATAATCCGTTCATTGCCGAGACCAGCACCATCAAACCGATGGTGCCTATGGCCAGTCCGCCATGTATACCCCCCATCCACACGTGAAACATTTTATACAGGTCATCGGCTATTTTGGACTCCGACAGCACGTAGCCCATAAAGATAAACAGCGGTAGTGTCAAAAGCGGGTACCACTTCATCAACTTCATCGCCGATGAAAACGGAATATCTGATCCGCCGGTACCCCACATGGTTATCGCAGCTATGGCTGCTACCACTCCGATAGCGCCGAAAACCCGTTGTCCGGTGAACATCAACAACATCATCGAGGAAAACATCAATAGCGCGATCATTTCGTAGGACATCAGAGTTTTACCCCGCGAATCCTGGCGATGTCTTTAATCAACTCACAGGTCGCCTGAAGCAGCATTAGAAAAAACCCGATACACATAATGACTTTTATCGGCCACATATAAGGCCGCCAGCTGGAATAACTACGCTCGCCGTATTTAATCGAATACTGGGTGCTTTCGATTCCGCCGTAAAGCAGCACTCCCAGAAAAAAAATCAGGAAAAACACGGTAAAGGCATCAACCCATGCCTTTTTCCGCTCCGACCAGGGCTCATAGAACAAATCCATGCGTACATTCGATCCCAGCTGCAGCGAATAAGGGCCACCTAAAATATAATATGCCACCATCACAAACTGGGCGGTTTCCAGCGTCCATAACGATGGCGAAAAGAAGGTTTTCGAAATCGATGACCACAGCAATACCCCAACCATCAGGAAAATACCATACATCACGATACGCCCTAGCCGGTAATTCACTGCTTCGACGAATGCTACATATTGGCTAATTATTCGTGGCATAGCTATTCCTCAACTGATTACAGGAAGTACAAAAAATGTTATCTGATTCCAAAATATTAAAGCACATGGTTATCTATTCCTCATCTGGAACCGGATAAATATTAGTCTTTGTTATCTATTTTTTAATATCAGTGCTTATTTTTATACGACAATGAACTGTGCGCACTCTGCTGATATGCATGCAATTACCAGTTCAGTATAGTAAATATTTCTTATACATGCTTAATCCAAGCATATTTGTACCCTGTTAGAAGTACGTTGGTTTTAGATCTATTTGTAAGAAAACTTGTTAATCAATCATCATTGCTAACAAGAAAATTACCCACTGACTTTTTATCGCTATTATCATGCTCAATCATTTCAGCTTCATCCTTCAAGTTGACACCGGAAAGTTTCCGCTGCCTGGCCTCACTCAAGAGATAAAATAACTTATGCGCCGCACCTTCATAACTCTGTCCTTCAGAACGGATGTTGGAGATACAATTACGATCAGCATCATTTCTGCCAAGCTTTGGATCATAAGTCAGATAGATACCGAGACTATCGGGTGAACTCAAGCCTGGCCTTTCACCAATCAGGATAACTGCCTGGTCAGTGCCCAGTAAGGCACCAATCTCATCACTAACAGCGACTCGACCCTGTTCGACAATGACAACTGGCGCGATTTTCCAGTTTTCATTTATTAGTTTTTTGGTCATCACATTAAGAAAATTAACTGCATGTTCCTCTATAGCAAGAGCAGATAAACCATCGGCAATAATAAAGACAATATCGTAAGAATGCGGCGTTCCACTTTCGAGTGCCTGTAAATGTTGCTCAGATTTTTCATCCAGGCGCCGCCCAAGATCCGGTCGCTGTAGATAGGTTGAACGGCTATTGGCAGCACTATACAAATGAATTGTTTCGTAACCGTGGACATTCAAATTTTGCCGTAATCTTTCTATGTCCAGATTGCTATGCACGGCATCCCGCGCCCTGGCGTGAGCCAATTGAAACTCGAGGTGGTGATGTGTTGGTAGACTTATCCCGGCACGACCAAGCCCGATTCGAGCTGTCGTATACTTACGCAAGGAGCGCCATGGATCATCAACAACCTGCGCGGGTTCATGTAACTTTATCGACTTATCTTTACTCATGCTTCGATTACTCAAGTAGCGCTTATCAATGCACGGTTAAACGGTTCAGGTAATTGATCATTCAATCGAGGAACTTTCAAATCTTTAAATATTCCCATCTTTATCAACCATTCACCAAATTCAGGAGCTGGTTTCAGACCTAACACCTCACGAGCATAGAGTGCATCATGGAATGAAGTCGTCTGGTAGTTCAACATGACATCATCAGAACCGGGAATACCCATGATAAAGGTACAACCTGCAACACCTAACAGGGTCAATAATATATCCATATCGTCCTGATCGGCTTCGGCATGATTGGTATAGCAGACGTCACAACCCATCGGGATACCCAGTAATTTTCCGCAGAAATGATCTTCAAGGCCTGCGCGAATGATTTGTTTGCCATTATAAAGATATTCAGGACCAATAAAGCCGACAACGGTATTCACTAACAATGGTTTGAACTTACGCGCGACCGCATAGGCGCGAGCTTCGCATGTCTGCTCATCCATGTCATGGTGAGCATTGGCAGACAAGGCGCTACCCTGGCCTGTTTCAAAATACATGGCATTGTCACCCACCGTGCCGCGTTTTAAACCTAATGCAGCCTGATAACCCTCCTCCAGAATAGCAAGATTAATACCGAAACTTGAATTAGCGGCTTCGGTGCCTGCGATAGACTGGAATACCAGATCCACTGGTGCCCCCCTGTTAATCGCTTCGATACTGGTGGTCACATGTGTTAGCACACAAGATTGGGTCGGGATCTCATATTTTTCGATGATCTGATCCAGCATATGCATCAAAGTCATTACGGCAGCTATGCTATCGGTTGCCGGATTGATGCCAATTACTGCGTCGCCGCTTCCATAAAGCAATCCATCAAGCACCGTGGCAGCAATTCCTGCCGGGTTATCGGTCGGGTCATTTGGCTGTAATCGTGTGGACAAATGTTGCGGCAGACCTATCGTGTTACGGAACCGGGTTACAATCCGACACTTTTTACCGACGAGAATCAAATCCTGGATACGCATGATCTTGGACACTGCTGCGACCATCTCCGGTGTAAGCCCAGGTGCAAGATCCTGCAAGACCTCTTCAGTTACAATATCCGACAACAACCAGTTACGAAAATCACCTACGGTTAGATGGCTGACTGTCTTGAATGCCTCTGCATCATGATCATCCATGATAAGACGAGTTACTTCATCTTCCTCATAAGGGACCAATGCTTCATTCAGAAATGTCTTAAGTGATACTTCCGCAAGGGCCATTTGAGCTGCGACACGTTCTTCATCATGTTCTGCTGCGACACCAGCCAAAAAATCACCAGAGCGGGCCGGTGTTGCCTTTGCCATCAGATCCTTAAGATCTTTGAAAATATACGAATTATTACCAACTGTATGAGAATAACTACTCATTGCAATACACACTCTTTTTTGATTTCAATTTAATACCAACCTTCTTAGGCTCAATAAAAAAAACAAGCGCAATAAGATTCAGGTCAGTCCCTTTAATACTTAAATTAACCCAGCAACATTGTTGTAATTATTACTTCATATTAGCCTTCAGTATAGGAGCTATAGTCAAATCTGTATTCCCTGGAATAGGAATGGAAGCACTGACCGTGGGTAATACACTTGCTGCCTCACGGGGTCGATTACAGTCGTATGCTAATCTCGAGTAGCGCTGCAAAATGAGTGGCGCATCGAGCCGTTGGGCGAGCAGCCTGGCGACGCTTGCCGCACCAATGTCCCAGGCAATATGGCTGGACGCCTCAACTGGGTTAAGGCCTAATGCTCCAAGTTTACCGGGGAATTGCTTACCGGCATGTTCACAAATCAAAATCACTGGTAGTTGCCCACCCCCATTTTCAATTATGGCAGAAGGTTCTTCTGACGATAACTGTAGTGACGCGCTATCCATATAATTTTTACTTTGCTTATTGACTTATATATGCCTCAAAGTTACTCCCATATCGTTTGGCATTCAATGAATTTGTGGTATTAGCTCGAACGAACAATTGCTATGAAAATAAGTCGCTATAACAATTTTATAGCCTTCCTTGAGCATCTGGGATCCCCATAGCTATGCGTCGTTGAGTGGAACGAGTCAGCATTTCATATAACATGATGTACCGGCTCCAAGAAAATAACTAGCTTTAAGTCAAACTGGAAAACCATTTCAGAACTTGAAATGGTGCGATGGCCGGAGTCGAAATACATCTGCTGTCTTCTACTTATTATCAGGATCCAAAAGGACTCTCAGATAAAATAACTGTTTTGTTTGGCCCTGATTCTGTCGCGTGTGCAAAATTAATTGAAGCAGGAAAATGCATTCTGGATTTCGAGCAGAATAACCAGCGATTTTCTATCCCTTGTACGGTTGTTGATTTGCAATCAGATGATTCGTTTTACCAAGCTACATTCTGGCACAACAGCCTTTTTAATCCATCCCTGCCAGGCAATGTTATTATTCTGGCTTTTATTCCTGATTGGTCTGAATCAACGGCAGAAACAATATCATGAAAACGTTGCACGACGACTGTATTCGGCTACGTTTCGTCAATACGTAATAGAAGATAAAGCATTGAGGCAATAAATACTTGTTTTGCAGAAATTATCTAACTGCCATACCTGGCAACAACTTTCTCAACCTGTTTTATAAAGTCATCCTCATGATGCTTCTTGAATTCACCCCAGGTACATAAAGATTTTGTATCCTTCACTTTATCCAGAAAAAGAAGACCATTCAGGTGATCATATTCATGCTGGAAGGTTCCTGCGGTGATGCCCTTAGCTAATATCTTGACTGGCTCTCCTGCCCGATTAAATCCCTTTATTTTGATCTCAGGACACCTCTCAACAACACCTCGCAGATTAGGCACTGATAAACAGCCTTCATAATTATCAAACCGATCCTCAGTTAAAAACTCGATCTGTGGATTAATTAATACAGTTAGAGGAATGTCTGGCTTGTATGGATAGCGAGCGTTGTCCTTAACTTCGACC
>Ga0114950_10004437_pt1 | contig 10902 bp, 11 predicted proteins | sample N075metaG_FD_83503 | JGI IMG/M metagenome (GOLD analysis project Ga0114950, IMG submission 83503) | Deep subsurface microbial communities from Kermadec Trench to uncover new lineages of life (NeLLi) - N075 metaG | ecosystem: Environmental > Aquatic > Marine > Ocean trench > Sediment | place... | reverse complement strand
TTATTCGAGGAGCCGCTTGACATAAAGGACCTCGGACCGCGTGAATATCCCGGACCTATTATCCGGTCTTTGGCCGAAGAGACTCAAGGGGTGAGCAGAGTCAGAATCGGGAAGGCAAGGTGACAAAGCAGTAGGCACGACAGCCTGGACTGGACGTTTCGTAATTCGGAGGGACTTTTTGCGAGAAAGCGGAATACCGTGAGCTACTGGGACATATCCTTGCTCTTTTTACTGGCTTTGGGATGGTCCCAGCCCGCCAGGTCCGCGTGGTACCCCCGCATCTCGTCGGAAAGCACTTCAATGAAGTTCCGAACCGCTTGACCCAAGAACTTGCCCTTCAAGGTGCACACGCCAATGACGGAGGAGTCGAAGATGTGGTCCAACCGCACGACTCCCAGCCGGTCATGGTCTTGTTGATGAAGGGTGAAGTCGGCGCAGACCGCCACCCCCATACCGGTCTCGACGTAGCGCTTTATGGACACTGTGTCGTCCAAAGCCAGCACAACATCGCAGGACACGCCCTGATTCCTGAGTTCCTGCTCGACCTTCTGCCGGGTCCAGCTCTCGGGACCGGAGAGAATCAGGGGCCATGGAGACAGGTCCTTCAGGGAAATCTTGTCCTTCTCCAACAATGGATGGCCCAGAGGGGTCATTAGCACAATGTCGAACTCGAACAATTCTTGGAAGTCCAGGGACTGATCATCGGAGGGAGGCGGAGCGGAAAATGCCAGATCAATCTCGCCAGATTTGACCAAGCGCAGCAAAGGGGTGTAGGGCCGGGCCAGTAGCTGGATGCGCACATCCGGATAGTTCTTGCTGAAGGCTTGGATCCCGGGAGGAAGGTGGTGCATCACCAGGTCGGGATAGGCGCCGACGATAAAAGAGCCCCGGCTTTCGCTGTAGTTCATCTGGGTCTTCAAGATGTCCACAGCTTGGACCACCGGGGTGACCAACTCCAACAGAAGCGACCCTTCGGAGGTCAGTTGAATCGGTCTCTTAATACGGTCGAAGAGAATTATCTCGAACTCGTCTTCCAGCTTTCGCAGGTGGGTGGTCACCGTAGGCTGGCCCAGCTCCAGTGTGCGGGCCGCCTTGGAGACACTTCGTAGCCGAGCAACGTGGTAAAAACTAACAAGTTGCCGCAGTTCCATCTGGCGTTGCCTCCCCCTTTGGCATCACGTCGGCAAATATAACATATCACTGACCTCAAGGGTAGTAGGGTGAGGTCTTGCGCCAACCAAGGAATTGGGCAACGGTTCCGGAGGGTCCTAAGCCTGCCGAAATAGAGATATACTGGGCGGCGGCCTATAACGAATTAGAAAGAGGACGGCCGGGTGCGAAGAAGCCTGGAAATACCACCCAAGATTACACCTAAGGGCGATGACGGCTACTTCGAAGAGTTAACCAAGGCAATCTTCCGGGCCGGGTTCAGTTGGGCCGTGGTCCGGGAAAAGTGGGACGGGTTCGTAAAGGGTTTCGACCAATTTCACTTGGAACGTGTTGCCGCCTACGGCCCAGATGACCTGGAGCGCCTCTTCGATGACCGGAGCATCGTGCGCAACCGGCGTAAAATCATCGCGACGGTGGAGAACGCCCGCACCACGCTTGACTTGGTCAAACAACACGGGTCCTTCCGCGCCTACCTGAGGTCTTTGGACCATCTGGACTATCACGGCCGGGTCAAGGCATTGACGCGGCCCTTTGCGGGCCTGGGCCGGACCTCCGCCTTCGTCTTCCTACACTGTGTCAACGAGGAAACCCCGGCCTGGCAAGACAGATAATGGCGGGGCGGCGCTTTGCCTCGAACGTAATAAGTATTCGCGCGGGTCCGATTCCGTTTGAGGCAAGTTACTCAGATGCGAGGAACTTTGGTCCGGCGTAGTCGTGACTATTTAGGCAGCTGGAGTTGTGGGCTCTCCCGACGGTTAGCGTCCCTCTTTGATCCAGTCGGCCACCTTCTCCCCGATCATGATCGTGGTGGCGTTGGTGTTGGCCCGGATGCAGTCCGGCATCACCGAAGCGTCGGCCACCCGCAGGCCTTCAATGCCACGCACGTGACAAAACTGGTCCAGCACCGCCATGGGGTCGGAGTCCGGCCCCATCTTGCAGGTGCCGGATATGTGGTGGGAGGTCCCGGTATTCCGCATCAGCCAGGCGTTTAGGGCCTCGTCAGAGACTAAGTCGGCGTCGGTGGGGTTCACCCTGTCCAGGAGAATATCGCTGTAGGAGGATTGCTCACAAATCTCGATGCATAATTTCACCGCCTCCCGCATGCGCCGAAGATCTTCTTCCTCGGTGTAGTAGTTGTAATTCAAGAAGGGCTGCACGTGGGGATCCGTGGAGGTTAGCTTCAACTCGCCCTTGCCCAAGGCAAGCTGCAGACTGGCGCTCATTCCGATGTAATTCTCATCGTCGTCAATCTCAACCTGGGCGGGCCGGTGCTCGCTGGTCATCAACATGGGGCTGATTTGCATATCGTTGCGCAGGCTGGAATCCCGAACGGTATAGCGCAAACCCACTTGGATGACCGGCGCCTGAACGTCGGGGCTCTCGCCGGTGGCCCGGTACAGGACTGCGGCAGAGGGATGGTCGCGCAGGTTCTGGCCGACGCCAGGAGAGTCGTGGACCACGTCGATGCCCATGCTCTTCAGGTGTTCGGCCGGTCCGATACCCGAAAGCATCAACAGTTGCGGAGAAGCAACGGCCCCGCTGCAGACTATGATCTGGTCCGCCTCCATCTCGAATATCTCGCCGCCGCTTTCAGCCTCCACTCCCACGGCGCGCTTGCCTTCGAACAGGATGCGCCGGGCGGTGACGCCGCCCCGGATGCTGATGTTCAGCCGGTGGCGGGCCATGTCCAGGTAATTCAGGGCGTTGCTCATGCGCACGCCGTTTATGGTGTTTCGGGCCCTAGGCGAGACACCGGTGGACTCCGGATGGTTCATGTCCTCGTCTTTCTCATAGCCAATCTTAACGCAGGCCTCCTCGAAGGCGGTGGCGTAGGATAGCCACTCGCTGCGGGGGTAACGCCGCACTGGCACCGGGCCTTCGGAGCCGTGGAAGTCTCCGCTAAAGTCCAGGTCCGTCTCCAGCTTGTTGAAGTAGGGCAGGACCTTGGTGAAGGACCACTCGTCGTTCCCCATGGCCGCCCAGCCGTCGTAGTCTTCGGGGATTCCCCGGAAGAGCACTTGGCCATTGATGGCACTGGACCCGCCGGTGGTCTTGCCCCGGGGGATGGTCAGGTTCGGTTGCTCTGGAGTCACCTGGGCCACGTAGTCCCAACTATGGGGCCCGTAAGCTGAGAGGAAAACGTTGTTGCCCAGTTTGATGTCATCGGGAAGGTGTTCGAAGTCGGGATAGTCTGGTCCTGCCTCCAGCAGCAGCACCGATTTGGATGGGTCTTCCGATAGGCGCGTGGCAATGGTGCACCCCGCGGAACCTGCGCCCACCACGATGTAGTCGTACTTCATGGTCCTGCCCTCCATATATTTGATTGCCGTTAAGTCCGTCCATGGTCTGGGATAGACGGCCCCAAATTGAATCTACCAATGATAGTACAAGCGCGGGGCTAACGCACGCACGGAACTAGATACCGGGCCTTTCCATTGTCACCCCGATCCTTCTGCGGAAGGATCGGGGTCTCTTTACCGCACGTACGAGATGCTTCGCTTCGCTCAACATGACAATTAACCAGCATGACAATTAACAAATCTTCTGGCGGATTGTCTGGCGTATAAAGCCGTCCCAGTGAAGTAAATGGAAAGCCCGGGATTTCGAGGGATGGTTTCGGGAAAATCAGCGGGTGGAAGAGGGTTTATTCCAGTTCGATCAGAGGGTCGTTGGCGCGGACCGTGTCCATGGGCTGGACCAGGACCTCTTTGACGACTCCGTCGCGGGTGGCGCGGATGCTTTGCTCCATCTTCATGGCCTCCACCACGCATACCTCTTGGCCGGTGGAGACTCGATCTCCGGGGCGCACGAGTATGGAGATGACCCGCCCAGCCAGGGGTGAGGAGATGATGTTGTCTGGGCCGCTGCCAGCAGTGCCTCGGGTTGGGGGAGGTGGGACTACGATGCCTGGAGTTTGGGTGCGCCCACGGCGGGGGCGGGCCGGCAACTGAGCGGGCAAGCCTTCAATTTCCACCAGGAAGGTCTCGCCTTCGACGGTGACCTGGACCGGGGATTGGGTCAGTTCACCTACTTCGACGTTATACCAGTTATCCCCAACCTTGATCCGAAGTGTGGTTACCGCCAACCCCTGTTCCCCAAAGTCCGAGAGAGGAGTTGCTCACGGCGCCCGTACACACGCCAAGGGCTGAAAGCAGCGGGAGCGTTTTGCGGCTGCGCGGATTTCATGGCCAGGGCAAGAGAGACACCGATGGCGGCGGCGATTTCCCGTTCGCCGTTTTCGTGCCCGTTGCCGTTCTTATGCATCTTTCCATCCGCGCATCTATCCAAGGCGCGGTTCCGGAACTCTTCGACCCATACGGGCACTGAGCCGGTATGGTAGGTGGCGGCCGCAAATTCCTTGGTGGCCAGTATGTCCCGCAGCAACGGGACGTTGCATTTAACGCCTTCCAGCCGGAACTCCAACAGGGCCCTTTGCAGGGTTTTTACCGCCTGGTTCCGGTCCTCTCCCCAGGCCATTATCTTGGCCAAGAGTGGCTCATAGTCTAACCCAACGGTATAACCGTTGCAAAGCGCGGAGTCGATGCGGATGTGTTCACCTTCAGGCAGGTGCAAGTCTGTGATGTCTCCCGAATCGGGCATGAATGTCTCGGGGTCTTCCGGGTAGACCCTTACTTCTATCGCATGGCCGTTCATCGTGACATCGTCTTGACTAATAGGCAGGTGCTCGCCAGCGGCGATCCGGAGTTGTAGTTCCACCAAGTCCAGCCCGGTAACCAGTTCCGTAACGCCGTGCTCCACTTGCAGCCGGGTGTTCATCTCAAGGAAGTAGACGCTGCCGTCGGCCGTCACCAGGAACTCCACCGTGCCCGTGCTGGTATAGCCGATGTACTTTCCCAGTTTGACCGCCAGGCTGCGGACCCGCCGACGCAGGCGTGGTGTCAGCTTTTCAGACGACGGAGTTTCCTCCACCAGTTTCTGGTTTCGCCGCTGTACCGAGCAGTCCCGTTCGTAGAGGTGAAGCAGGTTGCCGTGTTGGTCGCCGATGAGCTGGACTTCGATGTGGGAGGCGTCTTTAAGATAACGCTCGAAGAACAGCCGGGGACTGCCGAAAGCGCTTTCCGCTATCTGCCGGGTCCGTTCGATGATCGGCATCAGGTCTTCTTGGGATTCCAGGATGTGTATGCCGATGCCGCCGCCGCCCTCGGCTGCTTTGACCATCAGCGGGAAGCCTAGTTCCCAGGCTTTGCCGGCGGCCTGCTCGTTGGATACTGCTTCGTCGGTGCCGGGGAGGATGGGGAGCCCGGCCTTGCGGGCCAGCTTGCGTGAGTGAAGTTTGTCTCCCATCTTGTCGATGACGTCCGGTTCCGGCCCGATAAAGCAAATGCCCGACTCTTGACAAAGACGAGCGAAGGCAGCGTTTTCAGAGAGGAATCCGTAGCCGGGGTGTATAGCCTGAGCCCCAGACGCCTTGGCGGCGTTGAGAACCTTCTCCATGTTCAGATAGCTGTCGTGGGGTGGGGCTTCGCCAATCAAAATGGCCTCGTCGGCCATCTTGATGTGTAACGCTTCTTGGTCGACTGTCGAGTAGATGGCGACGGTTTCTATGCCCAACTTTTGGCAGGTGCGGATTATCCGGCAGGCGATTTCGCCGCGGTTGGCAATCAATACCTTGGTAAACATGATTTACCCTTCGAATCGAGGAACGGTGGCCCTAGTTTTAGACGTGAAACCGCGGGCCCCGCTCAAAAATGAGCTATTAAGCCCTAGATATATACCTCAGGAAGGGATTCTTTGTGTAGGCGTTCTAGGAACGAGTTAGAGCGAATTTCCTTACCCAGCCAATAGCCTACGGTCGTTAAAAGCAGGCTCTTCAGCTCCTCGGCCAGGCTGTCGTCCACGGATAATTTGCAGGCCTCAGCGATGCTGCTGCGGTCGAAAAGGCGCAGCACTTTCAGAGCGCGGAGGGACAGAGGCCGCAGGTGGGCGTCGTCGGGGGCGCATTCCAGACACAGTGTGCCGCCCACGTTGGGGCTGAAGCGGTGGGCGTCCGGCTCCAGTTCCTGTCGGCACTCAACGCAATGATACAGTTCCGGCCGCAGACCGGACACCTGCAGCAGGTGGAATTCGAAGGCCCGCAACGGCAGGTCTGAGGCCGGGTCAGCCTGCACCGCCCGGAGGGTGTCAATCATCAACTGGAACAATTCTGGATTTGCGCTGGCCTCCGCCCCAAAGCCATCCACCAACTCCGCCAGGTAAATGCCTTTGGTGATGGCGGTAAGGTCCTCTTTCAACGAGGCGAAGCTCTCGACTACCTCCGCCTGGGAGATGATGTCGATGCTGCGGCCATGGGCCATCGACATCCTAACTACAGTCAGGGGTTCCAGGTGGCCCACCAGTCTGCTAGTCGACCGCCGGGCCCCCTTGCCCACGGCCCGGACCTTTCCCTGATCTCTGGTGAACATGGTGACCAGCAGATCGGCCTCGCCAAACGGCGAGTAGCTCAGGATGATGGCTTCACAGCGGTAGGTCCTGGGAGGGGCCATGGTTAGAGCTCCGGATCAAATCTCTTGGCGGCCCTGAAACGCCCTGGTCAAAGTGGTCTCATCAGAGTATTCCAATGATCCGCCTACCGGCAGGCCTCTGGCAAGGTGGGTTACGCGCAGGTCATCCCGGCCCTGATGGCGGCGGATGTACATGGCGGTGGCCTCGCCCTCGAGGGTGGGGTTGGTGGCCACCACCAACTCGGTCAGCTCCGGATGGGACAGGCGGGCGAATAGCTCTTTCAGCTTTAATTGGTCTGGTCCGATGCCATTGATGGGCGAGATGACGCCGTGGAGTACGTGGTATAGGCCTCGGTAGCTCCGGGTGCGCTCCATGGCCAGGACGTCCAGGGGTTCTTCCACCACGCAGAGCATGGAACGGTCCCGGCGAGGGTCGGAGCAGACCGGGCAAGGGGAGGCGTCGGTCAGGTTTTGGCATTCCTCGCAATAAACGATGTTCTGTTTGACCGAAGTCACGGCGTCGGCCAAGGCGTAAGCCTCTTCGTCGGGCAACCGGATGATGAAGTAAGCCAGGCGCTGGGCGCTCTTGGGGCCAATGCCCGGAAGCCGGTTCAACTCCTGCACCAACCGGGCCAGAGAAGGGGCCGCGCCGGGGAGATTCTCTTGAGTCATTCGGAAGCCGTAGGGAACCGCTCTAGAATTTCTTTGTCGAAGGTCTTGATGGGACCATCCAGTTCTAAGGCCAGTTGCGCAAATATGCAGTCTTGACCACTGAAGCCATACTGTAGTGCAATGTCACACGCTTTATCCATGCGGTCCCGGTCAAGCGGATACATAATCAACAATCCATCTCGCTCCCAGTCAGCCACACTTAACTTCCAAGTAGACACAAGCCCAACCAATTTCTGGTTGCCCGCCTCCGGATCGCAGACGTCACTTCTATGTTTGCGAGCATGGGCAGATGGAAGGTGTAGTCACCGCGTTCAAGGCCGTTGATATATGCCAGTGCTTGTTGGTGTTTCTCCTCATTCACCAAGAAAGAAGCGACGAAGATGTTGGAATCAACAACTAGTGATTCCAATTAATGGCGTTGCTCTCGAATCGCATCCACAGCTGATACGTCTTTGGGCCAAACGGCGCTGATTTCTTTCGAGAATTCCCGCCATCGGTCGAATGGGTTTTTTATCGATTGGAGCCTCACCATGAGTTCTAGCTCTTCCATGGCTTCTTTCAGGTGTTTGGACGCCGTCTTATCCGCTCCCAGGCGCAGCAACGACGCTTCGAGATGTTCAGCATGCGCTTTGGACGAAACATCGATGTATTCCTCCACTCCTCTTTGTGCTTCGGAAATGTCCTGCTCCAGGATCCCGTAGAGGCCACGGAGAAGTGCGCTGGCACTCCAAGCGACAATCAGGTCATTCAAATATGCTCGTTTTTGCGGACCGAATCGATCCCGCAACTCAAAAGCCTTTTGAAAGGCTTCGAAAGCATCGTCAAGCCGCTCTAATTGAAGAAGACCTGTCCCTTTGAGCGCCCAGGTAGATGGAGTCTCTTTGACCGCCAGCGCCTCGTCGTAGAAACCGAGACCATCTTCGATGGCGTTTGCTTGGCAGAGTAAAATCCCCTTTTTGGTTAACAGGAATTCCAATACTTCCCTTTGCTTGGATTGGGGAAGAAGATCAAGTGTTTCATCGATGAAAGAATCGATATCGTTGGTGACCACCGTGCCTTCCCGAATTCGGTCGACAAGGTAGTTTGACGCGCCCTTGATGGAAGCTTCCTGCTCGGCAGGGAATCCCTTAGTAATGGCTTTATTGAACGACTCGAGCCCAAACTCGTCCAGTAATGAAGCAATTGTCATGATGCTAACCGTTGGTTCGACTGGCCGGCCCTAGGTCAGGCCCGGGATGTTCATTCCGCCGGTTACCACGCTCATCTTCTGGGCGGCCAATTCCTGGGCCTTGGCGGATGCATCGTTCACTGCGGCCAGTACCATGTCCTGGAGCAGTTCCACCTCTTCGGCGGCCTCGGGGTCAATGGTCACCGATTCAACCATCTGCTTGCCGGTCATGACTACTTTCACCGCGCCGCCGCCAGCAGTGCCCTCCACGGTCAGGGTATCCAGCTCTTCCTGAATCTTCTGTAGTTGGGCCAGTTGCTTCTGCGCCTGACGCATCATGTTGCGGTTCATTCTTCAATCTCCTCTAAGACTCTGGCGCCCATGCCCAAGGCCGTGCGCACCAGGGAGCTCTGTTGGGCAGTCTTTACCGTGTTGGCGGTGGCTCCATTTCCGTTGGCCAGGGTGAGGCGTAGTTCATAGGTTACCCCGAACGAGTCGGCTACAGCCTCGCTAACCCGTCGGCGGGACGCAGGGTCCCCCATCTCTTCTTGCATCCGTTCCAGGTTGGCTTTGTTTGAGAAGCCCAACACCAGGGTGTTGCCATCTAGGGTGACGGCGTTGGCCTTGCAGTCCCGGAGCAGGGCGCCCAGGTTATACTTCTTGCCCTTATGACGCGCCAGCACTTTCACCGCCGCCAGCCATTGGACGCCAATGTCCGAGACCGGCGCGGGGTCTGGAGCGGCCCGGCGCTGGCTGGAAGGCTGTACCGGAGCCCTGGCGGCGGGCCGTGCCGCAGCGGGCGGTCCTGGATCTTCCACTCGGCGCTGGGGCGGCGCGGCGTTGGTTGGGCCACGAGCCGCACGGCTTGGTTGCGCCGGTGCCGCGGACCGGGCGGGAGGCGCCTCCGGAGCAGGTTGTGAGGCTGGCGGGGCCGTATCCTCGCAGATCTCCACCACGGCCAGCTCCAGTGGCAGGGTCGACGGCGCGTCGTAACGCATGTTGACGCCGCTCCAGATTTTCAGGCCTCTCACGATTCGCCAAGGCGGAAGGTTGCCCACCAATTCCTTGAGCTGGGCGGTGACATCTTCAGAAAGGTCCACCGCGTCTTCTGAGCCCCATTGCAGATGCATCACCGCCCTAAACAACTCGGTGGACTGCTTATGCAGTTGGCGCAGATCAGTGCCGCCCCAGGCAGCCCGGTTCACCGCTGTTAGCGCGGCCGACGTGTTGCCCATAAGCAGATATTTGACCAATTCAAGGGAACTTTCGCCGTTGTCCAGGCCCAAGAACTCCTCGACCTGTTTCAGCGTGACGCCGTCGGAAGAGGAGACAACCAGTTGTTCCAAGAGGTTTTCGGCGTCCCGCAGGCTGCCGGAGGAGTGGCGTGCTACTTGACGTAACGCCTCTGGTTCGACATTCACGCCCTCGGCTTCGGTGATGTCGGCCAAGCGGCCATAGATCAACTCCGAACTGATGCGTCTAAAGTCGAAGCGCTGACACCTGGAGATGATGGTCGCCAGAAGCCGGTGGGCTTCCGTAGTGCATAGGATGAAGATAACGTGGGGCGGTGGCTCCTCCAGGGTCTTCAGAAAGGCGTTGGAGGCCGCGTCGGTCAGCATGTGGGCTTCGTCGATGATGTAGACCTTCCGCCGGCCTTGGGCCGGGGCGAAGTTCACCTTCTCACGGATGTCGCGTATCTCGTCGATGCCCCGGTTGCTGGCGGCGTCGAGCTCAATGATGTCCATGAACTGGCCGCCGTTGACCGATCGGCAGTTGGCACAGGCGTCGCAAGGGTCTCCGTCTTGAATGTCCAGGCAGTTGACCGCTTTGGCGACGATCCTGGCGGTGGTTGTCTTGCCGCTGCCTCTGGGACCACAGAACAGGTATGAGTGGGAGACCCGGTTTTGGCGAATGGCTTGGCGTAGAGTGGTGGAGACGTGATCCTGCCCGACCAACTGGCTAAAGTTGGTCGGCCGCCACTTGCGGTAGAAGACCTGGGCGGTGGTGGCCGGATTGTTGGTGGCCGGATCGGTAATGGCCTGGCCGGTCATGACAGGTTCGTCTCCCTCTAGTGCGAAATGCTAGTTTAGCGCCTGTTTATTGCTGGATATTCAATATTGCCAGGGCGGTCCGCTCTTTGGATTGCATCAGCGCCGATTCTTCGGGCTCCAGGTGGTCGTGTCCAGTCAGGTGCAGCACTCCATGTACTACCAGAAGGGCCAACTCATGTTCAAGGGGCACGCCCCGCTGTTCTGACTGACGTTGCGCCTGGGGGTAGGACACGATTACCTCGCCCAATGGTGAAAGCTCGCCTGGCGGCATGACAAACTCGAAGTCTCTGGTGTCTTCGGGCGGCTCTGCTTCTCCTTCCCAGTGACCGGGATGGCCGGTGGAGAAAGACAATACGTCGGTCACTTCGTCCAGTCCCCG
>Ga0114950_10004436_pt1 | contig 10903 bp, 7 predicted proteins | sample N075metaG_FD_83503 | JGI IMG/M metagenome (GOLD analysis project Ga0114950, IMG submission 83503) | Deep subsurface microbial communities from Kermadec Trench to uncover new lineages of life (NeLLi) - N075 metaG | ecosystem: Environmental > Aquatic > Marine > Ocean trench > Sediment | place... | reverse complement strand
TTGCGAGCATGATGCCCGCCCGGGCGGGCCCGACGTCGAGCATCTCGATATTCACGACCGGTGCGTTCAACGCGGCACAAAACCCTGCGATGGCCGATTCGGGGATCGCGGGCTCGTCTTGACAGGGCATGAACATGCGCATTCCATCGGCGTTCTAGGGCACATCCTTGAGGTTCTCTTGCGCGCAGGCAATTCCCGGAAGCCCTTGCAGTGCAAGGTTCTTTGCGAATTGACGTCCGCCGGCCCGAAGCGCCAGACAAGGCCTTTCGCCCCCCCGAGAGAGGGATACAATGGCGCGGAACAATTCTGAGCTTGTGGCAGCCCCGCAAAATCACGCCGATCATCACAGCGATGCCATGGGCGGTGCCACGAGGGATGCAGAGCGATCTAAGTCAGGTCCAAGCCAGGTAAAACCGACACCTTGAAAGCAATCTCAGCGGCATCAGACCTCCGGTAGCCGATACTCACGCATGCACGCAGAACCGACAGAAAGCTTCGAATCAGGTACGAGAAGTCCTCATCGATGACCATGAAGATCAAGAGGGTTGAAAAGCGCCAAGACGTTTCCATTCGATTTTGCGGAGACTCCGGCGACGGCATGCAACTCACCGGAACCAAGTTCGCCGACGAAACTGCAATGGCGGGCAACGATCTCTCCACTTTTCCAGACTTCCCCGCCGAAATTCGCGCTCCTGCAGGTACCCTGGCCGGAGTATCGGGATTCCAGATTCACTTCGCATCGACCCGGGTCCACACCCCCGCTGACTATCCGGATGTTTTGGTGGCGTTCAATCCCGCCGCGGCCAGGGCCAACGTCGGCGATCTGCGACCGGGCGCCATGCTGATCATCAACGTCGACGCCTTCAACAAGAAGGCGAATCAGCGCGCGGGCTACCTCGAAGATCCGCTGCCGGAATTGCGCGACCGGTTCGAGTTGGTTGAGATTCCGCTCACCACCCTCAATCGCGAAGCGCTGGTCGGTCTCGACCTCACCCAACGCGCGATCGACCGCTGCAAGAACTTCTTCGCCCTGGGCCTCCTGTCCTGGCTGTATGGCCGCCCGATGGAGGTCACCGAGCGTTGGCTCGCGAACAAATTCAAGGGGGATGTGCTCGAAGCCAATACCCGCACCTTGCGTTCGGGATGGGCCTTTGGCGAGACCACCGAATTGTTTCCGGTCTCCTACCACGTGCCGGCCGCCAAGATCGAGGCGGGCACGTACCGAAACATCACGGGCAACATGGCCCTGGCCTGGGGCATCGTCGCCGCGCGGGAGCTGATGGACCGCCAGGTCTTCCTCGGCGCGTACCCCATCACACCGGCTACCGACGTTCTGCATGAAGTCGCGCGGCATCGCAACTTTGGCATCAAGACATTTCAGGCCGAGGACGAGATGGCCGCGGTAAGTAGTGCCATCGGCGCCTCGTTCGCGGGAAACCTCGGGGTCACGGTCAGTAGCGGGCCCGGGATCATGCTCAAACAGGAAGCGATCGGTCTCGCGGTCATGGTCGAGTTGCCCTTGGTCGTGATCGATGTCCAACGCGCAGGGCCGTCGACCGGATCGCCGACCAAGACCGAGCAGGGCGACTTGCTGCTGGCCCTCTACGGCCGAAGCTCCGAAAGCCCGATGCCGATCCTGGCGCCTTCGAGCGCCGGCGACTGCTTCGACACCATGATCGAAGCCTTTCGCATGGCGGTGAAATACATGACCCCGGTGATGGTGCTCTCGGACAGCTATCTCGCGAACAGCTCCGAGCCCTGGAAGATCCCGGACGTCCAGACGCTCCAGCGATCGCCCATCCGCTTTGCCAAGCGCTCGGACTTCGGAGACGAGGGCTTCATGCCGTACCTGCGCGATCCCGATACCCTCGCGCGCCCCTGGGCCATCCCGGGTGAACCCGAACTCGAGCATCGCCTCGGTGGCCTGACCAAGGAGCCCGTAACGGGAAACGTGGTCTACGACCCGGACAACCACGCGGCCATGCTGAAACTCCGGGCCGAGAAGATCGCCGGAATCGTGTCCGAGATCCCCAACATCGAGGTGAACGGAGCCAACTCCGGCGACCTTCTGGTTTTGGGCTGGGGCAGCACCAGCGGCGCCATCACCGCTGCGGTCGACGAAGCGCGCGACGACGGGCTTTCGGTTTCGCGGGTACACATTCGGCATATGAACCCATTGCCGAGCGATCTCGAAGACGTCTTGAAGCGCTTCAAGCACATCTTGTTGCCCGAACTCAACGGCGGCCAACTGAGCCTCATTCTGCGCTCTCGCTTTTTGTTGGACATCAAGAGTTTGAACAAGATCGCAGGACAACCGTTCCGGGTCGCCGAGATTCGAGCGGCCATCGACAACATTTTGACTGAGGGAAACTGACTATGGCTGCTGCCGCGAGCCCCCTGACCCGCAAAGACTTCGTATCCACCCAGGACGTGCGCTGGTGTCCCGGCTGTGGCGACTATTCGGTCCTCGCCAACGTGCAGCGCGTGATGCCGGAGTTCGTCGACAAACGCGAGAACGTGGTTTTCATTTCGGGGATCGGTTGCAGCAGCCGCTTTCCCTACTACATGAACACCTACGGCTTTCACACCATTCACGGCCGCGCGCCCTCGTTCGCCACGGGGATCAAAGCCAGCCGCCCCGAACTCTCGGTCTGGGTGGTCACCGGGGACGGGGACGGTCTATCGATCGGCGGCAATCACTTGCTCCACACCATCCGCCGGAACCTCGATATTCAGATTCTGCTTTTCAACAACAAGATCTACGGCTTGACCAAGGGACAGTACTCGCCGACATCGGACCCGGGAACTCGGACCAAGTCTTCACCCGAGGGATCGATCGATCATCCGATCGACCCGATCTCGTTTGCGTTGGGTGCCGGCGCGACGTTCGTCGCTCGAACCATCGACGTAGACGCGACCCATATGCAGCAGACCTTGCGTCGCGCCCACGCCCACAAGGGCACCGCCTTCGTCGAGATCCTGCAAAACTGCCCGGTTTTCAACGACCTGGTCTGGGACGATGTCCAGGATCGCAAGACCCGCCCCAGCAGTTCGATCTCTCTGGTCCACGGGGAGCCCCTGGTGTACGGCACCCCCGGCAACCTCCGGGGGATCGGCATGCAGGGCGGAGACCCGACGGTCATCGAACTCGAAGACGACGACGATCCGATCGAAAAAGGAGTCGTAGTCCACGACGAATTCCTCGAATCAACCGCCTACGCCTTCGCCCTCGCCACCCTATGCCGCCCCGACTTCCCCCTGCCCGTCGGCGTCCTGCGTCAAACCGAGAAAGCCTGCTACGAGGACATGCTCGAGTCACAAATTCAAGACGCAATCGACACCCACGGCCCCGGCGATCTGGAAAAACTCCTCCATTCCGGCGACACCTGGCAAGTCCCGGGCTAGGCCGCAGCGCACTCCGCAAGCCGTCCGGCAACGTCTTCAAATTCGGACAATTCCGCATAGCGCAGGCCGTGGATCAAGCTCGTGACCCCGACTTCCCGGAGCGCGCAAACCTGCTCAACCGCGCGCGCCGGCTCATGCAACGCAAGCGCCGTCATCAACTTTACCTGGGGCACAGGCTTGTCGGCCTTGGCCGCAAGATCGTTCAACTGCTTGATGGGATCCCGCAACTTCTCCGGATCCCCACCCATGGGCAACCAACCGTCTCCAAAGGCGACCGTACGCTCGAGTGCATGAGGAGCGCCGCCGCCGATAAAAATAGGCGGTCGCTCAGGCCTCGGCAAAAACAAAAACTTCTGCCCATTGGCCTCCACCTCGTCCCCGGCAAAACAGCGGTGAATGAACGCCAGCCCCTCATCCGTCAGCCGACCCCGCCGCTTGCGCTCCACGCCCAACGCCCGAAACTCAGCCTCCATCCACCCTACCCCAACCCCCAATCGCAAACGTCCGAGAGAAAGTTCCTGAATCGTCGCCAACGCCTTGGCCGTCGGCAAAGGCGCCCGATAGGGAATGTTCAAAACCCCAGTCCCCAACCCAATCCGCTCCGTACACGCCGCCAAATACGCGAGCGTTGAAAGCGGATCCAAATACCGCCCCCCCGACCCCTCCGCATCATCCGGCGGAATCGCCAAATGATCCTGCACCCAAATATCCGCCAGCCCCACCTTCTCAGCCGCCCGAACACACCCGACCAGAAGCTCCCGCCCCGACTGCGGCCCCATCGTCCGCACACTGATCCCGACTTCCATACCCCCTCCCAATCCCCCATCGCCCCAAAAAAACTTCGGCGCAATCGCCCCACCCAAAGCCAGATTCGGCGACGCTACCTCAAGCCAGAATCAGCGTGTGGTGGGCTCAGGCGAAGTAAAGCGGAACCACCAACACCGCACCGACTCCCCAACCCTTGAATCCACAAACCCAACATAAAAACAACCACTCGAAAACTTCTGTGAGCCATTCGCCTGAGTCCACCACACGCTGATGCTGGCGAGCTCCGATCAAAAGCACAAAACCCAAAACCTACTTTCGCAACTACCCAACAAGCTCCGGAGCCAATTCCGCCAAAGCCTTCCCAATCTCCGCCGGCGAAGCTGCAACCGCCACACCCGCTTTCTCGAGCGCACTGATCTTATCGCTCGCCTTCCCCTTCCCCCCGGCAATGATCGCCCCGGCATGCCCCATCCGCTTTCCCGCCGGCGCATTCTGCCCCGCAATGAAACAGGCCACCGGCTTATCCACGTTCGACTGAATGAACTCCGCCGCTTCCTCTTCCGCAGATCCTCCAATCTCTCCAATCATCACAATCCCCTTGGTCTCGGGATCGGCCTGAAACAGCGTCAGCGCATCGATGAAGTTCGTCCCGATGATCGGGTCCCCGCCGATCCCCAAACAGGTCGACTGCCCAATCCCCAGGCGCGAGAGCTGGTCCACCGCTTCGTAGGTCAAAGTCCCCGAACGCGACACAACCCCCACCGGACCCGGCCGAGTAATCTGCGCCGGCATGATGCCGATGCGACACTGGCCGGGCGTCACGATCCCCGGACAGTTGGGACCCACCAGTCGGGTCTTGCCGCTCTTGATCGCGGCAGCGACTCGGGCCATGTCGTTGGCCGGAATGCCTTCGGTAATACAGGCAGTCACTTCGAGTTCCGCTTCGGCAGCTTCGAGAATCGCATCCGCCGCACCCGGCGGCGGGACAAAGATCACCGACGCCGTGGCGCCAGTATCCGCCACCGCCTCGGCCACGGTGTTGTAGATCGCGATGCCCTCGATCGTCGAGCCCCCGTGACCCGGGCGCACGCCTGCGACGACCTGGGTGCCATATTCAATCGACAGCTTTGCATGGAAGGTTCCCATGCGGCCCATGCCCTGAATCAGCAACTTCGTATTCTTGTCACATAGAATCGCCATCGGTTCTAGCCCTCTCCCCGGGCGGCGACGGCGCGCTCCCCCGCTTCCTGCAGCGTGTCGGCTGCGGTGATGTCAAGTCCTGAGGCGGCGAGAATCTCCCGCCCTTCGGCAGCGTTGGTGCCCTGGAGCCTCACGATCAGGGGCACTTCGATGCCCAACTCGGCCGCCGCACCCACCACGCCCTCCGCGATCAGATCACAGCGCACAATGCCGCCAAAGATGTTCACCAGGATCACCTTCACAGCATCGTCGCGCAGGATCAGCTTGAAGGCGGCCATCACCTTGTCTTTGTCGGCCCCTCCCCCAACGTCCAGGAAGTTGGCCGGGGAGCCGCCGCAAAAAGTGATCATGTCGAGGGTTGCCATCGCCAGCCCGGCACCGTTGACCATGCAGCCGATGTCGCCGTCGAGACCCACGTAGGCCAGGTCGAGTTCGGTGGCCTGGCGTTCGCGATCGTCCTCTTCGTCCGGGTCGCGCAGAGCGGCGATGTCCGGGTTGCGGTACAGCGCACCGTCGTCGAAGTTGATTTTGCCGTCGAGCGCTACGACATCGCCATCCCCCGTGATCACGAGTGGGTTGATCTCTACCTGGGAAGCGTCCTTCTCGATGAAGAGATTGAACAGACCGCGCACGAACGGAACGAACTTTGCGATCGTCTCGGCGTCGAGACCGAGTCCGAAGCCGAGTTGTCGGACCTGGTAGTCGCGCAATCCCAGATTGGGCTCGACATGGACGGTGAGGATCTTTTCGGGTGTCTTGGCGGCGACCTCTTCGATCTCCATCCCGCCCTCGGTGGAGGCCACGATGGCGAACTTTTCGGCCGAGCGATCCAACAATATGGCGAGATAGAGTTCGCGAGCGATATCGGAACCCGCTTCTACATAGACCTTGCGCACGAGCTTGCCTTCCGGGGGCGTCTGCGGCGTGTGGAGGGTCATGCCGAGAATTTCGCTGGCCGCCTGCTTGGCTTCGCCGGGGGACTTGGCGAGTTTGACGCCTCCACCCTTGCCGCGACCGCCCGCGTGCACCTGGGCTTTGACCACGACGATCTTTGTGCCGAGTTCTCGGGCCGCGGCCTCTGCTTCGGCCGGCGTCGTGGCCAGGATCCCCTCGGGCACCGCCACGCCAAAGTCGCGCAGCAACGCCTTGGCCTGATACTCGTGAACGTTCATTGAGTTTCTCCTGTTGCGCGTGTTGTTCCGGCGCGGGCTCGGTACCCGCGACCGGCTAGCGCGAGCTGGTTTGGGAAAATTGACTGCCATCGGGGCCGTGCCCCGAACCCGATCGGTGCAATCCCCTGGGTGGTTCTGCGCCGGGGAAGATCAACGGTTCGAGGCGTGTCTGCGTCGATGGACGAAATCGCCCCGGAAGCTTTTCTAAATGTCGAGTTGTTCAACCAGGGTGCGCACGTGTTCGACCGATGCTTCAAAGGCCTTCTTGTCGTCACCCTCGAGTTCCAGTTCGATTACCCGCTCGACACCGCCCGCACCCAAAACGCAGGGAACACCGATGTAGAGGCCGTCTACGCCGTACTCCCCTTCGAGTAGACAGGCGCAGGCGAGCACGCGCTTTTGATCCTTGAGAATCGACTCTCCCATCTCGAGGGCCGATAGCGCGGGCGAAACAAACGCCGAGCCCGTCTTGAGCAAGGCCACGACTTCGCCCCCGGCACCCTTGGTGCGCTCGACGATCGCCTGAATTTTATCTTCGGCGAGTAGCTTGCGCACGGGAATGCCCGCGACCGTGCAGTAGTCGACCAGGGGCACCATGGTGTCCCCGTGTCCGCCGAGCACCAGCGCCGTCACGTCGCGAACCGACACGCCGAGCTCCCAGGCGACAAAGCTGCGAAAGCGGGTCGAGTCCAGCACGCCCGCCATTCCGACCACGCGATTCTTCGGAAACCCTGAAACTTTCTGAAAGGTGTAGACCATCGCGTCGAGGGGATTCGAAACTACGATCACATAGGCGTCGGGGCAGTTGTCCCGGACTCCTTCCGCCACCTGCTTCATGATCTTTACATTGGTCGCCAGCAGGTCGTCGCGGCTCATGCCCGGCTTGCGGGCGAGGCCCGCGGTGATGATCACGAGATTCGAACCGGCGATGCCCGCGTAGTCGTTGGTGCCCTCGATTTTGGCGTCGGAACCCACCAGCGGAGCACCTTCCGCCATGTCGAGCGCCTTGCCCTGAGGCAGGCCTTCTACCACGTCGAAGATGACGACGTCACCGAGTTCGCGGTAGGCCGCCTGCTCCGCGAGTACGCCACCGATGTTTCCACCACCGATCAGAGCAATTTTGTTTCGCATGTTGGGGGGATAATCCTTCTAGCCGTGACACTCGGGGTCGCACAGGTTCCCGAGATGTCGGTTGAGAGGTTGTCTCTGCTTGGATGATTGCGCCGAGTTTGTAAGGGATCTGCGTCGTGATCGCAAAGCAGCTCAGGCCGAAGGCTTGGGCTTTCGCACCCGAATCGACAGGTCCTCGAGTTGGTTGTCCTCGACTCCTCCTGGGGCCCGCATCAGCAGATCCTGGCCCCGCTGGGTCTTGGGAAAGGGAATGACTTCTCGCAGGCTCTCCGCCCCGGTCATCAGCATGGCCCAGCGGTCGAAGCCAAAGGCGAAGCCTCCATGGGGCGGAGCACCGGTTTCGAGGGCCTCGAGCAGGTAACCAAAACTGTCGATTGCCCTTTCCCGGGTGTAGCCCATCAGCTCGAGAATCTTGAGCTGGACGTCGCTGCGGTGGTTGCGCAGGCTGCCACTGCCGAGTTCGGTCCCGTTGATCACCACGTCGTAGTGGGTTCCGCGCACCGCCTCGGGATCGCTGTCGAGCAGCGGGATGTCCTCTTCCAGCGGCGCCACGAAGGGTTGGTGCACGTAGCTGAGCTGGCCCTCGGCGTCTCGTTCGAAAAGCGGAAAGTCCACCACCAACAGAACGTCCCATTCGCGACCATCGGTTCGGCCGAGGCGAAGCCCCAGATCGACGCGCAGACGCGACAGGATTGCATTGGCGCGCCCCTCCTCGTCGGCCTGGAAGAAGAGCAGGCTGCCGGGAGACAAGCCGGTCACCTTGGTGATCGCCTCGCGCTCTTCGTTCGAGAGGAACTTTGTAATCGGCGACTTCCACTCGCCGTCGTCGCCGATGCGAATCCAGCCGAGCCCCTTGGCGCCGAGTTCTTTGCGCACCAGCTTTTCCAGGCGATCGATGTCGCCCCGGGACAGTGCCTTGGCGTCGGGGACGTGGAGACATTTGACGACGCCCCCGGCATCGACGTTGGAACGAAACGCCTTGAATTCACTGGTCGCAAAGACTTCGGTCAGGTCGCAGAGTTCGAGGGTGATCCGGGTGTCGGGCTTGTCCGATCCGTAGCGCGCCATCGCCTCTTTGTAGCTGATGCGCCGGAACGGTCGCTCGAACTGCACGCCGGCCGCGGCAGCACAGCCAGCCTGGGTAACTTCTTCGAGTACCTCCAACACATCTTCGACGCCGACGAAGGACATCTCGAGATCGACCTGGGTAAATTCGAGCTGCCGGTCGGCACGCAATTCTTCGTCGCGGAAACAGCGCGCGAGTTGGTAGTAGCGGTCACAGCCCCCGATCATCAGCAATTGCTTCATGATTTGTGGCGACTGGGGGAGCGCGTAAAAGCTTCCGGGTTGCAGGCGGGCGGGCACGAGAAAATCCCGCGCACCCTCGGGCGATGAACGCGTCAGAATGGGCGTCTCGATTTCGAGAAAGCCGAGTCCATCGAGGGTTTTGCGCACTGCGCGCGCGAGCTTGTGCCGCACCTCGATCGCGCGTTGCAGCGGGGGACGGCGCAGATCGTGTATGCGATGTCGAAGCCGGGTCGATTCTTCGGCGTCGGACTCTTCTTCGATCACAAAGGGCGGAGGCGTCGCGGTGTTGAGCAGCCGCAGTTCCGCGACGTTGACTTCGACGCGACCGGATTTCATCTTGTCGTTGATCGCGTCGTCGGCGCGGTTCTCGAGCACACCGCGCACCATCAACACATACTCGTTGCGCAGCAGACCCGCGCGTTCGTGCGCTGCTTGCTGGACTTCGGGTTTGAACACAAGCTGCACGATGCCCGTGCGGTCGCGCAGGTCGACGAAGATCACGCCACCGTGATCCCGGCGGCGATTGACCCAGCCCGCGAGCACGACCTCCTGGCCAACGGAATCGTTGCCGATCTCACCGCACAAATGACTGCGACGCAGCGAACCCATTGCATCGAGGCGGATCGTTTCGGACGTCATCGAGTACTTCCTGGGTTGTCGGTAATGGTGTCGCTGATGGTGCCGCTGATGGTGCCGCTGATGGTGTTGGCGCAAGCGGGGGGCGGAGCGGGTGTTGCTCTAGAAAGTTCAATTAAATCGCCGAGTTGGATAGCAACCCGGCATGGGACTGTCAATCCGGGAGCGGAACAGCTCAGAGACCGAGGTCATTCGCCGAGCAAACCCGATTGCGACCGAGGGATTTGGCCCGGTACATGGCCTTGTCCGATGCATCGAGCAGCTGGTCGCGGTCGCTTCCGTGCTGGGGATAGGTCCCCACCCCAAGACTCACGGTGAGGCGCAGGGAGCCGCCCCGGCTGGCTTCGAAAATGTGCTCCTCGACGGTGCGACGAATTCGATCGGCGATCACAAGCGCCTCCTCGTGATCGGTATCCACCAACAAAATTGTGAATTCGTCTCCGCCGTAGCGCGCGAGGGTGTCCACGTCCCGCACCGCTTGCATCAGCACCTGGCTCAGGCTGCGCAAGACCTGGGACCCGACCAGGTGGCCGTGCCGATCGTTGACCAGCTTGAAGCGATCCAGATCCAGGAACAGCACCGAGAGTGGATTTTCGTAGCGGCCGGCGCGACGGATCTCGTTCTCGGTGGTCGCGAGCAGATAGCGTGCGTTGTAGACCTCGGTGACGTCGTCGATGAAGGCGCGCTCTTTGGCGTGCTGATAGCGCTCACAGTTCACCAGCGCTGTCACGGCGTGTTCGACCACGACCTTCACGAGTTCGATCTCGTACTCCTCGAACCGGCGCCCGTCCTCCAACAACCACAACTCCCCAGCCTCAGTACTCTGTCCCTGAAGCGGAACCAGCAGCAGTCGGTCCGCCGTCACACCCACTCTACGCAGCGCCTCGAGGTAGCGTCCCCCTTCGAGAACCTCGACCTGGTCGCCGACCGGTCCATCGTGCGCCTTTTCTTCGAGCAACAAATCCCGCAGCTGCAGGGCCTCGCTTTCCCCGAGTCCGCGAAACGCGACCGCCTCGCTCATCGGCACACTCTCGAGCTGAAACAACGCGCCGCCTCGATTGCGCGAGAGCAGCTCCAAAATGATGTCGAGGGCCACCGGATAAACGCTTCCGGGGTCGAGGCACGAGGCCAGGCGACGGCAGTATTCGAGCACATGCAGTGAACGCGTGAGCTCTCTGATCTGCTGGCCCTGGCGGATGTTCTCGACCAGTCGACCGATCGCATGGCGAGTCGCCCGCACGGAGTTGGTCCGCGGAACCACTCCGATCAGCCAGCCCTCCCTC
>Ga0114950_10004433_pt1 | contig 10912 bp, 9 predicted proteins | sample N075metaG_FD_83503 | JGI IMG/M metagenome (GOLD analysis project Ga0114950, IMG submission 83503) | Deep subsurface microbial communities from Kermadec Trench to uncover new lineages of life (NeLLi) - N075 metaG | ecosystem: Environmental > Aquatic > Marine > Ocean trench > Sediment | place... | reverse complement strand
CGATGACACGCGCAGGTTCGCAGACCAGAATTACGGTCCCTGGGATCGCCTGAATAACAATATGCCGTTTATCGAGGGTGTCGGCGCCAAACCGCCGGGCGCCAACTTCTACCCGGCTGACATGACCAGGGAAGAGTTCGATGCCGCGTATCTGCCGGGCAAAAACGGTCAGTATTCGCTGATCCGCCGCAACGATGCTGGTGAACTCGTGGTTATTCCGTATCACGTCGCCTATGCGGATGAACTGAAAGCTACTGCAAGTCTTCTGCGGCAGGCGGCCGACCTGGCTGAAAGCTCCGACTTTGGGAACTACCTTAAGCTGCGGGCGGTTGCTCTGATCAGTGACGAATTTCAATTGAGCGACATGTACTGGATGGACGTCAAAGACAACGAGATTGATGTTGTCATCGGTCCGATTGAGTCCTATGAAGACGGGTTGTTCGGCTACCGCAACGCCTATGAATCGTACGTGCTCTTGAAGGACCTGGATTGGAGCGCAGAACTTGCCCGCTTTGCAACCTACCTGCCTGAATTGCAGGAAAACTTACCGGTTCCTGAAGAGTACAAACGGGAATCACCGGGCAGTGACTCCGATCTGAACGCCTATGACGTCATCTACTACGCCGGACACAGCAACTCTGGCGGAAAAACGATCGCGATCAATTTGCCCAACGACGAAGAAGTGCAACTGCAGAAAGGTACGCGCCGTCTGCAACTCAAAAATTCGATGCGGGCCAAATACGAAATGATTCTCAATCCGATCGCGGATGTGCTTGTCGATGACTCACAGCGCCATCACGTCAGTTTCGATGCGTTTTTTGCGAACACGATGTTTCACGAGGTTGCTCACGGCCTTGGCGTGAAGAACACGATCACGGGACAAGGTACGGTTCGAGAAGCGCTGTTGGAAATTGCGTCGAGTATGGAAGAAGGCAAAGCGGACATTCTTGGGCTGTACATGATCACCGAGTTGCACGCAGCAGGTGAGTTGGGCGAAGTCGCACTTGAGGACTACTACGTTACTTTCATGGCCAGCGTATTTCGATCGATCCGATTCGGAGCTACCGAAGCTCATGGCGTGGCCAACATGGTGCGCTTTAACTACTTCATGGAACATGAGGCGTTTTTGCGCGATGTTGAGACCGGAAAATATCGTATTGATTTCGATCGTATGCAGGATGCGATCTCTGGCCTGTCGCGGCTACTGCTGACATTGCAGGGCGACGGCGACTATGAAGGAGCGCTTGAACTGACGAATACCGACGGTGTTATCGGTAAGCAACTACAGGCTGATCTGGATCGCCTTACGCAGGCCAATATTCCAGTCGATATCACCTTTAATCAGGGACTCGCTGAATTGGGACTCGACAATGAATAAAAACGTACCGATCGCTTTGATCGCAATGCTCTGTGTCGCAGCCTGTGGAACCGAGGAAGCGCCGAAATCATGGGAAACGTTTGCGGCGACGACCGTAGCCGAGTATTACGAGCGCAACCCGGAAACCGCGGTCGATGCCGGGCTGCACGAGTACGACGGTCGAATGGACGATTACAGTAAGGAGTCCTTGCACGCGTACGGCGAATGGCTGGATCAAGTCGTCGCAGAGGCATCGGCGTATACGGGTCTTGAGGGCATAGAGGCGTTCGAGCGTGACTACTTGCTCACGGAAATGAATGGGCAGCTTTTTTGGCTGCGAGACTCTGACTATCCAAGCAAGAATCCGAGCTACTACATCAGATTTGGCGTCAGTGTTTACGTTGATCGCGAATACGCACCACTCGAGGAGCGATTGCGCGCGTATACGCAATACATCTCGCAACTGCCCGCGCGACTTGCGACGATGCGAGAAAATCTTGAGCCGCCGTTGCCGGCGGCGTTCCTTCGGATTAGTCACGGTATTCTTTCAGGATTCGCCGACTACCTGGAAACAACCGTACCGGGCTTGTTTGCTGGCGTTTCGGATGAACAACTGCAACGTCAGTTTGCCGCCGCAAATACCGATGCGGCCGAGGCTGCGAAACAGTCAGCGGCCTGGCTGGAAGAGTTGAAAGCAACCGGGACCGGTGATTTCGCACTGGGCGAGGAACGTTTCCTAAAAATGCTCAAGACCGGCCAGGGCGTCGATATCGCTTTGGAAGAGCTGAAGGTCGCGGGCGAGCTCGATATGCAGCGCAATCTCGACGCACTGAACGATGCATGTGCAGAATTCGCGCCGGGCGAGAGCACACAGGATTGCGTAATGAAGGTGAAGAACAACAAACCGCCCGAAGGAGCGGTTGGCGGTGCAACCCGTCAGTTGCCGGCGCTGAAGCAGTTCCTGATCGACAACGACATCGTCTCGATTCCGAGTGATGAAGAGGCGCTTGTCGATGAGGCGCCACCGCATCGCCGTTTCAACGCCGCTTATATCAATATCCCGGGTCCCTTCGAGTCCGGGTTGCCATCGGTGTACTACATTGCGCCAGCCGATCCCGACTGGAGCGAGGAAGATCAACTGGCCTACATTCCGGGCGAAACACGCTTGCTCGGAATTTCAGTGCACGAAGTCTGGCCAGGACACTTTCTACAGTACCTGCATTCGAACCGAACCGAGAATAATGTCGGGCGCCACTTCGGCACGTACACGTTCAGTGAGGGCTGGGCACATTACGCCGAACAGATGGTGGTGGATGCCGGTCTTGGCGACGGCGATCCGTCCGTCCGTATTGGGCAGCTGTTAAACGCGCTGCGTCGAAATGCACGTTACATGTCCGCGATCGGTTTGCACGCAGAGGGCATGACGGTCGAAGAAAGCCAGGCAATGTTTTCGGAAATAAGCTTCGCTGATCCGGGTAACGCGATGCAGCAGGCCAACCGCGGCACCTACGACCCCGGTTACCTGAATTACACGCTCGGCAAGTTGATGATCAACAAGCTGCGCGAAGACTGGACGACGAGTCGTGGCGGCCGGGAAGCCTGGGGCCGTTACCACGACAAGTTTCTAAGTTACGGGGTGCCGCCAATTCCTCTGGTCCGCGAGCAAATGCTCGGCGACGACTACGACGGCGACGAGGCATTGCTACCGCACTAGCGGCCGTCTATCATGCGCAGGAACTCGGCCCGGGTTCGTGCGTCCTTGCGGAAAGCGCCGACCATCTGGCTGGTCACCATCGAGACGTCCGACTTGTGAATGCCACGCGTTGTCATGCATTGGTGCACAGCTTCAATAACCACACCAACACCTTTGGGTTTGAGCACATCCTCTATGCAGTTGGCGATCTGCGCCGTCATTTTTTCCTGCACCTGGAAACGCCGCGCAAACGCTTCAACGACTCGGGCTAGTTTGCTAATGCCGACCACTTTGGTGTCCGGGAGGTAGCCGATATGCGCCCTGCCAATGATCGGCGCCATGTGGTGTTCGCAGTGTGACTCGAACCCGATGTTGCGTAGTATGATCATCTCGTCGTAGCCGTCGACCTCCTCAAAGGTACGCCTGAGATAGCGGACAGGATCGTCTTTGTATCCGCTAAACCAATCTTCGTACGCCAGTGCCACTCGTTTCGGCGTATCGATAAGGCCCTCGCGCCGCGGATCTTCGCCCGCCCAGAGGAGCAGAGTGTTGACGGCTTCCTCAGCTTGCTTGCGGCTGGGTCTCGTTGGTTTACGGTTTTTCTTCTTCTTCGCCAATCTGATTTCCTCCGGTCCTGTACTCAGGCAGTGCAACTCACGCCGGTGCCGCCGATAGTGCAGTAACCGCCGGGATTTTTCGCCAGGTACTGCTGGTGATAATCCTCGGCGTAATAAAACGTATCGAGGGCGATTATTTCGGTCGTAATCGCGTCGTAGCCGGCGTTGCCAAGCTCAGACGCGTAGGCGTCAAGAGACTGCCTGGCCGTTTTCTGCTGTGCGTCATCAAACGTGTAAATCGCAGAGCGGTATTGTGTGCCGACGTCATTCCCCTGGCGCATTCCCTGGGTCGGATCATGGTTTTCCCAGAACACCCGCAGCAATTCGTCGTAACTGATGATGTCCGGATCGAATACGACCAGAACGACCTCGGCATGGCCGGTCGCTCCCGAACAGACCTCGCGGTAATCGGGGTCAGGCTTGGTGCCCCCCGCATAGCCCGCCGCCGTAGAGTAGACGCCATCGAGTTCCCAAAACTTTCGCTCGGCGCCCCAAAAACAGCCCATACCGAAGACGGCTTGTTGCAGCTTGTCGGGAAAGGGGGCCTTGATCGGATTGCCATTGACAAAGTGTGATTCGGAAATCTGCATGGTTGCTCTCATAACGCCTGGTAGCGTCCTCCTCGGCGAGGTCGGCTAATGATACCGTCGGCGCCCTGAAAGCGCACTGGTATGGATTGCGTGTTGCCCCCCGTCGTTGCGCGGTAGACGGCGAAGTGCAGGTGCGGCATCGTCGTGTGGCCTGTGTTGCCGGAGTAAGCAATTTTCTGCCCTTGCGACACTCCGTCGCCAGCCTCGACCAACACACCGTCTTGTTGCAAATGGAAATATTCGCCGGTTGTGCCGTCGCCGTGCAAGATGATGACATAGTTCGCATATTCGCCGCAGCCATCTTCCCAGCAGCCTTTCGCGTTTGATTCCGTCACTTGTGCAATAACGCCATCTCGAGCAGCGTGTACGGGCGTGCCAATGGGCATGTCGAAATCGATTGCGAACTCTTCGAGACCCGTATGACTGAATCGTGATCCGTAGCCTTGCAATACCCGGTACGTTTTGCCGGCTGCGTAAGGCAGTGAATAAAGATGGTTATCGTCGTGCACGGCGTCCTTGTCACCGATCGTCCATTCGTACGAGTAATTGAAATCGCCGTTTTGCTGACCGCCGCTACTCGTCAGTGACATCACCTGTTCGGATTGCCTGGGAGCGAGTGTTCGGGTTATCGTCCTGGCGCCGTCAACTTGCAGGTGCCGGGTGTGAACGCTCAGCGTGAATGTAATTGGGTAGTCGCCGATGTTTCGGGCATGCAATTCGATGTCATTGCCTTGATTTACTGCATCGATACAGATCCAGTCGTCTTCGCAGTCTGCGGAGGCAGAACCTGCGATGCCCAGCAGCGCGATCCGGGTTAGCAGGCGGAGCGTCAAGTTGGGTCTTGTTCAGTCGATTCAGACGTAATTCGAATCGCGTCCAAGTCCGCTTGTCGGTAATAGAACTTGTGTACCAGTATTTGGTTATTTGTGATTATGGGTTCTGATTCCACGAATTTCGGCCGGTAAATTCGAGTTCGTACTTCGCGTTGAACGCTGCGCTGCATGTCTGAAAAATCTGCCGGTGCAGCTTCAATAATTCTCAAATTTGTGGCGCGGCCGCGAACGGAAATATCGTACGTAATCGTAATAATTCCTTGCAGAAACCGTGCTTCCGGGTCCAGGTTCGCGATTTCATCCGGGTTCTCAATGTATTGAGGTAATGCTCGCTCCCTGAGTGCCACAAGCTGCTCAAGTTGTACTCGGCGATAATCGAGCCGAGCGTCGTCCTCGGACAACAACCCCCACGTTTTCTTGTATAACTTGCGCGCGCGTTGGTCGTTACCGCCGATCATATAGTAGTCGCCCAATGCCAGGCTCGCGTCAGCGATTTGTATCCAATTGGCGCTGGGATTCTCGTTCGTGATGCGCACGGCTCTCTTCAGGTAGATTTCACCTGTTGTTACCGACGACCCTTGATAGGTACCAAGGCCAGACATGTCTACGTAGAAAAATGACTGCCCGAGCTCTGTCAGGGGCTGCACGAGACGCAAGTCATCCTTGCCCGCTTCGACTTCGATGATTCGAATGACTTGCCGCAACGTTGTACGTTGGTCATTAATAAGGCCGGCGCGATGCTGCCAGTCGGCACGACGCATCAGGGGCGGAATGATGTCGAGCGAGTTGGACGCATAGGCGTGCTGGTTCAGCGCGAAAATCGTGTCCTGAACATTCCTGGCTTCTTCAACGTCGCCGAGCCGGAGATCAGCTTCGGCGAGCGACTCGAGCATATCGATCTGGATGAGGTTGTGCGGCCCTTCGTTTACGTGCGTAATGTGCACCGCGCGACGAAATGTAGTGTCGGCAAGATCCGGACGACCGCCTTCGAGCTGTGACGCGCCAAGGCCTTTTAGAGGATTGATGAGCTGTTCGTTCAGGCGGTCTTCGTTTTCTTCAATAATTTCGATGGCCGACTGAAAATTCTGTTGTGCGGCATCGAACTGGCGAGTGTGGTGTTGAACTATCGCAAGATTAGTCAATGCCCTGGCGAAGTCGGTCGACTTTGGTCCCTTGGTCTTGATGGCCAGTTCCACCACTCGCTTTGCGACTGAATCAGCCTCGTCATAAACGGCGTTATTCATCAATTCTCTGTATTGTGCGTAATACCACAACAGCCGCTCTTCATCGGTTGACTCGGCGGGTAAAGGCACGGTTGATTGCGCCGGGGACGAATAGTCTTCCGGCTGTTTCGTCGATGGTTCCGCGACAATTTCTTCGCCAGCTTCGCCAGCTTCGCCAGCTTCGTCGGCAACGGGCACTACTTGATCAAGTGTCGGCGCTTTGTCGATCGTGACATCTTCTTGCGGTACATCGGGTGCGACGATATCGCTTGCGAATACTTCGGCGGTGATCGCGTCGACCGCGGCAGAATCTTCAGTTGCCTCTTGCGCGGTGACGCTGGCTGCGAAAAGCAGCAAGGCAATAGTTGCAATAGGCGCTAAATTCTTCATTGTTACGATAAGACTGGTTTTTGCTTGAGAAGTTCGGGGCTCTGCCGGCCGTTGGATTGAGACTACCATACCGACTAGTGGGGGTTCCGGTTGGCGACTACAGATTCAGAGCAAGTTGTTGCTGTCCCGGTGGCCTGAACTGATCACACTGGAGATTCAGCTGATACCGGTTTCCGGTCAGGCCGAAACGCTTGCAGGCTGCACGAAACCGGGCCCCAAGCATATCGGCGTATGGGCCTCGCCCGCGCTGCCGGACACCGAACCGGTGGTCGTAATCCTGGCCGCCGCTCGCTTGCCGGACAAGACTCATGACGTGTTCTGCGCGATCAGGAAAGTGCGCGGCCAGCCACTCTACAAACAAGGTTTTCACCTCATGTGGCAGACGCAGGAATATATAGCTTGCGTGGGTCGCTCCGGCGCCAGCCACGGCTTCGAGAATATGTTCGATTTCGTCGTCGTTAATTGCTGGGATAATCGGCGCAACAAGGACGCTGGTTGGTACGCCGTTTCGCGTCAATTCCTCGATCGCCTTGAGCCGCGATTTCGCGGACGGCACGCGTGGTTCCATGATTCGTTTCAGGCTCGCGCTCATGGTTGGCAGGCTAATCGCAACCGAACAAAGCCCGTGCTCGGCGAGCCAGGACAGCAGGTCGATGTCGCGAGTAATCAGATTGCCCTTGGTGATCAGGTTGACCGGATGCCGGTGCTTCTTAAACATCTCAAGCAATTGCCGCGTTACCCGGGTGGATTTTTCGGCAGGTTGATAGGGGTCGGTGTTTGCTCCGATCGTGATCGGCTTGCAGTCGTAACCGGGTTTCTCCCATTCTTCGAGGAGCCGCAACGCTGCGTTTGGTTTGTAGAAGATTCGCGTCTCGAAATCGAGCCCGGGCGACAAATCGAGATAACTGTGGCTTGGCCTCGCATAGCAATAGATACAGCCGTGTTCACAACCTTGGTACGGATTAATGGAACGGTCGAATGGCACGTCGGGCGAGCTGTTGTGGCTGATGATCTTGCCCGCGCGCATGGCCGTTAACACCGTTTCCGGGGTCCGCTCGGCCCGACGGTTCGCCTCAGCCTCGCTGAATTCGACGGGACGAGTAGCAAAGCGGCCATCGCTCCGCGAAACGGCGCCGCGACCCTTGTGGGGGCGAAGAGACATAGAGGATCCTATACTGTATAAAAACACAGTATCGAACTATCCAACTCAGTTCAAGACGCGGTAGCCCCTGCCGCGCATACAGCGCTTGAATACCATTTGCTTGTCTTGGTCTGCATCCAGGCCCGAGCGCGTACCGCCGTATAGAGCGCCCCATGCCGCGTCTTCCGCGACGTCGCCGTGTCTACCTATGGCACCGGATGCCGCGCCAATTGCACCACCGAGCGCGGAACCTTTGGCAACGCCTTTCGCCACGACAATCTCCTCGGTATAGGCCTCACATTCGTCCCAGTCCTCGGCCAGTGCAGTGGGGTCAACCCCCTTGGTATCGATGATAGGGTCGGGGTGGGCAGCACAGCCCGACAGCAATATTGTCAGGGCCAGTAAAGCCGAAATATCCAATGCGCGCATAAAATCACCAATCCTTGCTAATCTCTATTTAAGAATAACGCGGTAACCACAAAGACGTTGACGAGAGATACAGTATTCGATGGCTTCGAGCTCACATAATTCCACCGCGAGAGCAATTCTCTACGCTTTTCTCGCCAATTTCGGCATCGCGATCGCCAAGAGCTGGGCGGCCTGGCTGACAGGATCAGGCAGCATGCTCGCGGAAGCCATCCACTCCTATGCCGATACCGGCAACCAGGTGCTTCTGTACCTTGGCCTCAAGCAGTCGCAGCGTCCGCCCGACGCCGAGCATCCTCTCGGTTACGGCAAGCTGAGCTATTTCTGGAGCTTTATCGTTGCCCTGATGCTGTTCAGCCTGGGTGGACTATTCTCTATCTATGGAGGTGTACACAACCTGAACAATCCCGAGGACCTGTCACATCTGTGGGTGGCAATCCTGGTCTTGATATTCGCGATTTTACTCGAAGGTGCATCATTACTGGGTTGTCTGCGCGAGATCAAACTCATTCGCGGCGAACGGCCGTTTCGGGAATGGCTCAAGCACACGCGTAGTTCCGAACTTGTTGTTGTACTGGGCGAGGACATCGGTGCACAGATCGGCTTGATTCTGGCGCTGGCATTCCTGTCTCTCGCCGCGGTTACTGGCAACCCGGTCTATGACGCGATGGGTTCGATCAGCATTGGTGGCGTGTTGCTCGTAATTTCAGGGTTCATTGCCTGGCGGGTCCGCTCATTACTGGTTGGCCGATCAGCCGACCCTGAAATTCAGGAAATGATAGATACGATCATCGCGGAGCATGAAGGCATTGAGAAAGTCTTCAATATTATTACGATTCAGTTCGGTCCCGACACCATGCTTGCTGCCAAGGTGAAATTGCGGGCGGGCATCGACATCGAGTCGGCAGTTGCGGAGATCAACGCGCTGGAGCGTACTCTTAAATCGCGCATACCCAAGCTTGCCTGGTGTTTCATCGAGCCCGATGTCACCGACTGACCCGGGCCTGTACCGAATCTATTCGGTAGCAGCCGGATACAGGTGCACGTCGGTCTGCGGGAACGGGAATGCAATGCCTTCCTTATCGAAACGTTTCTTGATCGCTTCGGTCAGATCAAACTTTACGTCCGAGTAATCACCGGACTTGACCCACGGACGAACATAGAAGTTGACACTGCTGTCCGCCAATTCCGCGACGGCAATTCTGCATGCGGGATCGTCGAGAATTCGGTCGTCTGCGGCGATGAGGTCTTCGAGCGTCGCGCGAACTTTGTCCAAATCATCGTCATAACTGACGCCGATCACCATATCGATACGGCGTTGGTCATTGCTTGAGTAGTTGATGATAACGCTGTCCATTACCTGACCATTGGGAACGATGATGGTCTTGTTGTCGCCGGTCTTGAAGATAGTCGTCAGGATCTGCACTTCAACGACCGTACCTGCGATGCCGGCTGCCTCGACCCAATCACCAACCTTGTAAGGCCGGAATAATACAATCAACACGCCGGATGCGAAATTCGCCAAAGAGCCTTGCAGCGCCAGGCCAATGGCAAGTCCGGCCGCTCCGAGGACGGCAATAAACGCGGTCGTTTGAATGCCCATTGCGCTGATCGAGGCGATGATGACAAACATCAACAAAACCATACTTGCCAGGTTGCAAACGAAGGACTCAAGCGTCTTATCGATTTCCTGTGCCTGCATAGCTTTGCGCAGACCGCGCATGAGAAGTCCAACAACCATCTTGCCGATGTAGAAAATGGCAATTGCCGTGACGATGTTGATGCCGAACTCGACGCCAGTCGTTTGCAACATCTCCAGGATGTCATTCCAGGTGGAGCTCAGATCGGTAATTTCAGGTATTTACATCGGGCTAACTCTTTGTATTATTTATGTTTTTATCGGGCCGGTTAAGGATCAACCAATTGCCGATTAGAGTAAGCATGATGCCGACTGCAGCAATGATTGTCCATTCGTAATCCTCGATGACGGTCGAGATTCCAAGCGCGATAACCGGAATTGCAACAGCGCTGTAGGCGGCGCGCGGCGCGCCGATGCGGCGTATCAACGCCAGGTAACAACCGAAAGCGACCGCTGAACCAAACAGGGAAAGGAACGCAAGGGACACGAGGTAGCCGGTGTTGGTCGCGAACGTGAATTCGCGGCCCAGCAGCGCAGCAATGCCTAACGACATCGCGCCTGCCCATGCCATCGAATGCGCATTAACGGCGACGACGGGCAGCGACCGACGTGTGTTGACAACGGCGGCCATATTTCCGAGCGACGCGATGACGGTGCCAGCCAACACGAAAAGAATGCCGACCACGGTATCGTCCTGCAGGCTGATCGACGAGATCTCGGGCCAGAAGATCATCGCGATGCCCGTGAACCCGATCGCGGCAGCGAGCAATACTCGCGCCTCGAGAGCCGATTTGAAGAAGATGCGCTCGAAAATGGCGTTAAAGACGACGACGCCGCTGAACACAACGGCGACCAGTCCGGTCGTAATGTACGCGGTGCCGTAGTAGACCAGGAAATAGTTGAGACAAAACAGCAGAAGTCCTTGCAGGACTACGAAGGGATAGGCATCTGCAGGTAACGCAAGTTTGCGGCCGGTTACTAACCCATAGAGATACAAAAGAAT
>Ga0114950_10004431_pt1 | contig 10916 bp, 8 predicted proteins | sample N075metaG_FD_83503 | JGI IMG/M metagenome (GOLD analysis project Ga0114950, IMG submission 83503) | Deep subsurface microbial communities from Kermadec Trench to uncover new lineages of life (NeLLi) - N075 metaG | ecosystem: Environmental > Aquatic > Marine > Ocean trench > Sediment | place... | reverse complement strand
CAGATTTGCTGCAACTGAATTTCGCGCGAACCACTCAATCATGCCTTCATATGGATTACGGTTCATGACCCGTCCCCATCTGTACTGCTAGCTACCTTGATAGCAGAAGATGTGCTTTCTTCACCGTTAATGGCCAGCTGCATTCCCGGAATCGGTGCATCAAGCGTGGTGGTCACAACTTTTTCGCCACCGGAAACCCCATGGCTGATATACACCAGGTCAGGTTCTTCACGAATCACTGTTACCTTGCGAACCTCGAGCTTTCTCTCGTCGTTTGCGACCAATACGGTGAAATCACTTTGCAAGACATAACGGGGCAATACGACAACATTCTCAACCGCCAGACCTTGAATCTCAGCGGCTACGAAGGTGCCTATTTTCAACTCATCATGATCACTCTGATTGAGTATTCCATACGGATCGACAACCTGTGCAACCACATAAACGACGCGACTGGTTTCATCTACAACGCCTTCGGTGCGAATAATTTTGGCTTGCCAGCTTCTCCGCACACCAGCATAAGTCGAAAACAAGGTGGTTGGTATAAAGCTGGCCTCGTCTGTTGCGGATATGGAAGGAAGTTCGAGATAAGCAATATCGTCTCTTGAAAGGGGCAGGCGGATTTCTGCGGTGTCGATAGCAAAGCTGACACCCAACCGGGTGCCCGGGGTAACATACTGGCCAATATCTACCAATTTTTCCCTCAACAAACCATCGTAGGGAATCGTTATGCGGGTTCTTTGCAGATCACGCTGGGCTTTTTCAACATCTGCTTCCGCCGCACTGACATTTGCCTGTGCATCGAGTAATTGAGGCTTGCGAAGAACCAGCCCGGATGGCTGACCGGTTTTACCAAGATTTTGCCAGTCCTTGAGTGCCTGTTCGGAGCGCGCGGTTTCATCCGCCAGCCTGGCTTGTTTTGAAGCCATTGCCGCTTCAGCCCTTTTCAGAGCTGTGCGGTAGTCGCTGGTGTCAATTTGCAACAACAGCTCACCTTTTCTGAAAAAGCCACCGACTACAAACCGTGGCGAGACGAATTCAATTTTGCCGGATACCTCGGCCACCAGCGAGGTTTCTGTTGCCGGTCTGACTGTGCCCTGGGAATGAATGATGAAATTCAGGGACTTCACTTCAGCATCGATGGTATTCACCAGAACGGCAGGTGCAATCACTGCCTTTTTTTCAGGTCGTTTTCCGCCTTGAATGGAAATCATTGCAACCACGATGACGATTGATAAGCCGACAATTCCTGCAGGTAAAAGGAAACGAATGTATTTGCGCACGTCTGGTAACTCCCTCTTAGACAGCTGTGGCCATGCTTACATCTGACCATCAGTAATTATCACAGTTGCGGTAATGAGCGTCATAGGGCATTAGTTGGGTCAAGGCGTTACAATAAGTTTCGAAAATAAGGTGGTTCACGTTAAAAAGGTTTAATCAGTGTTGCAGAAACGAAATTCAGGCATCGTGCTAAAAAGCAAAGAAGAAGTAGAGTCCATGCGGGTTGCGGGGCATCTGGCAGGCGAAGTCCTGCAAATGATCCGTGAATTTGTTGTGCCCGGCGTTTCCACTGGCGAACTTGATGACATCTGTCACCGGCATATCACCGAGGTACAAGGTGGAATTCCAGCACCTTTAAATTACAAAGGATTTCCAAAATCCATCTGCACTTCGGTTAATCACGTGATCTGTCACGGTATTCCCGGAGAAAAAATCCTCAAGAAAGGGGACGTGATCAATATCGATATCACGGTAATCAAAGACGGCTGGCATGGCGACACCAGCAAGATGTTTCGGCTCGGCGAGACATCAGTCAGGGCAAAACGAATTTGTGATATTGCCTACGAATCTATGGTCCGGGGCATAGAGATGGTCAAGCCTGGCGTCAGGCTTGGAGATATCGGTCACACCATTCAAACTTACGCGGAAGGGCACGGTTGTTCTGTTGTGCGCGAGTACTGCGGCCATGGTATCGGCCAGGTTTTTCACGAGGATCCGCAAGTTTTGCATTATGGAAGACCAGGTACCGGGGAAGTGCTGGTGCCGGGAATGGTGTTTACTATTGAGCCTATGGTCAATCTTGGCAAACGCGATACGCGACTCATGCCTGACGGCTGGACAGTGATAACCCGCGACCGCAGTCTGTCCGCTCAATGGGAGCACACCATTGCGGTGACAGAAACCGGCCTTGACGTGCTAACCCGCTTGCCGGGCGATACCCTTTAAGTTCTGACCTGTTTCCTGGCAAAATCATGCCGACCGGATTCTCATCGCTTAATGGCAGGCTGCCACCACCCCGGGGCGCTGAAGCATTAGTCAACCTCAACAAACTGAAACAGGACATTGAATCGTCCGACAAGCTTGTAGCGCTCTTAAAGCATGCGTTGAAACCAGCAGATCAGGCGCTCGCTACGCGATTCTGGGATGACGAACCTGTTGAGTTGCTGGTTCAAAGCCGGGCATGGGTGGTTGAGCAAATCCTGATCCTGGTCTGGAGAAAAGTGATCCCGGTACATGATTCACTTGCGCTGGTAGCGGTAGGTGGCTTTGGCCGTGGTGAGTTACATCCGCATTCAGATGTTGACCTGATGATCCTGACCCAAGAGGAACTTCCGGATGCAGCTTTAAAGACATCTATCGAGGCTTTTTTGACCCTGCTCTGGGATATAGGTTTGTACCTGGGCCACAGCGTACGGACACTCGATCAATGTGAACAGGAATCATTGGCCGATGTGGTCATCACAACGACCCTGATGGAATCGCGTTTATTGGCTGGAAATCAGGAACTGTTCAATGCTATGCGGTCAAGAAGTGCGGCAGCCAAAATGTGGTCAGGCCCGGAGTTTTTTGATGCCAAGTATCGTGAACAGCTTGAAAGACATGAGCGGTTTCACGATACCGCATATAACCTTGAGCCAAACATCAAGGAAGGCCCCGGTGGACTGCGGGATATCCAGATGATCAGCTGGGTAAGTAAAAGGCACCTGGCAGCAGAATCTCTGCATGGTCTGGTTGAACATGGTTTCCTGACTGAAACAGAGTTCAATAACCTGTATTCCGGCCAATTATTTCTCTGGCGGGTCAGGTTCGCCCTGCATTTGCTGGCTGGGCGGGCAGAGGATCGCCTCCTGTTTGACTACCAGAGACAGATCGCCGAAAAGCTGGGCTACGGGGTAGCGGGAAATTCAAACAAGGGCGTGGAAAAATTCATGCAGCATTACTACCAGGTAGTGATGCAACTGGAACGTTTGAACGAAAGCCTTTTGCAGCTTTTCCGTGAAGAGTTACTGCCGGCAGACGATGGGCTACCCGTCGATCAGGATGAGGATCTGGGGGACTACTTTTCTGCGCAAAAGCGATTCCTTGGCGTGCGGGACAAAGCACTGTTTGAGAATCGTCCACAGGCCCTGATGCAAATGTTCGTTTTGCTGGCAGGCCACCCCGGTCTTCTTGGGGTGCGGGCCTCAACCATCAGGCTCATTCGTGACACGGTGCGAACGATTGATGATGACTTTCGCAAAATGCCGGAAGTACTGGAGGCTTTTTATGAATTGCTGTGTCAACCCCAGGGGGTATATACGCAATTACAACGCATGAACCGTTATGGCGTGCTAGCTGCGTTTCTGCCCGCATTTGAAAAGATTACTGGCCGCATGCAATTCGACCTGTTTCACGTATATACCGTTGATCAGCACATTCTCTTCGTGGTGAGAAACCTTCGTCGATTTGCCTATGGCAAATATGCAGAAACGTTTCCCCATCTTGCAGATATATTCGCAAAAATCAAAAAGCCCCAGATTCTTTACCTGGCCGCCCTTTTTCACGATATAGCCAAAGGCCGTGATGGAGACCATTCTGATCTCGGCGCGGTAGATGCCCTGGAGTTTTGCCACTCTTTGCCCGTATCGCGTCAACAGGCTGAACTTGTGGCCTGGCTGGTAAAGCATCATCTTTTAATGTCCCAGACAGCTCAGCGCAAGGACATCTCTGATCCGGAGGTTATCGCAGAGTTTGCCGCGATGGTCGGCAGCCAGGAAAGCCTGGAGCATCTTTACCTGCTGACAGCCGCAGATATCGCTGCGACCAGTCCGAAATTGTGGAACGGCTGGAAAAGCGGCTTGCTACATGAACTGTACCTGGTAACTTCTGCTGTGCTTGATGGCGGTGGGAAACTGGACCTGGAGGAGCAACTGGAAAGCACGCGGCGTGAAGTGATGGATTCATTGCTGGCGGATGGTGCTGTCCGTGACGGGGTATTAGAAGTTTGGAAATGGCTGCCGTCCAACGTGTTCCAAAGGTTTACCACCGGCCAGATGATTTGGGCAACCGGCAGGTTAATGGCGATTGCACACGAACATGGTGTGGTTATTTCAATCAGGACCAGGCCAAAACTGAGTATTTCAGAAGTGCTGGTGTCCGCGCCTGACTACACAGGACTATTTGCAGCAACCACTTCGGTATTCGATGAAATGGAACTGAATGTTTTATCGGCCCGCGTTTTGACGACTGGTAATGGTCGCAGTTTTGACCTGTTCCAGTTGATGGATACGCAGGGCTTGCCGCTGGGGGGCGATGACGTGAAAAAACTTGAGGAACGATTAAAGAGCGTACTGAGCAGCAAACAATTTGTTGAGCCTGTGCAAAGACAATTTCCCCGCCGGCTCCGACCATTTGTCAGCGCACCGGTAATCAGGTTTGGGACCGCCAGGAGCGGTACGGTCACATCAATCAATTTAGAGTGCACCGATCGTCCCGGATTGCTTTCTCAATTGGCCTCGGCATTGGTGGCTTGCGATGTGCGAATTCATGATGCAAAGATTGCAACCTTCGGTGACCATGTAGAAGATACCTTCCTGGTAACGGATAAACTGAACCAACCGCTTGGTGATGAGATAAGAGCCAAGCTGGTTAAAGCGATTAATAAAAGGCTTCGGGTTGAACAGGTGTAAAACAGATGTGATTACCGTATACGGAATAAAACAATGTGATACATGTCATAAGGCTCTGAAATGGCTTTCAGAGCATGGGATTGCACATGAGTTTCACGATGTCAGGGTGCAGGGGCTGGATAATGAAACTGTATCAGTCTGGCTAAACTCAGAATATGCTGATGTGCTGGTGAACCGTCGCAGTACGACCTGGCGAACACTCACACCGGAACAAAAAGAGTTAACCGGCACCAAGCTCGTTCAGTTACTGGTTGACCATCCAACCTTGGTTAAACGACCGGTATTTGTCGATGGATCAGTACTGGCAGTCGGGTTTTCACCCACCAGGTTGCTGCACGTACTAAAGGCCGGGAAATAGTGAACGAAGTTCTTTCTCTGGCTACTGAATTGATCGCCAGGGCGTCTCTTACACCTGATGATGCCGGCTGCCAACAACTGATTGCAGATCGTCTTGCCCGGTCGGGCTTCAATATTGAATGGTTTTACTGTGGGGAAGTCACCAATGTTTTACTGACCCGGGGTGATGCGAGTCCTTCGTTCTGGTTTCTGGGACACACCGATGTGGTCCCTCCCGGTCCGGAGTCAGACTGGTCATCCCCTCCTTTTGTGCCTGAAGTGAGAGACGGTGTTCTTTATGGCCGGGGCGCTGCAGATATGAAGGGGGCGGTGGCGGCAATGGTTGTGGCGCTGGAAGATTTCGTTAATTCGTATCCTGATCACAGCGGCCAGGCAGGATTGATCCTGACCAGCGATGAAGAGGGCATTGCAGCAGATGGTATTCGACAGGTTGCTGACCTGATCGGTGCGCGCGGTCTTGCGCCGGACTTTTGCCTGGTGGGAGAACCGAGCAGCCAGGAGGTTCTGGGTGACACGGTTCGCATTGGCCGGCGTGGTTCGATTGCAGTTCGTTTGCAGCTTAACGGCGTGCAGGGACACACCGCATTTCCGCATCTGATTGATAACCCGGTACACCGGTTAGCCCCTTTTCTCGCAGAACTCATCAGTACCAAGTGGGATGAAGGTGATGAAAACTTCCCGCCATCACATTGCCAGGTTTCAAATTTTGAAGCCGGTACCGGCGCAGAAAATGTAACGCCCGGTCATGCCGTACTGATGTTCAGTTTGCGTAATTCCCCGCGTTCAACTTCTGATCAATTGCGTACCCGTGTTGAAAATATGCTTTCACGCCATGGTATTGAGCGTTACGAGCTCCAGTGGCGTGTTTCTGGCGAACCGTTCCTCTCCGGATCTGGTGCTTTGACCGAAGCTGTTGGTGAAGCCATCGGACAACATCTTGATATTCAGCCGGACATGAATACGGGTGGTGGTACCTCCGATGGCCGTTTTATAGCGCCTTTGGGCAGTGAAGTTGCAGAATTCGGGCTGCTGAACCAGACCATTCACAAGGTTGATGAATGCGCGCCTGTTGCTGACCTTGAGAAACTACGGGATATTTATACCTCAGTGCTCGAAAAGCTGTTGCCGGTCTGATTCAAATCAATTTCGGCATTGTATAAACGCTTGATTTTCAGCCTGAAAGCCCTCAAATTCAATATATCTGCAGCCACGAGGTGGCGCAACATTATTTGAGGAAAACCACCATGCGAATGGACAAACTGACCAGCAAATTTCAGCTGGCCCTGGCCGATGCCCAAAGTCTGGCTGTGGGCCTGGATCATCAATTGATAGAACCGGCTCACATCCTGGTGGCGTTGCTGGATCAGGAAGGCGGTTCAGTGCGCCATCTGATGGCCAAATCAGGCGTACGCGTAAACTCACTACGTTCGCAATTGGGCGAGCGCATTGAAAACCTGCCACGGGTCACCGGTGCTGATGGCGAAGTAAACCTTTCTAACGAAACCATACGATTACTGAATGTCACCGACAAGCTGGCGCAAAAGCGTGGCGACCAATATATCGCCAGTGAGCTTTTCGTGCTCGCGGCGATGGATTTGAAAGGTGTCCTGGCCGATCTTCTCAAAGATGCCGGGGCTAACCGTGAAGCGATTGAGAAGGCCATCGATGATATGCGCGGCGGTGAGCAGGTGGTTGATCCCAATGCCGAGGACGCTCGTCAGGCACTGGAAAAATACACCATTGATTTAACCGAGCTTGCAGAGCAATCGCGGCTTGATCCGGTGATTGGACGGGACGAAGAAATCCGCCGTTGCATACAGGTTTTGATGCGCCGTACCAAGAACAATCCGGTATTGATTGGCGAACCCGGCGTGGGCAAAACTGCAATTGTAGAAGGCCTGGCCCAGCGCATCGTGAATCACGAGGTGCCCGAAAGTCTTCGAGGCCGCCGTGTCTTGTCACTGGACATGGGTGCATTGATCGCCGGAGCGAAATTTCGCGGGGAATTTGAAGAACGCCTCAAGGCGGTGCTCAGTGATCTCAAAAAGCAGGAAGGCAATATCATCCTGTTTATTGATGAACTGCACACCATGGTCGGTGCCGGAAAGGCCGAAGGTGCCATGGATGCCGGAAATATGCTTAAGCCGGCGCTGGCCCGCGGCGAATTGCACTGTATTGGTGCCACCACGCTGGATGAATACCGCAAATACGTGGAGAAGGACGCAGCACTTGAGCGGCGCTTTCAAAAGGTATTGGTTGATGAGCCTTCGGTTGAAGACACGATTGCCATTCTTCGTGGTTTGCGGGAGCGTTACGAGGTTCACCATGGTGTAGATATCACCGATCCCGCGCTGGTGGCAGCGGCGACACTTTCAAATCGTTACATTTCAGACCGGCAATTGCCTGATAAGGCGATCGATCTGATGGACGAGGCAGCGTCGAGTATTCGCATGGAGATCGATTCCAAGCCCGAGTCTCTTGACCGCCTGGAGCGCAGGTTAATCCAGCAAAAAATACAGCGCGAAGCACTCAAAAAGGAAAGCGACAAAGCTTCTAAAAAACGCTTGGCTGTTCTGGAAAAAGACATTTCAGAAATGGAACGTGAGTTTTCTGACCTGGACGAGATATGGAAAGCCGAGAAAGCTGCTGTTCAGGGCGCAAGCCACATCAAGGAGGAACTGGAGCGCAGTCGTGGAGAGTTGGAAACTGCCATGCGGGCCCAGGACCTGGCACGGATGTCCGAACTTCAATACGGTCGTATCCCTGAGTTGGAGAAACAATTACAAGAGGCAGAGCAGGGCGTACAGGCTGACTTCCAGTTGCTGCGCAATCGTGTCACGGAGGACGAAATTGCCGAGGTTGTTTCACGCTGGACTGGTATTCCGGTGACCCGGATGCTCGAAGGCGAGCGTGACAAACTCCTGCGCATGGAGTCTGAGATTCACCAACGCGTGGTTGGGCAGGACGAGGCGGTCAAAGCTGTGGCAGATGCAATTCGACGGTCGCGTGCTGGCCTCTCGGACCCAAACCGACCGATTGGTTCATTCCTGTTCCTGGGGCCTACCGGTGTTGGGAAAACCGAGTTGTGCAAGGCACTGGCTGAATTCATGTTCGACACCGACGATGCCATGGTGCGCATCGATATGTCGGAATTCATGGAAAGACATTCTGTTGCGCGGCTGATTGGTGCGCCTCCGGGTTATGTCGGTTACGAGGAGGGCGGCTACCTGACAGAAGCCATCCGCCGTCGCCCTTACTCGGTGATATTGCTCGATGAGGTAGAAAAAGCACATCCTGATGTGTTCAATATCCTGTTGCAGGTGCTGGATGATGGCCGCCTCACGGACGGCCACGGCCGAACCGTTGATTTTCGCAATGCAGTGATTGTCATGACCTCCAACCTTGGTTCCCAGCGAATTCAGGAACACGCTGGTGAGGATTATGATTCGATGAAAGCTGCGGTGATGGAAGTTGTCGGTCAGCATTTCAGACCCGAGTTCATCAATCGAGTGGATGAACTGGTGGTTTTTCATCCTTTGGACCGCGAGCAAATTAGAATGATCGCAGAAATACAGCTTTCACATCTGCAGGATCGCCTGGAGCAGACCGGTCTGAAACTGGAAGTTTCTGACCAGGCAATGGATCTATTGGCCGATGCAGGTTTTGATCCTGTTTATGGCGCAAGACCACTGAAGAGAGCGATTCAGAACCAGTTGGAAAATCCCCTGGCGCAGAAAATTCTGTCAGGCGATTTTGTTTCCGGTCAAACCATCAAGGTTCAAGTGCAAGAAGGTAAGTTCTTGTTTACTACATGAGCGCCTGGCTAATTAATCGGCAATCTTAAGTTTGTAGGCAACAGTTACTCTCAGGCCAGTGAACATTCTGCTGGGTGCCCGGCCGTAATGTAGAACACGAGCATCAAATAACACTGCACGATTTGGCTTCAATTGCACGGCAGTGATAATTTCACCTTCGCCATTGTGGAACTCGGTTCCCCCATCCCAGTCTTTATGCCACCGAGGCATCGGGTAATAAATAAGGGTGTAAGTACCTGCAGCATCATCGTCCGTGTGAGGCCTGCCACCCTGACCGAAAGTATGTCCATTAGCGTACTGGCGTAATACCTCCAGGGGTGCACCTATAAGCCCCTCACACTGTGCTTTGGCGTGTTGCCAGACTGCGTCAGCGGCTGGAACATTATCTAAATCCATATTCCAGAATGGAATGGAATTGGATTGGTTGGAAAATGCTCCGAAATACCAGTTTTTGGTTCTGGTTGCTTTCCATAAATCTTTATGCAGTTCTTCAGGAACCAGATCATCAATGCATTTAATAAATACTTCATTAGCAGTAGATTCGTTGTTCATTGAACGGGCATAGTCCTGTTAGTATGTCACTCTAATTCTATCGGAATCCCAAAGCCTATGCCGGCTACAGGAGAATAAAATGTACCGCAATGCAGTGTTTTATTTTATTGGCTTGTTGCTGGTTCTTGTTGGCGGATTCTGGACATCGTATTTTTCCAAGCTGGGTGGCGATATCAGCTTCGGACAGCACTTCCATGGCATCAGCATGCTGCTGTGGGCGCTTTTATTGATTGCGCAAGCCTGGTTTATCCGAAGCGGGCGCAGGCCCATACACCGAACAGTTGGCAAACTGTCTGGCCTCCTGGCACCGGTGGTGATTGTGTCCGGGGTGTACGTGGTACTCGACAATATCGGCAAACAGAAAATACCCTACACACAAGACGGGTTGAGCATTTTCTGGTTTGGCGTTTTCCTGGTCTTGATGTTTGCAATTGTGTATTCGCTCGCAATTTATCACCGCAAAGACCTCCAGTTGCATCAGCGTTACATGGCATCCACGGCACTGGTTTTCCTGGTGCCAGGCCTGAGCCGCCTGTTCGGCAAAATCGGAAATACATTTGAGATCTGGACGCCGAACTTTTTCCAGACCTTGTTGATTCCGGGAATCATTACCCTGATCATGATTTTTGATGATTACCGCAAGGGCAAAATGCGCTCGCCCTGGCTGGTCGTTGCGGCACTGTGGTGTGTGTGCGTTTGGGGATACATGAATCTTTACAAGTATCCCTGGTGGACAGGATTCGCCGATTGGTGCAGAACCCTTCTTTAGAAAATGATTTCTAAGGGCGTTGAATGGCTAGCCAGTTGACCTGAATGCATCATTCAACATTACAATTCACTCAGGATGAATAGTCTGATAAAACAAATGCAAAAAATATTCAGGAATTTAACGGTCTCTTTTCTGGTGACGCTACTTGGGTTTGCTGCGTTTAACTCGCCCGCCCATGCCTCTCCCATTCAGGAATATGAGTGTCTTATTGGCTTGCCGGTAGGTCCTTTGCCGACAGACTCACTGGAGTTCAATTATACGATTCGAAGGCATGTAGTCGATACCGTGCCTTTTGAAGAAATCAATACCAGCATTTGGGACCAGGCAATTTTCCAGGATAACGGAGAGTTCGAGCTGGATATCTTCCTGATTTCCGGTGAGGAGTTCACCGAGCATTCAACCGGATCAAGAACCAGTATTCTTGACGGTCAAGGCGCCGTACACGACGAAATCTTCGATGAGGCAACAAGTACT
>Ga0114950_10004430_pt1 | contig 10918 bp, 10 predicted proteins | sample N075metaG_FD_83503 | JGI IMG/M metagenome (GOLD analysis project Ga0114950, IMG submission 83503) | Deep subsurface microbial communities from Kermadec Trench to uncover new lineages of life (NeLLi) - N075 metaG | ecosystem: Environmental > Aquatic > Marine > Ocean trench > Sediment | place... | reverse complement strand
CCCCTCACCGAACCGTCTGAGAAGACTCTCAATACCAGACCCTTTCATTATGCTTTCTTTTGACAGGTTATCGGCAAACGCCAGCCCCCTGTCTATGAGCCTTACCCGGGCTTGAGCCTCTTGGAGATTTTCAACATGGATGTTCGCCGCAGGAAGCCACGACGAAACCGGGTCGCGTATATTTGAATAGCCGGGGGGCAAGCCAACAGATGCAAACTGGGTATCAGGTGGTGTCAGTGCATCCTCAAAGCCCTTTGGTAAATCAATCTTTGGCTCAACTGCTGTTTGCTGCGGTTGCGGCGCGTCCCCTTCTTTGAAGACTACGCCTCTGTTTGCAGCATCCCGTGCGTTGACTTTTGTACTCTGGAGGGTGCGTTGATTGAATATCAACACGTCCCCGAAGGGGTCTACGCTGCTGGTCGATGATACCAGACCATCTATATAGTCAGTGGTAACCGTGCGTTCCTCAAAGGTGCCCACTCCGGGGTCAGCGTCCAACACTCCAAGATCACGCAGGCTTTGCAGTTGCTTGTCTCTTTTGGTGGGTTTGTCTTGTGTAACGTCAGCAGCCAATCGCCATGGGTCTGTTATTGCCGCAGGTGAGCCGGGGAAGAATGCCTGCCCAGACTCTTGATTGATGTTTGCTGCGAGTGTCTGCCCTTCAAGCGGACCTCCGGTGAGTTGGATGTTGTGCAGTGTTTTATCCACCGGCCCGACGTTGGTCTGCTCGTTACCAAGCTGGTCGAAGGGAACGAGTTTGGAATTTTCCGGCAAGATTACAGGCCGACCGGGATTACTGGCAATCGTCTTCCCGGCTTGGTCAGTCAGAATCGAACCCGCCGCTAATGCCTTATTACCCGGTATGGCGACACCAGCCCTCTTCACATCCAGCGCACGTTGATGCTGCTTCTCACCCAAGAACTCATCACCCAGCACGCTGCCCAGAATCTGAGTAAGCATCCCCTCTCCTGCCTCATTTCCTGACAGCGCCTCCAGCGAGGACCGTTTTTTAAGGGCACTTGCAGACGGACCACCTACGAGTTTGTCCGCCAATGGCCCGCTGACATCGCTCTGACCTAGACTTGAAATACGACTGGTCTGTGATGCTGGCGAGGCAGCGACAATCCTGCTCTCAGCCCCAGTACCTATCCCTTCACCCAGACTATCAAGGGTGATTTCCTTGGTGTCGCTGAGAACGTCCACAACCTCACCGGCTGCCTTCTCTGCCTTGGTAGCCTCTCGTTTCTGCTCTGACTTCAGAGCGAATGCCAACGCCAGCTTGCCGATGGTCTGTCCAAGGGCAGCCTCAGTGTTCAACGGCTGCCGACGTGGTCGTGCCATTGCCTGTGCAAGCAACTCCTGTACCAGTCTGCTTCGTTTTGCCATTACAATGCCCCGTAGTCAACCATCAGGTAACCAGATGGGTGCCTGTAAACTGCATTGGGATTGGTCTCTCTGACTTCCTGTGCCATGACTCCATGCTCAATTGCGTTACTCCAGAGGTACTGGAACCGATACCAGTTGTACTGTAGGTACTTGCCGATCTTCTGGATGTTCCGCTTCAGACGGTAGTCGCTTTTGGTTATACCAGCCATCCCCAGTCCGGTAACCATGTCCGTCAGACCACCCTTCTTGGAACCTTGCTGTGCGATAGCATTGTTCGCATTGGTTGTCTGTCCAGCCAAATTGAGCCCGAACGCATCCACCACGCCGGTTGACGTGGATGGCAGGAAGCTCGATAGACCCGGAGCCCCGACCTGTTGTATCCCCAGCAAGGATGCCAGTTCGTTAATGACCTGTGTTCTGGCAGTCTGTGAAATGTTGCCCTGCTGTAACTGCTCGCCAAGACGACTTGACCTGAACTGCTCTGTAATCCCTTCTGTCTGTACATTCTCTCCAAACAACTGCGAGCGAAGATCACGCTCAAGCCCAACTTGGGTCTGACCTTCGCCAAACTGTTGCCCACGGATACCACGTATGTCCTGAATGCCACGGCTGGCTTCCGCCCCGGCAGCCAGTGTTGACTCGATAGACAGTCTGCGGAGTGCTTCACCTTGTCGTTCCTCAAACTCTCCCAACACACGTAGCCCCTGCGCACTGTCCAGTGGGATGCCACGGTTGACCAAGTCTGCTTGTATCTGCTGAAGTTGAAAGCCGAACTCTTCACGCAGAGGGGCAGCACCCAGTTCAAACATCTGTGCTGCGGTGTCTTCTCTGAACTGTTCAGGATCGGTCGGCAAGCCAAGGAACCCCCCGGTATCAACATTCGCTCTGACATCAATCCCCGGATCAAGATTACCCACGTCACCAGTCGGGCCAGCCGCGTCGAAATCCAAGGATGTTAAAAGCTCTGGCAAATCCTCTGTTTGGCCTTGCCTGTTCAGGACATCAGCAATCGTATTAGCATCGACGGTTAGGTTGGCATTCTGGAGCGCCAACACACCGGGGGCCAGTGTCTGAGTCGCAGTAGCGGGATTGACGTTACCCAGAGGATTAAACGAGCCGCCAGAGAAACTACTGAAATTGGGGACACCACTGAACCCGGTCTCGATGGAACTTCCACCCGGAAAGCCGCCCTTGGCCGGGAAACCGCCGCCGCCACCACCAGCCGGGGCAGGAGCGGGTGCGAATCCGCCCTTGTCTTTGCCGCCACCACCACCAAACAGTTCCTGTGCTGCGGGGGTAAAAGAACCCGGCAAAAACTGAACAGTCTGTCCCGGTGGGGCTTGCTGACCCGGACCCGTGAACGTCAAATTTGAGGTTGGCGTCTGCTGGTTGAAACGGTTGTACAGGAAGTCCGCTTGAGAGATTTCAAACGGATTGGGTGCCTCAACAGTAGGGAAACTTGTGCCTCCGCCGCCTTTATCAAAGCTCATCTGCTTTTACCTCCGCCTTTCCCACGACGCCGCTGACCAGCGGCTAATGGCTGCCCTGCTTGACCGCCACCAAGTAAAGCCCTCTGCTGCGATGCCTGCTGCGATACCTGCTGCTGGGCCTGTACACGCGGTATTACTTTTCCTCCGCCGCCTTGCTGTTGCTGTAATCCCGGCGACAGGGTCCGTGTTACCGGGAGACCATTGCTGCCAATGTTTTGAGGCGGGCCACCACCGGGCGCACTTGTACCCGGTGGGTTATTAAGCTGGAAGTCAAAATCTGCCTGCTGTTGTGCCTGCCGTTGTGCTTGTGCGGCACCTTTGCCACCACCACCTTTCCCGCCGCCACGGTTGGCGGGCTGCGCAGATTTGCCGCCTCCGCCTTTTTGGGGGGGTCTACCCTTCCCGCCGCCTCCGCCTTTTGCACTAGCTCCCATGACTTTTACCCTCGATAATTTTCTTCCACTCGTCGTATACCTGCGGCTTCCACTTCTTGACCAAGTCAAGATATTCAGACCGTAGTAACCCGTAAATCAAAATGTTCCCGCCGTTGGCGTCCGCCTTACGCAGACAGCCCTCACGCTTCCAGCCCATACCTTCCAATAGTTTTCTGACCCGCTTGTTGGCTCGTTTTACCGTTGCGGTGATACCCGCATACCCATACTGGGCGAAGGCAGGGCTCATCAGGGTCAGCAGATTGGATCGTGTTACCCATTTGGGCGTAGAGGATGCCAGCGCCATCTCTACCCGGTTAAAGTGAGGCCGGGAGAAAGTCACCATGCCTACAATTTCGTCTTCATAGAACACGACCACCGGAGTACAGTTCACGGGGTCAAAGTCATCAACAAACTGGCCCATCCACTTGGCATACTGTAAGCACTCATGTTCTGGGGGACAATAGATCGTCACCTTGCGGCTGCTATCCACCAGTTTTAATACTGGCTCACCCATCAGAATCCGCCTCCTATGACGAGTTCCCAATCAGTGGCTGACCACCTGATTTCCTTATCCAGCGTACCAAACATCCTCAGAGCGATCCTCTGTCCTGTCCCATAGCCTACCAGCCACTCTGACAAGAGTCTCTGGGTCGTGCCCCATGGTGAGGACCCACCTGATGCTGGCCCCCATGGTGTGACGCCACCAGAAGGGGGTCCCCACGGGGACACAGCGCCACCTGTCGGGATAATAATACCGTTCGTCGGGCCGTATTCGTTGGCAACATCGAAGGACAGTTGTGTAGAAATGTTGATCGTGCCTGACGTGGTCTGCACTGCGGGGCGGTACATAGCCACCCGCTTTTGGGCGTTTGTTCCCAAAAGTGCGTACCCCTGTCTCACGTCAAATTGAATGACAGTGTCTGATTCCCCAGTGAAGTCCTTACTGCCAGACATCTGCCAGAGATTGTTGGCGTCACCATCGAACTGGTCCCCGGAGATGAAATACATTTCCCCGTTGGCCGTCTGCCAAGACAGGGCATTCAGGAACTCCCACTCACTCCAGCCATACTCCCCCCGTACCAGCGTACTGGTCCGCGCACCCCCTCTGGGGATATTCACCATGATCCGGTTACGGGTGTTGTCGTAAAGCAGTTGCCAGTCTCCCGTGTTACTCGGGTTGGCACGGACTGCCTGTCGTATGCGGCCAGAGATTCGGCTTGATCGCTTGGTCTTTGGCCCACGGAAAAACGCATCCGGCAGGATTTCAAGATCGGCACGGGTGATGACGTATATCTTCCCCTCGTTCTCCAAGAACCCAAACTGACTGACAGGTTGGGGTATGACGTACCTACCGACAAGGGACCAGTCTGTGGGGTCCGTCCCTTGGTAAACAATCACCTCACCTTGGTTGGTGGTGATTACAAAGAAGTCATCTGGTCCTGAACCACCATCTCTGGTCCACGTGTTAAGCGACAGTATTGAGCCCCCGTGCTGGGCTACCGAGTCCAGAGGGAAGTCATCCAATAACCCCTGATGCGCTCCCGGTTTTGTGTACCAGATTCTCAGTCCATCGGTTGACCAGTAATAAGCCCGGCCTTTGAAGGACATCACTCCGTTGGCGGCGCTGCTCCACGAACTGCCTGAGACGGTGAGTGACAGGCTAATGATACCCCCTGCTCCAGCACTGCCATCCCACGTCAAATGATCGACACCATTCACCATCACCAGAAAGGTGTTGATGTTGGCTGAAGACCAGTTGTGATTGTTGTTATCGACTATCGTGGTCCATGAATCTTCCGGGTCCATTAACAGGTTCGCGCCGCCAAGCTCGTATGATGCCAACAGTTTCTCTGTGTTACCGGATGCCCACTTCATCAGCCGCTTGTGGTCTGCATTATCGAAAATCTGATTGACGGTCTTGCAGCCCTGCCTACTCTCGACACCCCCAATGTCGGGCATCATGTTAATCATCACAAAGGCTTCATCGGAACGTATGTCCTCGATGTTGTCTCTGGAGTTGAGTCCGCGAACTGGTGGGTTGGTAGTGCGCCGGATACTGGGGCGCGTCACGGCGTTGTCCCGCTGCAACTGTCTGCTGCGGTTTGTGGCTGCTTGTCGTAAGCTCATAGCCCTACGCTTGATTCAGGTGTAATTGCTGGGAAGTGATCGAACTGCCCGGAATGATACCCTGCTATGACAACGCCTGTCCCGGCGTCGTCCCCAAACGTACTTCTAAGTTGGTCTCTGGCTTCCTGTTTATCGGTAGCGAATGACTGCCCGATGGATTTAAGGAATCGCCAGTTGGCTTCCAGTTCCAGCAGGTATTCATCTATCAATCCGGTGGCGGCATCCCCGCCTGCCGAAGACCATATAGATTCCGTAGTAGTCCCGCCAGACTGTAATACCCAGTCTGTACTACGATACTCATAGACAAAGATATCGGGCGACGTGGGGATCGGGCTTATGACGAACTGTTTTGAGGTGGCACTGACCTTGATTCGGAACTCATCGAAGATGCCGATGTGGGTGAATCCCGACTTGAGGTTCTGCCATTTCTGGGCGCGTATCGGACCTCCCATCTTGCGGCGAGTGGTCCGGTTCCATGCCGTTGAATAAACCATTGCCTTATAGTCGGACGGGAAGTCATAGGAGTCTTCAAAAGCTGATACCGTGGTGCTGCCTTCCGCTGTTACGGTAGCAGATACCCCGACTGTGGTGGTGGTGGCACTGCGGACCACAGTCGTGACAGCCGACACCGTAGTAATAGTCAGCAGCACCTCCTTCTGCATGAGGACCCAGTCCTTCTGGGCAAGGAACCTACCAGCATTGTTGATAGCTTGCAGTAACCTGCGCGCATCTTGATTGTTGTTGCCGTGGATCGTATCAGGAACAGGGAGCCCGGTTCCCCGGGCTATGTTTTGTGCAATCGTTAGCAGTGTCATTTGCTAGTCCTTATCCACCTTTCCTCTGCGTCGTGGCGTCTCAGGCTCGGGGACAACCGGGGCCTGTGCGCCCTCAAGGGCTATCATCCGGGCCTGTATCACCTTCATGCTTTCCTGAAGCTCGGAAATGGTCTGGTCTTTGTTCTCCAGTTCCTTCTGCTGTTCCTCTGCCTGTGTCTGCAACTTGCTGAACTGCGCAGAACTGGTCTTGGAATCAAGGAACTCTCTGGCCCTCTCGACTATCTTGTAGATGTCGGGCAGTGGCGGCAGGTTAGTGTCTGGCATGGATACCAGTTGCTCTACTGTGAAGCAGTGCCGTTCCGCGAGGTTCTTTGCATACCCTGCTGGCATCCCAGTCCACGCATTCAACGGGAAGCCATCAGGCTTTTGTTCCTCACCTTCCTTGAAGGCGGCGTAGGCTTTGGCAAAGCGTTTCTTGTCGCCCGGATGTGCCTTCCGGTCGATAATCAGCTTTGAATCACCAGCCAGCATGATGGTCACGTATTCGTGCGCCGTCCATACTGTCTCGCCAGCCTCAAGCGTAGCCTTCTTGTCGATCATATCCCGCATGTAGAATTTTGGGAACGCCGATTCTCGTCGTGCAACCCGATCATCAAGTAAGTCGGTATCAAACATTTGGTCAGCCATCTCTCACCTCATCTCTGTATTGTTTCCACAGGTCCGCAAAGTCTGTGTCTTTGTATTCCTCAAACCATGGACCACCTAGTGTCCAGTGTATATTAGCAGGTGGCATGTGCCCATTCGCAGTCATCCAGTATTGTTCGCCTACCAGATAATTCCACTGGTGGTCCAGATTGCCAATCATGCCATCCTCTAACCAGAGGAACCTGTGCAGGTTCAACCCATCCAGCCTGTTGACTGAACGCGGGGTCAGTACCGTGCAGTGCTTATTGTTGAACAGCATCATGCTGGACCAGTTCTTACGTTCGTAATTCGTGTTGTTCTGGCCGAGAAACTTATGCTCAGTCGCCTTGTACGGTGCGTGCTGTACGCACAGCAACGAAAATCTCTCGTCTGCCTGCTTGAATAGGTTGGTGATGTCTTGGGTCACCAGCATGTCGCAGTCCATAAACAGTGACCAGCCCTCATAATCACTCAGGAAGGGCACAAGGAACCGACTGAAGGAAAACTCGGTACTCTCCATATCGTTCCGTTCGCGCCACAGTGGGAGCAGTTCCCGCTTCAGTGGGGTGATGCTCACCGGGGACTTTGCGTGCTTCATTATCGAGTGGCTTAACACGTGGTAGCACTCGACTTCTTTGGAGTCGTACCCGATAAAGATTCGGTACATTATTGTTATGCCTCTAGTGCCGCTATCTGGTCATCCATTTCAGCCATAGCAAGTTCCGGGTCGGGCTCAACTGCAATGGACCCTCTGCGTGGATCATCCAGTTTCCACCAGTCTTCTCCCTCAAACACAAACTGCCAGTCTCCACGACACGCAGCTTGGTGTACCACGTAGGGTATGAACCCGTCTCCCCAGCACATTATCTGCATATCGGTCATGCCTTTGACCTGTGGCATCAACTCGTTGCCTTGGCAAGACATCGCCGGATCACAGAAGAAGTGACGGTCATCTACCACCACCACCATCATCTCTTTCTCGTTCTTCTCACCAGTGATTTTCAGCAACTGGTCTTTCTCGTTGTTCAGGCAGGAGTCGAATCCAAACAGGTTAATCCTGCGGAACCCCATAAGGTAAGCAAGGGTTATCGAACGTAAGCCACTGGTTGATCCTCCTGCAACAAAATGAAACGTGTCATTACGCTTCTTGCGCTTCAACCACTTTTGCCAATACTTCATCACCTTCTTGGTATAGCAGTTCCACACCACTACGTTGTAGCCATCCAGAGCATCGTATACCAGCGGGTGGCACTGGGATGAAATCAGGTAAGTGATAGTTACGTCCGGTTTCTGGTAGAGCTTGGCTATTTTCTCCTGACCATCAACCGCAACTGCGACGTTTGGCATGATGCCGCGCTCTATAAGCCAGTCGTGGGACCCCTTGATAGCAAAGATCATGCAGCCGTCCGCTTGTCGTTCACGGATTGCGTCAACCTGTCCTTCTACAGACGGTCCCGTACCTATCAGGGCAGCCTCACCCTTGTGAGGGCCCAGCCTGAAGAAGTGTGGCAGGTTCCTGCGCAGCGCAGAGCGCATGTGTCGGATTGTCGTAGTGGGTGCGATGTTCGCTTTCGCGTTCATCTTCACTGGGTGCAAGGGTATTTGCTCGCCATCCATCCCATGCAATATGGGCGGCGGCGGTATATTCTTTGGGTCTTGAATTACTGACCCGTTTTCGGGTTCTTCTTGTTCTTGCATTATAAAAACAGGGGCTGTTGCCAGCCCCCGTTTAGTCTCCGGTTACGCTGGGAATGTGGCAGATTGCATCGCCCATATTCCTACGTCCGCAGGTGCGGTTGCAGTATTAAGGGAAACGAATGAAGAACCACCGCCACCAGCAGACGTTGTGCCAGATACACCCACCGTGCAAGACGCCGACGCAGTTACCCCAGCAGTACCAGTAATGCCGTAGACGGCAATACCTCGGCCTGCGGGGAGTGCGCCAACGAAGTGCGTGATGGTGTTTGGTGCATGGGGATATATCACCGAGCCGTTATCGGCTGTTACGCCAATATCCTGCCCAGTGAGTGCAGTCCCAAGAAGACCGCCCGTAGCATATACAAGTGCCATGATAAGTCTCCTTTACGCTGTTGCGATGACACCGTGTACGCGACGTTGGTTCATGGTCAAGTTACCAGCGAACACCATCGGTACATTGTGTGCATCTTGGTTGACGGGCGTCCGCTCATCCAGAGACGTAAAGTTAGTCCCTGAGTGTGGCCGGAAGAAGAGGTAATTGGTGTTAATCATATACATCTTCTGATTGGCCGAAGCGGAGTCCATAGTATCCCCGTCGTACACCACATCAGCAGTGACGAACTTCAGGGACGCATAACCACGTACTGCTTCAGAGCTTTCAGTCACTCTCTGTATGGCTGCCAGTTGACCCCAGAACTTCTCGTACAGAACGTCCTCTGTAACAATGAGGTCTGGTGACTCGCCACGGCGAGTACACTGTAGCCACATAGCCCGCATGACATTCTCCAACTTGATTCCGCTGGTTGACACACTTGCCGTGACTTTGAACTGGTTTTGCCAGAAGGTATGAACGCTTCCGTCAATGCCACCATACGTCCCGGTAGTTGGGTCGGTGTCTAATGCGGCAGCCAAGCCAGTAATCTGCTTGCCTGACGTGCCGGTGCCGTCAGAGTACATGCCGATTGCCACTTGGTTAGCCATCGTGATTTCCGCTGCTTGCATTCTCGATTCAAGCAGGTCTATCTGTTGCTGTTGCCCAGCGTTCTGAACACGGATTTCCAGCCCGGACCAGATGACATTAGCTGCCGCCTGCTTCCAACTGAACTCTGCCGCATCCACAACCGGGTTGGGCGATACATCCAACGTCTCATACCCGCTGTACCACATAAAGTTGGCAAGCTCGGCATGAAGTAAGGGCTGCGTAATAAAACGACCACCATCGGCGGTCTTGATATTGCCCTTCTGTGAAAGTCGTGACAACAGCGCGTTGTTAAGCGAGATGTTGTCAGCGGTTACGCTGCTCCGGTTACGCAGGGTTGTAGCAACCAGTTCCGTAATGTTGACTTCAGGCATTTAGTTGCCCTCCATATCATCTAGTTGCTTTCCCATTTCCATGCGGAGATGTTCACCCAAGTCTTTCGGGATTTCATCTCCTTTGCCGTTGGTAAAGGTCGAACTGGATTTCCCACGCTGCTTTTGCGGGGTTCTCCGGGCTCCCTTTGCGTTCTTCTTACGCTCGGCTTCCAAGTCTGCCTTGATAGTTTCTTCCATCGCAGAGCGCGCAGCATCAGGCTTGTCGATTACAACAGCCTTCTGGTATGCGGACTCCATACTCATGTCGTTATCTTTGACCATAAGTATGTGCATGGTATCTCTGGCTTCTTGAAAGTGAGGGTGTGTAAGAACACCGTCCTTGGTCTTTTCCTCTTTGAAAGTATCAATGACTTCCTTGGCATCGGAGGTTTCTGCCCGTGTCGCTTGAAACTGAATATCCTTCAGTCGCTGCTTTAACAGGGTGTTTTCTCTCCGCATTTCACTGGACCCTTCATCTTCGGTATAACCTGAGAGGGCTTCTGTCAGACCTTCCTTTGCGCCATAGGCATCAGCCAGTTGAACCAGCGTTGCCACTGGGTCTCTTGCCAACGCGACATAAGTCTCAAGCACGTTTGGCAAGTGTTGAGCCACTACAGATTCAATCTGCTCCCGATCTATATTGGGCGCATAGTTTTTCTGTATTGAATCAAAGAAACTGTCGAAGTTTCTATAGCGTTTCTTGGCTTCTGATACTTCAGCCTGTCCTGCGGTTAAACCAGCTTCCATATTTTTATGGATTCCAAGCAGCACTCTCTGCCCCTCTTCGTCCAAAACATCGAAAGCCTCTCGGTCCTTCTCGGACCACGTCTCCGGGGCTTGGATTCCCTTTTCAGCGTCCTTACCTTCGGTTGACTCATCGTCACCTGAGTCTTCAGTGCCCTCGCTTCCCTGATCTTCGTCTTTATCCGATGCCTCGACAGGCTCGGGTTTAGCGTCCGTATCAGCGGCT
>Ga0114950_10004429_pt1 | contig 10920 bp, 8 predicted proteins | sample N075metaG_FD_83503 | JGI IMG/M metagenome (GOLD analysis project Ga0114950, IMG submission 83503) | Deep subsurface microbial communities from Kermadec Trench to uncover new lineages of life (NeLLi) - N075 metaG | ecosystem: Environmental > Aquatic > Marine > Ocean trench > Sediment | place... | reverse complement strand
TCGGAGCGCACGCGCGAGATCGGGCTCCGCAAGGCGGTCGGCGCCACGCCGGCCGCGATCCTGATGCAGTTCCTGCTGGAGGCGATCACGCTCTGCATCGCCGGTGGCCTTATCGGCATCGGCGCCGGGGAGGCGACCGCGTTCGCACTCTCGAACATCCCCGGCATCGGCCTTGAACAGGCCGCAGTGCCATGGTGGGCGATCGTCATGTCGTTTTCGTTCTGCGCCGTGATCGGGGTGATGTTCGGCATGTTCCCCGCCATCAAGGCCGCGCGGCTCGATCCCATCGAAGCACTCCGCCACGAATAGCTGACATGAGCCAACACCGAACCCCTTCACCCGCAGGCGTCTGCCGGATCGTCGTCACACTTGGCGTGCTGCTGTGCGCCGGTTGCGGCAGCCCGTTCGGGCATCCGGAGGACGATCTCGTCGGGCCGAGCCTCCAGCGGCTGCACGAGATCAGGACCGTCGACCTGGAGAGCCAGTCCGGCGTCGAACCGCTCACCGTCGAGCAGGCCGCCGACCAGGCGATCGAGGAGCTGATCAAGCGGTCGATGTCCACCGCGTCCGTCGATGTCGCGATCGCGGACGTCCGGATGGCCGCGCTGGCGAACAATCTCGACCTGAAGGTCGAACTCGTCAACCCGTCGATCGCGCAGACCACCGTCAACGAGGAGGAAGCGAAGTTCGAGGCCACGTTCTTCGGCTCGGCCCGCCGGACCCGGAACGACGATCCGGTCGAGTTCGTCACGCAGTCGGCGCAGTCGGACCTCACGCGGTTCAATCTCGGCGTGGACATCCCGCTCCGGACCGGCGGCCGGATTACCGTGGACTTCCCCTTCGGCCGCTCCGACACGGACAACCCGTTCAGCGCATTCCAGGGCGAACCCGCGTTCGACGCGGCCGCGCGGTTTTCCATCAGCCAGGAACTGCTGCGCGGCGCCGGCGTCGTCGCAAACACCTACTCCATCAAGGTCGCCCGGTACCAGCGGAAGATCATCGACGCCCGGACCAAGCTCGAAGCGATCCGCATCCTCGCCAACGCCGACAAGGCATATTGGCTGGTCTATGCGGCCCGGCGGCAACTGGAAGTCCGGATCCAGCAGTATGAACTCGCGGTCGAGCAGCTCGAGCAGGCCCGCCGCCGGTTCAACGCCGGCGACTCGCCGGAGCTGGACGTGACCCGCGCCCAGTCCGGCGTCGCGTCGAGCCTCGAGGACATCATCGTCGCCGAAACGATCATGAAGCGCCGGCAGCGCGAGCTCAAGCGGATCATGAACCGCCCGGACCTTCCGTTGTCGGAGAACACCGCGATCGTCACGACCACGCTGCCCGAACCGGTGTACCTCGACCTCGATCCGGTCGCCCTCGGCGAGTATGCGGTGGCGAACCGGATGGAGATGCTCGAGCTGGAGATGCAACTCGCCATCGACGCGGCCACCGTCGACCTCCAGAAGAACGCCGCCCTGCCGCTGTTCACCATCGATTACACCTACAGCATGTCGGGCCGCGACACGTCGTGGGGCGGGTCCCTGGACCAGATCGCCAGTCGGTCCTTCACCGGCTGGACGGTGGGCCTCAACACGCGCATCCCGATCGGCAACGAGGCGGCGAAGGCCCGCGTGCACCGGGCGATCCTGACGAGGCTGCAGCGGCTCTCGACGAAGGAGCAGCGGCGGCTTTCGATTCTGCTGGAGGTCTACGACGCCGTGGACCTCCTCAACCAGGAGTGGCAACGGATCCTTGCGGCACGCCAGGCGGTCATCCTCGCGGGCCGCACCTTCGAGGGTGAGCGGCGGCAGTTCGACGTCGGGCTGCGCACGAGCACCGACGTCCTGGACGCCGCGGCGCGGCTCGCCGACGCGCAGTCGAGCGAGGTGCGGGCGCTGGCCGATTACGAGATCGCCCGCGTCGACATCGCCTTCAGCACCGGCACGCTGCTGGGCTACGGTCGAATCCTGTGGACCCCGATCGGCCTTCCCGCCGACGAGGAGCAACGGGAGACGGATCCATCTACCAGCGACCGGTAAATCGATCCGTCGCATTCTTCCCCCTGACCTTCTGGATCGGGGCGGTGGTCATCATCGCGTCCCAGGTCCTGCTCGCGATCGACGTCGGGCAGCGTGACTCGACCGCGATCGTCGGCGGCCTCGGTGCGACCGCTCGCTGGGTTGCCGTCAACATGACGCCGCTGGCGTGGGTCGGGTTCCTGCTGGTCACCGACGGCCTGCTCGGGACGCGCTCGCCGGCCCGGACACGACCGAGACGCTTCGCCGTGTGCTTCGTGTCCGGCGTGGGGGTGTGGCTGTTGTTCGACTGGGTGAACTTCTACTTCATCCACGCGTGGAGCTATGACGGCCTGGACGCCGTCGGCGCCGTGCACGGCTGGGTGGCGCGGTTCGTAGCGTTCGGCGCGATCAGCCCGGCATTGTTCATGACGGCGGAACTCTTCCAGCGGCTCGGGCTGGCACGCCTCCGCGGGCCGCGGCTTGCGATCGGGCCGCGCGTCCGCCTCGCGATGCTGATCACCGGCGTCCCGGCGCTGCTGTTTCCACTGATCGTCCAGCGGCCGATCGGGAGCCTGACGCTGTGGGTCGGCGTCGTGCTCGTGCTGGACCCGCTGAACCACCGCTTCGGAGGCCGGGCACAGCCGACGCTGATCCGCGACTGGCGCAACGGCCGCTGGGGGCGGACGGTCTCGCTGATGGCCGCGGGCCTGACCTGCGGCGTGCTCTGGGAGTTCTGGAATTACTGGGCCCTGGCACGCTGGACGTACGACCTGCCGTTCCTGGGGCCGCTGGAGGAATACCGGCTCTTTGAAATGCCGTTGCCCGGATTCCTGGGGTTCCCGCCGTTCGCACTGGAGTGCTGGGTGGCGTTCCAGACGGTCCTGCTCGTGATGCGACGGGTCGGCATGCCGTTCGTGGAGCGGCCGCCGGGCGACGATTCGGTGCTGTGAATGGGAAGCTGTCAGCTGACAGCTAACTATCGAAGCTCGATATCGCTGATGCCGTCCACCACCCAGTCGAACAGGCGTTCGAGCCCGCCGGCGACGCCGGTGGCCGGCGCGTTCCCGTTCAGCTCGCCGTGTTGGTCCAGCTGTTTGCGGATCGTGCAGATCTCGGTGAGCTCTCCACCGTCGAGCCAGAGACCTTGGCACCGACGGCACATGTCAACCATCACTTCGGTCTGGGGATACCTGAAGGTCAGCAGCTTCTCGAAGTCTCGCGGGCAGGCGCGTCTCGTCTCCTCGGCGCCCGACGGGATCGTCAGGTCCCTGGCGGCAATGTCCATGATCACCTCGAGCTCCCTGCGGTCGAACCAGATGCCGCCGCAGGATCGGCATCGGTCCACGGCGGTCCGGGCGTCGCCGACGTGCAACTCCGCGAGCGTCGCTTTGGAGCATTTCGGGCAGTGCATGCATGGACCTCCCCCACCCTCATCGGCGTGTCAAGAGGGCGGAAAAAGACACCCGGGCTCTTTTTTAGATATGCACAACCAGCTGCCGTACGTGGCCGCGGTGGCGGTGCTCCCACAGGAAGATTCCTTGCCACGTGCCGAGCGAGAGCACGCCGTCGAGGACCGGAATACTCAGCGTCGTTGCCGTCAGTGCGGCCTTGATGTGGGCCGGCATGTCGTCCGGGCCCTCGGCGGTGTGCGTGTAGAGCGGATCGTTCTCGGCCACCAGCCGGTTCAACCATCGTTCGAGATCGTGTCGGGCCGACGGGTCGGCGTTCTCCTGGATCGTCAGGCTCGCCGAGGTGTGCCGAACCATGATCGTGCACAGCCCCTCCCGGACACCGGACTCGCGAACGACGGCGTCGATCTCGCTCGTGATAAGCAGGAGCCCCTGGCCGGACGTTGCGATATTCAGCGTTCGGATCACGGCACGACCATGGTAGACTCGCCGGACAATGCACAAGCCACACGCCATCCCGACGACAACCCTGGCCATCTGCGTCGCGGTCCTGATGGCCGGCCGACCGGCCATCGCGGTCGACACGTGCACGCCCGGCGACATCGACCTCGACGGAACCGTCGGCATCAACGACTTTCTCGCGCTGCTCGCGAACTGGGGTGTCTGCGCGGACCCCGGATCGTGCCCGGCGGACCTCGATGGCGACGGCGCGGTGGGCATACAGGATTTTCTCGACCTGCTCGCCGGGTGGGGACCGACCGACGTGCTCGGCGGGGGGTTCTCGGAGGCCTGGATCAATGGCGGGCCCGCCTGCGGGTCGGAATCGGACATTCAGAAACACTTCTACAACAGCGACACCTACATCCTGCGGCAGTCACTGTGCACGAACTACGAGGCTCCGTTCATCTATCTGCTGTTCGGCCAGGACAAAGTGCTCATGCAGGACACCGGCGCCGGCGGCGGCATCCAGATCGGTTCGCTCGTCTACGGACTCGTCGACAGCTGGATCGAGACCAACGGCAACGAAACGATCGAGTTGATCGTGAGCCACTCACACTCGCACGGCGACCACACGGCCGGTGACGGGCAGTTCAGCGGACAACCCGACACGACAGTGGTCGGGCTCAGCTCGACCGCGGTCGCGAACTTCTTCGGGATCACCAACTGGCCGACACAGATCGTCGAGTACGACCTCGGCGGCCGGATCGTCGACGTCATCCCGATCCCAGGCCACCAGACCGCACACGTCGCGCTCTACGACCGCCAGACCGGCCTGCTGTTCACCGGTGACACGTTGTACCCCGGGCGGCTGTATATCTCGGACTTCCCGACGTACCTCGCCAGCATCCAGCGTCTCGTGGACTTCACTGCCGACAAGCCGGGATGTCACGTGCTCGGCACGCACATCGAGATGTCCAACACGCCCGGCGTGGACTTTCCCCTCGGCTCCACGTACCACCCGGATGAGCACCCGTTGCAACTGGACCGCGGCCACCTGCTCGAACTGCTGGACGGTCTGATCGGCATGCAGGCGGACCCGCATATCGAGGTGCATGACGAGTTCATAATCTGGCCATTTTGAGCGCTCCGGGACTTGTTTGAGCGCTCCGTACGGCCCTTCGGGCCGACACTCGCTTTCGTACGACCCGTCGAATTCATTCGACGGGTCTGAACGGACGGGCAAGGACAAACGCGCTTTCGGGGGTGGTGCAACGTCCGAAGGCACGGCCGAGCTTCGCTCAACCGTGTCACCCGAGCACCGCCAGATCGGAAGTGCACGGACAAACGCGTTTTCGGGGGTGGCACGGTTGAGCTCGCATCAGCGAACTCGGCCGTGGTGCGACGTCCGAAGACACGGCCGAGCTTCGCTCAACCGTGCCACCCCGTCAGCCGAGTATTCCGTACTCGTAAGCGGACTTGATCGCGTTGCCCTTCTCGAACCGATCCACGGCGAAGAAGGCCGGATCGAACGCGCCTGCGTCGCCGCCGGTTACCAGCGCCGCCACGCCGGCCCCGACCGCGGGCCCCATCTTGAAGCCGTGGCCGCTGAACCCGGAGACCACGAAGAACCCGCCGATACCCGGCACCTCGCCGATCAACGCGTGCGCGTCCGGCGTGACCGTGTACAGCGCGCCGCACCCGCCCCATGAGATCGACTCGGCGTATGCCGGCACCCGTTGGGCGAGTTTCGTCCGGCAGAATTCGATGAAGTCGTTGCTCACGCCCTCGTCGTAATTGTCGGGGTCGGGCACCTCGCGGTCCCCCTCGTAGGAGAGCTTGCCGACACGCGTCCAGCCCGCCGGTTCCGGCTTCCAGTACAGGCCCGTCAGCAGGTCGCCGAAGATGTACCGCTCGCCGCCGTAGCTCTCGGGCGGCACGAGGTACGCTTGCTGGGGTCGAATGACCTTCAGCGGCAGATCGAGCCCGAGCCGCCGGCACAGCAGCCCGGCCCACGGGCCGCCGGCGTTGATGACCACCGAAGTGTCGATCGACTCCCCGTCACCGGTCCGCACGCCCCTCACGCGGTCGCCGGTCACGACGACGTCCTGGACCCGCACACCCTCGCGCACCTCGACGCCGCGGTCCCGGCAGACGGCCATCAGCGCGGCGAGGGTCCTGCCCGGATCGACGAACCCCGCTTCGGGCTCGAAGGCGGCGACCGTGTCATCGTCGAAGACGGCACGCGGCTCCAGCTCGCGGAGCCCCGCCGCATCAACGGTGTGCGTGTCCACGCCGAAACTGCGTTGCAGGCTGACATTCGCCTCCAGCGCTGCGCCGTCGCGTTCGTGGCAGACGAACACCATCGGGGTGCGGCAGAATCCGATGTCGTGGCCGTTGGCGTCCTGGAAGGACGCGTAGAACTGCAGGCTCTGCCTGGACATCCGGATGGTCGTCTCGTGCGAATAGTGCTGCCGCAGGATCGCGCCCGACTTGCCCGAGCTGCCGGCCCCGATGCACCGCTTCTCCAGCAGCACGACGCGCTGCAGACCCCGCTCGGCGAGATGCAGGGCAACGCACAGTCCCATTACCCCCCCACCGATGATGACTGCGTCCGCCGTGGCGGCCATGCTCGCTCTCCTGGTTTGGCGACTTCCTTGCGGAGTTCGCGGTCCACGAAGTCCACCAGCTTACCGATCGCGTCGATTCCAAGCGCCCGGCACACGTCGTCCCGGTAGACGGAGGTGGCGTTGATGTCGAAGAACATCCGGCCACCACCGGCAGTCTCGACGAATTCGACCCCGCCGACGTCCAGGTGCGCCCCGCGGACGATCTCCCGTGCCTGGGCGACGGCGTCGGGAGCGATGTCGGGGTACGGCTCGAACTCGACACGCGGCTTCTCGGCGCCGTCGGGGTCGGCGGGCGGGCGATGGCAGCTTTCGGCCGGGCACATGTTGTACGTGTTCACGGCGCGCACCCGCATGGCGCAGACCAGTTCGCCGTCCACGAACTCGGTGCGCACCACGGCACCGGAGAACTCCTCCTGCAGCAGCATCAGGTGCCCCGGCGCGAAGAGATCCTGCCGCTGCTCGAGCAACTCGGCCAGGTGATCGCTGCCGGTCACGCGACGGATGAACGCCCCGCTGCCACCGCAATCGGGCTTGAGGATCGCGGGAAAGCTGAGCCGCCCGGCGGCCTCCGCGATCCCCCGCGGGTTGTTGAACAGAATCGTGCGCGGCGTCGCGACCCCCAGGCGCCGCAGCAGCAGCAACTGGGCGACCTTGCTCGTCTCGACGGCAAACGCCCGCGGGCCGTTGATCACACGGCACCCGTGATCCGCCAGCACGTCCAGCATCGACCGGGCGAGCGCGATCGCGGGGCCGTGGCCACGGAGGTAGGAGCTGGGGCTCACGCGGTTGAAGACGACGGGGAACGCCGGCGGGTCGTCCAGCAGGATCCCGGTGTCGTCCATTCGGACGGGCTGGTACGGAATCCCGCGACGATCCATCGCATCGAAGAAGTCACTGAGCCACGCGTCGTTCTCGTACAGGACGGCGACGCGGCGGTCTTGAAGGGTGTTGATTCGAATCATGGCAGGAGGGCTCACTGGTCGTCCGCGGTGGCGCCGGAAAAGGCCGGCACGCGCGAACCGCGGCTACGGGGAAACTTCTTCGTATCGTTTTTTCGGGGTCAGACGCGGATTGGCGGCCGCCGGAGGTTCCGGGCCGTCAACCGCACATACAGACGCAACAGGACCAGGCCCGGAAGCGGGACCGGGAGACGGTCGAGTTCGACGCTGCCGGTTGGTCTGTCGTGTGCGTCATGATGCGTATGGCCTGCAACTCGTGCCAGTTACTCAACTTATAGACGTTCACAAGGCCACGTCAAGGATTAACCACTCAGACAAGCCGAATTCATCGGGTGGCACGGTTGTCGTCGCAAAGCGACGTCGGCCGTGTCTTCGGACGTCGCACCATTGGCCGAGTCCGCTGCGCGAACTCAACCGTGCCACCCGAATTCGGAGGGTCGTACGAAAGCGAGTGCCGGCCCACAGGGACCGTCCGCCGCGCGTTTGTCCTTGCACGTCGGCCCAGACCAGCCGAATGAATTCGGCTGGTCGTACGAGAGCGAGTGTCGGCCCGGAGGGCCGTACGGAGCGCTCAAACAAGTCCCCGGAGGGCCGTACGGAGCGCTCAAACTACTAACAGTCACCCCAAGCCGCCAGGATCGCCAGGAAGTCCGTAATCCCCACCGTACCGTCGCCGTCGATGTCGTAGGCCGGGTCGTTCGATCCCCAGGCGGCCAGCAGGCCCAGCAGGTCCAGGATGTCCACCGTCAGGTCGCCGTTGGTGTCGCCATGGCAGCTCTCGACGGTGACCCGGAACTGGAACGGGATGTTGGGAGCGCCCCAGGGCCGGTCGGGCCGCCAGGTACCGAGCTCGATCCAGTACGACGTACCGGCCGTGAGCGGGACCGTGATGACCGGGTCGGCGTTAGGCGGAGAGCCGGGGCACTCGTCGTCGCCGACGGCGAACTCGTCGCCGTCCAGCCAGCCGCAGCCGTTGACGTAGATCCGGATGTAGGCGTCCTGCGCGCTGTCGCACATCTCGAAGGTGTGGTCCGCGGTGACCGCGCAGTCGTAGCGGTAGAAGATGTCCCAGTAGGGCTTGTCGACGATGTCGTTGACGCACCCGATGAGCCCGGCGTCCTCGAACGGCAGGTCGGCGGTCGTGAAGACGACCTGGCCGCTGCACGTCTCGTTGTGCGGCGGGTCACATGTGCCGCCGGCGGCGGCGCCGGCGGCAAGGACGGCCACCGCTCCGAGGGCACCTATTGTGTTGTACGGTCGAATCACGTGCTCCATTCCGCCAGCAGCGTAAGAAAATCGTCGATGCCGACGGCGCAGTCGCCGTCGATGTCGGCCGGGCAGGCGCCGCAGTCGTCACACGGCCCCCACGCGGCGAGCAGCGCCAGGAAGTCGTTGATCCCGACGAGCCCGTCGCCGTCGATGTCACCGACAACGTCGCACTCGTCGGGCACGCCGTTGCCGTTGGTGTCCGAGGCGTCCCCGGCGAGGATCTCGCAGTCGTCGGCCGTCCCGTTGCCGTTGCAGTCCGTCCCGACAAAGCCGGTGAAGGCGTGGAACGCCCCGGCGGAACCGCCCAACGTGTCGTCGCCGATGGCACCCACGATGGACCTGAACCCCTCGACTGCGACGGCGTAGCCGACAAAGTCTAACGGGCTGGCGCCGATCGGCATCATCTTGCCGGTGGTCGTCCAGCCGAGGCCGTCGTACCGGAAGACGTAGGCCGATCCCGACCCGTTGCCGAAGTCGTCGTCGAACGGCGCCCCGACGATCGCGGTGTTCCCGGAAACATCGACGCTTATGCCGAAGTTGTCGTTGCCGGCCCCGTCGAACGCGGTGAGATCCTGCTCCTGCACCCAGACACCGCTGATCTCGCGGAAGATGGTCGCCGACTCGGCGTCGCCGGGGGCGCCCACGATCACGACGTCACCGCTGATCGCCATGGACGTTCCGAACCCGGAGTCCGGGTTCACCGGAAGCGACTGGATCTTGCCGTCCTGGGCCCACGTCGAACCGTTGAAACGAAACACGTAACCCGCGCCGCCAGGCCCACCGATACCGGCCGACGGCGACGGCGCGCCGATGATGATGAGGTTCCCGCGAACGACCGCGGACCGGCCGAACTCCTGGTCGGCCTGGCCGTCGAACGCCAGGAGCTTGGCTTCCTGTTCCCACTGGCCGGTGCCGTCGTTGTAGCGGTAGACGTATGCCGAGCCGGAGTCGGTCCCGTTGTCGTCGTCTCCTGGTGCGCCGAGCACGACGACGTCCCCGTCCACGGCGACACCGCTGCCGAAGACGTCGCCGGCCGCCGCATCGGGCGCCGTGAGCTTGGCCTCTTCGACCCACTGCGATGCGTTCTGGTCGTACCGGAACATGTAGGCTGCGCCGGAGGTGGCCCCGTCGTCGTCCACGCCCCTGGCGCCGATGACCACGACGTCGCCGCTGAGCGCCACGGCCGTGCTGAAACTGTCCTCCGCCATGCCGTCGGTGGCGAGAAGCTTCTGGTCTTCGCTCCACACCTGGCCCACGGCGTCGTAGCTGAACATGTACGCCGAGCCGGCGAAGTTCGCCGTGTCATCGTCGAACGGCGCGCCGACGATCGCGAGGTTCCCCTCGATATCCATGGCGAAGCCGAAGGTGTCGCTGCCGGTCCCGTCGCTGGCGTAATACACGTCGGCGTCGCAGAACGGCAGGCCGATCCTGTACTGCGAGATCGTCGGTGCCGTCTGGTTGATGGTCAGGACATTGTCGGCCGAGTTCGGATCCTCGACGGGAACGCCCGTCGGCTGGCCGTCGACCAGGACGTCGGGGTTCGAGAAGTTGGCTATGCGCGTGCCGGGGGTGTAGGCCATCACGGTGCGCCAGAGCGTGCCGCTGTTCCCGTTGTACCGGTAGCCGAGCGAGTAGGAGTACAGCCCGCCGGTGGTGCAACCGCCGCCGTCGCCCGGGGCGTGGCAGCAGCCCATGTTGTGGCCGAGTTCGTGGGCGAACACGATCCCACCGCAGGGCCAGAGGGTGACGCTGAAGCCGCGGTCCTCGGAGCTGACCGAGTTGCTCGGCATGAGCCACGCGACGCCGCAGTAGCTCGCACTGTTGACCAGCAGGGCCACGAGGTCGGCCTGGTAGGCGTAACGCAGCCCGTGGACCTCGTCCATGATGCCGTCGTTCTGTTCCGTCAGCCCGCTGAGATGGTTGGCCGTCTCGTCGTAGTCGACCTCGCCGGCGTAGGCCAGGTTGAGCTGCATGTCGATCAGGCTGTTCTGGAAGGCGTCGTTGGCCTCGGCCACGAACAGGTCGATGAGCGTCTCGATGGCGGCGGCGCCGCCCGCAGCGGCGCTGGCTGCCGGGGTGTAGACCACCATGACGTCGATCACCGACGTGACCCCGCCGGCCGCCACGGCGCCGGCGGCAGCAGGATCGACTGCGTTGGGGACGCGGATCGCATGCTGCGCGCCGAACCCGCACGGCAGTTGCGCCG
>Ga0114950_10004428_pt1 | contig 10920 bp, 9 predicted proteins | sample N075metaG_FD_83503 | JGI IMG/M metagenome (GOLD analysis project Ga0114950, IMG submission 83503) | Deep subsurface microbial communities from Kermadec Trench to uncover new lineages of life (NeLLi) - N075 metaG | ecosystem: Environmental > Aquatic > Marine > Ocean trench > Sediment | place... | reverse complement strand
GTTCGTTACCCATATCGAGCGTGCCCGCAATGACGACGGCGTAACACAAAAAATAGAGCGCGCAGATTTTGTACCGCTCCCGGCACTGGTTCAGCGGATACTCGATGCCGTGACCGGTCAGTTGCTCGTGGTAATAACCGATGAGGTCGGTCTCGGCAGCAATTTCGGCTGGAACGCTTTGGGTGATGAAGTAGGCAAGGTCATGTTCCGGGGCCGACTTGCAGACCGCCTGCCAGTCGACGAACACCACGTCCTGCGTCTCGTCGTCGAAGAAGATGTTGTCGAGTCGCACATCGCCGTGGGTTTGGCATATGGGTGACTGGCACATGTCGTCGAGCAGTTGTCCCACCCGCTCTGGAAGGCGTCCGCCATGCTCGCGAGCCGAGTCCGGCAGGAGATCGTCGAACTTCTCGAGTACCGTCGGCCAGCCGAGCTGAAAACCGGCCATCATCCCATCGCGTTGTATGGGGTTGGCGTGTGTCAGCAGCCATGCAGGCTCTGTCGGCTGCCAGCCGTCCGCGTGAAATCGCGCGATCGCGCGGATGATGCGTTTGGCTTCGGACAGTGAGCAGCCCTCGATCTGATCGCCGATTCGTAAACGACCGAGATCTTCGAGGGCGAGCACAAATTCCTGGCTGGTCTCATCGTATTCGGCGCCGAGGAATGCGGGGGTGCGTAGCGAGATGTGCGGCGCGAGGTCCCGATAGAACCGAATCTCCTTGCCGTAGAGATCGTACAAGGCCGCGATCGCCCGATTGTCGGCGCTCGGCGAGGGAAACTTCACGATAATGCTTGCCGGTGCGCTCGGACCGGTGAGGTGCACGCGGGTGACCAATCCGATGATGCCGCTGCCTTCGGAAAAGTATTCCACCCGGAAATCGTCGATACGCATGTTCAGGGTGGCACTCAGCCAATTCCTCGAGAGCGCCTCGGGGTTGGTGGGAAATCCAGCCATGTGGTCCTTCCTCCTCGACAAGGTGAGCGGCACAAACAAGCATTGCTGACGGTTTTAGTTTAAAGTGATGTTTCGTGCCAATCCAGTGGGTGGGTATTATGTCGGTCATGCAAAGTTACCGGAATTCACTCTAGATGAGCAGAGCAAAGCTCATCGAGATGGCCCGCCACAACATGGCCCACACCAGGGCGGGCACCATCGATCAGCAGCCGGACATAATGCGGGTCCCGGGGCACCACTACTACGATCAGAAGCGTTGGCAGCTGGAAATGGATCGCGTGTTCAAACGCATGCCGCTCATGCTTGCTCTTTCCACGGAGCTGAAAACGGCCGGCGACTTCAAGTCCATGGAGGTCGCCGGTGTGCCGTTGTTCATGGTCCGACATAGCGACACCAGCGTACGGGCCTACATCAACTCCTGCAGTCATCGAGGCTCGCAGATCGTCACCGAACCATCAGGGAACGCGAAGCGTTTCAGCTGCCCGTACCATGCGTGGACCTATGATCACGACGGCGAACTCGTCGCCGTCTACAAGGCGCAGGACTTCGGAGACCTGGACAAGTCCTGTCATGGTCTGACACCGCTACCGGTTGAAGAGCGTGCCGGTTTGGTGTGGGTTACCCTGGACCCCAACTCGTCGTTGGACATCGACACTTTCTTATGTGGCTACGATGATCTGCTGGCCCATTTTGGCTTCGAGACCTGGGAGGTGTTCGACAGCCGAACCGTCCAGGGTCCCAACTGGAAGATCGCTTACGACGGGTATATGGATCTCTATCACCTGCCAATTCTGCACAAGAATTCATTCGGACCGGACATGCCCAATCAGGCGCTTTACTTCTCGTGGGGGCCGCATCAGCGGGTCATGTCTCCAGACCCGACACTGCTCGAGAACGAAGACAAACCGGAAGACGAGTGGTCGACCGAGCAGATGATGGCGAGCGTCTGGACCATTTTCCCCCACGTCTCGATCGCCGGTTTCGGGGGTGGTGGCCGCAGCGTCATGATCTCGCAGCTATTTCCGGGCGAAACCCCGTTGGAATCGCGTACGGTACAGAATTACGTCATGCAGCAGCTGCCGGAAACTGACGAGGCAATCGCCGAAGCGAACGAGCAATTCGAGTTTCTGGAGCACGTGGTGCGGGACGAAGACTATGCGACGGGCTTACGTCAGCAGCGTGCCCTCATGAGCCGTCCGAATGCAGAAGTGCTTTTTGGGCGTAACGAAGGTGGTGGCCAGCGATTCCATGCTTTCGTGGACAAATTGCTGGAAACCGACGACGCTGACTTGGCCGGCCTGTTCGAACTTTCCACACCAGCAATGAGATAGACGAGGAGAACAGATGAGCACGGAGAGCGTTGTCAGACATCATATCCAGGCCCTCGCCGAGGGGGACCTCGACGCGATCATGGCGGACTATTCGCAGATCAGCGTCTTGCTGACGAACGACAACGTTATCGAAGGCCTCGATGGCATTCGTGCGGTATTTGCCGGCGCCGTTGCCAATGGTGGTTTCGTCGTCAGCATGCAACACGAGTTGTATCACGACGATGCCGCCTATATCACCTGGAACGTGCCGGGCGTCATCACACTGGGTACCGATACTTTCATCGTGAAGGAGGAGACGATCGTTCTGCAGACCAACGCCCTGGTGATGGAGCCTGCATCGTGAGTTCCGTACTCGAGGTAAGCCTGGAAGAAACGGTTCCGTTGTCACCCGAGGTGCTGGCGTGTCCACACGAATACAACACCCGCCTCCGGGCGGAGGCACCGGTATACAAGTGCCCGCACTCGGGGATTTTTTTCATCTCGGATTACGAAACGTCGCGCGCGGTCCTGCGCGATCATGAGACGTTTTCCAATCGTTTTTCGGTTGCCATGCGACCCCGGGAGATCGACCCGCGCGTGAGCGCGATCCAGGAACAGGGATGGCCCGGTGTCGATACCATGTTGACCCAGGACCCGCCCGCTCATCGGCGTTACCGCGGCTTGGTCAATCAGGCGTTTACCGCGCGGCGGGTGAAGACCCTGGCGCCTCGCATCGAGGAGATCTGCAACGAGTTGATCGACGCCTTTGCTGATGCGGGAGAGTGCGACTTCGTGGAGGCGTTTGCCGTGCAGTTGCCGGTAATCGTCATTGGCGAACAACTTGGCGTGCCGGATGAGGACATTCACCTGATCAAGACATGGTCCGACGCGTTCGCGCTGCAATTGTCCGGTCAGGCCGACACGGAACAGCAGATCGAGGTCGCCGGAATAATCCTCGCCTATCAGAAGTACTTCGCGAAGAAACTGGAACTTCGCCGTGAGGACCGGCGCGACGACATCATCTCCGATGTCGTGCACGCTCGGCTCGAAGGCGAGAGGCCGCTGGATATTTCGGAGAGCCTTTCCATCCTGCAGCAGCTCATGGTAGCCGGTAATCAGACGACCACCCATGCAATTGGCGAAGGCTTGTTGCTGTTGGCTCAACATCCCGATCAGTGCGAGAAAATCCAGAGCGATCCAAGTCTGGTGGACAACCTTGTCGAGGAGGTGCTCCGCCTGTCGTCACCGACCGCCAACATGTGGCGCGTTACAACCAGAGATACCGAGCTCAATGGTATCGCCCTGCCTGCGGGTTCCATGGTACAGGTGCGTTATTCTTCTGCGAATCGCGACGAAGCGCAGTTTAGAGATGGCCAGGCATTCGACGTGACTCGAGAAAATCTCAATCGCCAGATTGCGTTTGGGCATGGCGTGCATATGTGCATAGGTGCTGCTCTCGCGCGCAAGGAGATGCAGGTGGGATTCCGCGTTCTGTTGGAACGGTTGACGGATTTCGAGTTGACGATCGACGCAAGCGAGCTGGTCTATCCGCCTAACGTCTTGTTGCGGGGTCTGGCGGCACTCCCGATCAGATTTACCAAGAGGAAATAGTCTGGTCGAGTTCGAAACCGTTGAATCAGAAATCTCCGGTAGCGGCTACTTGCGGCCAAAGGCAGATCGAAACCAGGCCGATAGTTTCAAAAACGGGATCATATAGGGCAAGACACGCAGCAAGTTTACCGTCTTCCAATCTACCAGGGCGGCGTCCAGACGTTTGTACATCACATCGAGCACCGCTTTTGATCGTTCCTCGCTCTTGTCCAGGTCGTCCATGGTGTTTGAGAACATCAGAAGTATGACGACGAGATTGAGCTGGTAGTCCTTCAGAAGCTGTTTGAAGGTGTAGTCCGTAACCCCGTATTCCACGAGCCGTTGGTGATAGAGCTTCAGTAGATCCTGTTCGGTCTGTCGGCGTTGCGTGACCGTGATGCTCTGGGTAAGCCAGCGCACGAGATCGGTCGCCGGTTGCCCGACTCCGCATAGTTGCCAGTCGATCAGCGCGTAGCGCCCCCCATCGCTGGTGGGGCAGAATACGTTGTCGGAACGTAAATCTCCGTGAATCAGGGTAAAAGGAAACGGCATGGGCGGCTTCATGGAAAACAGTGGCGGTAACATTTTCATGAGCCGTTTGATTTCGGGATACGCATCGAACGTTCCTTTCGTTTCCGCATCCTCGATAGCTTTGTGGATCATTTCCAGCCCCAACTCCATGGGCATCTCATTGAAGATGGGTTGCGCCCAGGAATAGTCGGCGAGCCGTTCGCTGTTCCACCACTTTGCGTGCAATTTTGCGATCGTTTCTATCACCCACGCGCTATCGGCAACGCTCGTGCCGCTAACCTGATCACTGGCGACAGCCGGGGACATATCCTCCAGCAGCAGCACGAAATGGTTGGTGTCCTCCACGTGGGCCGAGAAATAGCATTCGGCGACGGGAATACCCGCAGCGCTGCCAATATCCCGGTAGAAAGATATTTCTCGTTGATAGTAGGATTGATTGCGCGCCATCTCGCGCGTTTTCGGGCTTGCGGAGGCAAACTTCGCGACGATGTTCCTCGGTGCCGAATCATCAAACTCGGCATATTCAATAGTTAAGCTCGCGAGTTGCCCCATGAAACCCGCTCCGACACCGATCGTCTTTTTTTCGAAGCCGACGATTTGATTGTCCTGGGTGAAATCGGCTAATGCCCAGTTCAGCCACGCTACGGTGAGCTCATCCGGCGCCAGCGGAAGCTTATTTTCTGCGACGTCTGGGTGTTGGTGGGTCAGCTTTCAAGTCCTCCGGGAGATGATCGTAGGAATTGAGAAATTCCAGATGTGCAACAGGCGCAAAGGATAGTTCGGTCACGGCGCAGTTGTGCATTAGATACTGGTAACCAAATACGGGTTTGGTGTCGAGAAGCGATGAAATGGCGTGCGCGATGGCGGCGCCGTGGCTGACGATGATGAGGTTTTCCTGCAAATTCTCTGAGCGGATTTCGGTAATGGTTTGAATCATCCGCGCAGCCAGTTGATTGGGTGATTCACCATTGTGCCCCCTGAAATCGTCATCCTTGATTGAATGCCGAGCGAATCCGAATTCACTCAAGCGTTCATACGTCACGCCCTCCCAGTCACCCAGAAACCCCTCCATCAATCCCTCGTGAACATGAATGGGAATCTGCAGCGCATCACTGATGTGTTTTCCGGTGTCATAGGCACGCGAAAACGGGCTGGTGTAGACCCTGTGGTATTGACGGTGGCAACGGGTGAGCATTGCCGCGGTCGATAGTGCCTGTTCGATTCCGCGATCGTTCAATGGCGATTCCGACTGACCGTGGGCAATCTGCTCCTGATTGCCCACAGTTTCACCATGTCTCACAAACATCAGATGTCCGTCTGTCACCATCTCAATGGGTGGGTGTGGCTCTCAAGCAACTCGGTGCAGCGGAACGCCTAATTGCAGAGACGTTCATGCTGCCCCTGGCGCCACCCAACTGCCGTGAAAACCCGCAGGAATTCGCACAGGAACTTTGGCCGTGGCAACGGGTCCGTCGTCGATAGCGGACGCCTGAAACACCATCAATTCACTTTTGTCCGTGGGTTGGTGGTAGGCAAGCATGATCACGTAGCCATCCCCCTCCTCGGTACCGCCAACGCGCGGCGCAAACACTGGCTCGCCGACCATGTAACTGTCGCCAAGATCGTAAGTTTTGCGCTGGCCGTTCGACGTGTCGTAGTGGATGAGGGTGTTGAAGTTCAACGAGCCATTGCCACTGCTACCCACGGCGTATCCGTGTCGATAGGTTCTGGTGCTCAAGCGGTCATCGATGCGTGGAAATTCACACGCCATATCGTCGAGCAACTCTTCGGAAATACTGTTGGTGTTGTCTGCAAGATCCATCGTCCAACGGCGAAAAGTAGGAGAGGTCCCGTCCGACGCATCCGCCATATTGCCGTCGAGTTTCGGTGCAAATTGGGTCGCGTTGGAACCCGTGACGTCGGCATGTAACTTAGAGCCGTCTGTCCAGGCGTTCATCATATGGAACATGAAACGCGCTTCCATATTGAACCAGCGCACATCTTCCGCCGAACCATCGCGCGGGATTACGCCAAAGTGGGTTCCCTTGTCAGGTTCCCACGCCAACATGGGCCCACCGGTCATCGCGCGCTCCATACTCGTCGTCAGCGGGAAGATCGGGAAAATCGCATGGGTTTCGGTCACGAAAAAATCGTGCACCATGGCAGAAAAAGGTGCTTCGAAACTCACGTTTTTGGTCAGCTTGCCGTTTTTATCACACACGTTGTAGCGCAAAGTCTTGGACCCCGGCCCGCCAACGCTGTAGCCAAAAAAGATCATCTCGCCGGTGTCGTTGTCGAATTTCGGGTGCGCGGTGACGGGTCCGTCAATTTGGCCATCGAAGTCGATCGTGCCTAAAGTATTCAAACTCAAAGGTTCGATCTCTGTTGGCAGCGCGCCTTCCATCAACGCGAGCAACTTCCCGTGATGCTGGATGATGTGGGTGTTCGCGGTGTTGTACTCGACGTTGGCAACCGATGGGTCGCCGGTCATCGGATTGTTGAATACGCCGAACAGCGACTCACCCGCCTTGCGTTCGGCTTTGAACTTCTCGGATCTTACCCAGCGGTTGCGCCATGACACGCGCCCATCGGCGATGTTGAAACACTGGATCATGCCGTCTCCGTCGAACCAGTGGTAAACGTCCCCTTTCCTCGGCGGATGCAGCGGGTCCGGCCCGTTGCGGTAATACGTGCCGACCAGGTCGCTGGGCAGTTCGCCGTCAATAATCAGATCGGGTGCGTCACATTCCGCACCGAAAGGAGCCATCCATCCGGTCAAAAAGGGATCGTCGGGAAAGGTCGCGGTCATGGTGGTGTCTCCGGGAATTCATTAAACAGGCGAGGATTGAAACTAACCCGCACAAAACAGTCAAGCTAGATTGTTTAAATTGTTTGATCCGGTTGCCGTAGAGCCCCTATCCATGGGCCGGTTGAGGTGATTTGTAATTCAGTGAGCTTCGCGGTACTCGCCACGGCCCAAAGGTAAGACATAATGTCAGGTAACAATCAGCAAAACTGTGGGGACGAGAACATGTCTATGGTTTTTTTGAAACTTGGATTTGGTGGGAAATAGCATGTTGCAGGAACTTTTTGGATTATCGGGCGAAGTGGCGGTCGTTACCGGCGCCGGAAGGGGAATTGGTGAAGGCATTGCGAAAGTCCTGGCCGGAGCCGGAGCCTCGGTAGTCTGCGCGGCGAGGCGCACCGACGAGATTGAACGAGTGGCGCAAGAGATCGTTGCAGACGGCGGCAGCGCCATTGCCTGTACCACGGATGTTACCGACGAGGCGGCGGTGGATGCACTTGCGGAAACCGCTTTATCGGAGTTCGGTGGTTTGCATATGTGGGTCAACAACGCGGGCGGCTCTCCCATTCAGGCGCCTCTGACGGAGTTGGATCGAACGGAATGGGACAACACGCTGGCGCTGAACCTGACGGCTGTCTGGTTGTGTACGAGGATTGCCGCGAGACATATGGCTGACAATGGCCGAGTGCTCAATATTTCTTCCATCGCAGCACAAGACATCGTGCAGGGAAGTGGACATTACTCGGCCGCCAAAGCCGGTGTGAATATGCTGACCCGAACCTTTGCCCAGGAACTGGGACCGAGAATTCGCGTGAATTGTATTATGCCGGGGGCCGTGCCGACGGAAATAATGATGAACGCCTTGAATCTGCAAGAGGAAGATTTGCCCAGGCTCGAAAAGATGTTGCGTCTTCCAGCGGGCAGGCTGGGGACGCCGAATGACCTGGGTGCTGCCGCTCTGTTTCTGCTGTCTCCAGCCTCTGCCTGGGTGACCGGTCAGAACATCCGTATTTCCGGAGGGCCTTGAGTTCGGTAACGCCTTTGTACCGGTGGGTCCTGGGTCAACACTTCACCTTTTGGATCTCACGTTGAGCGCTTACGCGGTTGGGGTATCCGAGGCGGCGGCGTCGCGAGAAGTAATCTGTGCCTGTAATTTCTCCTGTTCGGTCACGTCCAGTTTGAACCCGCGAATGGACAGGTAAGCCAGAATCATCGAGACCACGGGCACGATCACGTAGATCATACGAAACGCAAACTCGGTCTCTTCGCTGTTGTTGCCTTGAGCGTCGAACCCCACCAACGCAAGCAGCGGGTAAGTAATGCCGATGGCCAATGCGCCTCCCGCCTTGGCCGTCAACGCAAGCAGCGAAAAGTAGAGGCCCGTACGTTGCCCGCCGGTTTCGACGTTGTCGTAGTCGACCACGTCGGCACCCATGGCGCGGATCAGGAACAGCAACCCGGAATACGCGAGGCCAGTCAAGAACAACAGGAAGACGAACAGCACCATATCGCCTTCTCCAGGGATGAAAAAAAGTGCCGAGGTAAAACAGAAACACAACGAGCCGATGCCAAACGCTCGGTGTTTGCCGACCCTCCGGGAAAGACGCATCCACATCGGCACGCCGATAATGTGGGCGACAAAGAAGGCGATCAATCCCAGTGAGTTGAATTTTGCGCTGCCCAGCAGCTCGGCTTGATAAAAGATGAACAGGCCCGACATCACGGCGCCCGGTATCGAGGCCATCGCATCGGCCAGCAGCAGGCGGCGCATATGGGGGTTGCCCAACACCACTTTCAAGCCCCGTACCAGACCGATATGCGGGGCCGGCGCGGTCTTGCGTTCGGGCACGAACTTCAATGCGCCAAATACGCAGATGGGGGCGAAAACTATCGCCATGATGCCGAAGAATGCCAGCGCTTGGTGCCCAGCCGGAGGCGTGCCACTGAATTCGAGAATTGCCAGCGGGCCGAGAATGAGCAGCGATCCGGCGTAGGCAGCGAAGGCGTTGAAGGCCGCAATGCGCGAGCGTTCGTCATAGTGGGGCGAAAGTTCCGCTGCCCATGCGCTGTGCGAGATGGTTTGCATTGTGGTACCCACGTACAGCACCACCAACCAGAACCCGAGATACCAGATCGACGGCGTACCCTGGGGGATGTAAGCCATGAAAACGCCCAGCATCATGAAGGGCAGTGCGATAACCAGCCAGTGCTTGCGCCGCCCCCATCGGCTAGAGAAGCGGTCGCCGATGATGCCCATGACCGGGTCCGTCACGATGTCGAACACCCGCACGAGCATAAAAATGAAACCCACCTCGGCGAGCCCCAGCCCCAGCGTTTTTGTATAGAAGGGGGGTAGAAAAATGGCGAGCGGCAGGCTCATCCCCACGCTTGGAAAGGCGATGGAGGCAAATATGCCAAGGCGCCATGCCGGAACCCGGTCAGGTGTTGCGCCCGATTGTTCTAGGTTGCCTGCTGTTTCAGACATAGGACTCCTTTGAGGTGCACAATCACAGGCCCAGCACGGCTTTTGCGATGATGTTTTTCTGAACTTCCGTTGAACCGCCAAAAATGGAGGCTGCCCGGGAGTTGAGATACTTTGCGGTCACGGTTTCTGCATACTCCGGGCCCGGCCATGGTTCGTTGTGAGAATTCAGTGAAATCAAGTTGGCGTGGGGCAACCCGTAATACTGAACGGCTTCGAGCTTGAGGCTGTTTATTCCCTGCTCGATTTCAACCGACGTGTTCTTGGCGAGCGATGATCCTGGGCCTGGCGATCCCCCTCTTGACATACGCGCCAACGTTGCGAGTTCGGAAAACTGCAACGCGGAAGTGCGGATCTCGAGTTCAGACAAGCGGTTGCGAAAACCGGTCAGATCCAACAGAGGTGCCGCGTCTTCCAGTTCCTGTTGGGCAATGGCTTTCAGCTCGTCAAGACTGACCATCAACCGAATCGAAGCCCCGCCACCACCGCGCTCAAATTCGAGCAGATATTTTGCCACCGTCCAGCCTTGATGTTCCGGGCCGACCCGGTTTGCCTGGGGGACGCGCACATCGTCGAAAAATACCTGATTGACCTCGTGATCCCCGGCCAGGGTAATGATGGGTTTCACGGTGATTCCGGGTGTGTCCATCGGGATCAACAAGAAAGTAATACCCGCCTGGGGTTTGCCGGAGCTGTCTGTTCGCACCAGGCAGAAGATGTGATCTGCAAACTGGGCGTGCGTGGTCCACATTTTGGTGCCGTTTACCAGGTAGTCATCGCCGTCTTTTACGGCTGCGGTTCTCAGGCTCGAGAGATCCGAACCGGAGCCCGGTTCTGAATATCCCTGACACCAGTAATGCTCGCCTGAAAGCATTCGCGGCAGGTAATAGTTTTTCTGCTCGTCTGTGCCGTATTTGAACAACACCGGGGCTAACATGCGCAATCCGAGCGGAATCAACCCAGGTGCCCCCGCTTTTGAGAACTCTTCGCCAACAATGTATTTCTGCGTGGGGGTCCAGTTGGTGCCTCCATGTTCCAGCGGCCACGGAGGGACAGCCCAGCCTTTTTCCACCAGGATCTTCTGCCATCGCATGGCGAGGTCTTTGTCAGCAAATACTGTGGTGGTTTTTGCGGCTGCACGACGCAAGCTCGGGGTAAGCTTCTCACTCAGAAACTCGCGCACCTCTTCGCGGAATGTTTCATCCTCGGCGCTGAATTCAAAATCCACTTAGCACCCCTTCAACTT
>Ga0114950_10004426_pt1 | contig 10922 bp, 7 predicted proteins | sample N075metaG_FD_83503 | JGI IMG/M metagenome (GOLD analysis project Ga0114950, IMG submission 83503) | Deep subsurface microbial communities from Kermadec Trench to uncover new lineages of life (NeLLi) - N075 metaG | ecosystem: Environmental > Aquatic > Marine > Ocean trench > Sediment | place... | reverse complement strand
TCGTCCAGTGGCGCTTATCACTACAGCCACGGCTTTCACTGGCCGGCGCTTGCGTCCCTGCTCCTCGGGCAGGGGTTGTACCTCTTCCTCTACAACCCGATCACTGGCGAGTTACACGATTCATTCCAACTCCTGCCACCGTCGGTCGTCGCGTGTGTCGTTCCTGCGCTGACCTACTGGGTCGCGACGTTGCTGATGCGGAGAACCGCCACGGCAGACCTGAAGGCACCGCGACGTCTGGTCGAACCGAATATCTGACGCCGATCTGTCCGAGGCCGACACGACGCGACCGTCCTCTTCAGGTAGCGGCGTCAGGGTTGCTGCGCTGGCGTCGTTCGCAGCGTGCGCGGACCGCGGTTGAACCACACTTCGAGCGATGGACCGATCGCGGCCGGAGCGGCATCCCACGCCCGGTTGACCGCCGCAACGATGTCCAGTCGGCCGTCGTCGTCGAGGTCGAAAAGAGTCACGCCGGTGTGTCGGGGGTGGCCCGATTCGATCTCCCAGGGAATCCAGCCGTCGCCGTCGCGCTCGAACCAGATCACGGAGTCGAGGCGCATGGCGTCCGGAGAAACGGGAAGCTCGACCTGGGGCAGGAACCCGCAGGCGACGATATCGAGGTCGCCGTCTCCGTCCAGGTCGCCAACATCGGCGGCGTGTGCGCCGTAGAGCCGACCGATCCGCTGCGCGCGAAAGCCTTCCGCACCCCGGTTCTCGAGCCACGTGATGCCGTGGTAGGGCTTGAAGGCGACGCCGTCGTCGAGCGTATCCCCATTTGAAAGCAGGAAGTCGACGTCCCCGTCTGCGTCGAGGTCGGCGGCGACGAGGTTGCTCGTGCCCCAGGTCGGGTGTGGTGCTCGATACAGCACGCGCTCTTCGTAGCCCGACGGATTTTTTGGAAGAAACAGCGACACGATCTCGTGTTCCTGGGCGAAGGCCACCACAAAACCGGGACCCGTCCCCGGTAGAAGATCGTAGACCGGGATGACGGACACCGCACCTGTCCGGTCGATGACGCGCTCCAGGCGAAAGTCGAGTGCGTCCGCCCCGGACTCGTTGTGCAGCACGTACACCCCACCCTCGTGCAGATACCCGAACGCTGCGACGACCAGATCGAGGTCGCCGTCGAGGTCGAGGTCCAGCGGGCGTACGTCGGTGACGCGACCGATCCCCTCGACGAGGGGCCGAAGCTCGAACTCGCCGGCCTGGCTTTGCAATGCGATGAGGACGCGCCCCGTCGGATCGTCCGTCGGCATCATGTTGCCCAGATCAGCGACCAGGAGGTCATCGAGGCCGTTTCCGTCGAGATCGCCCGCCGACACCCTCGCCGGATGCCCAGCCTGCCCGATCAGTCGCGGGCCGGTCTTCCACGAGAAGAGATGGATGCTTCCGAGTGCCATGTTGGGCACGGCAAGCAGCGAGCCGATGGGTCCGACCGTGGCGACCCCGGGCCCACTCTCGCGTCCGAGCCGGATCGAGCGGCGTTCGAAGAGCAGTGGCGCCGGCTCGTCGCGTGTGATGGGGTACTCCATCCGCAGTTGTTCGGGTGCGCGAGCCTCGAACCAGGCGACGAAGCCTTCGACGTCGAAGTCGGGACTGCTGATTTCCGAAGCGAGGTCGCTTACGAGGAACGACATGTGTTCGATCTGGGCCCGCCAGGCCGAACGCGGGAGCACGCCCGGACTGGGAAAGAGATGGCAGCCGCTGCATACCGCATGCACCGTCGCGTCCTCCGGCTGGGTCATGCGGCCGAGGCGTGCGTCGCGCCCGAGTGTGAGAACGACGAATGTCGCAATGCCGAGCCCGGCGAGCAGCAGGAGAATCGAACGCATCTTCAGAGGCTGGGGACGCTATCAGACCCAGGTGGCGTATCCTCCTGTCGTGACCCGCTTTCGCGCATATAGGCTCCCGGCCAGGCTGCTCTTGGTCGTGTGCACGGCCGTCTGGGGGCTCGCATGTCCCGAAGCCGATAGTCGGCCTTCGTCACTCGAAGAGTGGCGGGCACAGCGTGCACGGCTCGACGAGACCGTCTGGGCGAACGAGCGGCTCGCGCAACAGTACGAGCAAACGCTCGTCGCGTTGTGGGACGCACTCCTGCAGGCGGATCGCCGTGGTGAGCCGGCCGACAAGGCCGGAATCCTCGCCGACCTCGCGGTCGAGCGCATCACGATCGGTACGCCGGTCCCGGTCGAAGTCTTGGACCACGGCATCGAGCGGATCGTCTTCGAAGCGCCCCGCCAAACTCTGACCTCGACGGAATGGGCTGGCTTCGTTGGCGACCTCGCAAGCGAGGGGTATCGGCTCGTTCAATCCGAGTGGCACCACGCGAGGTTCGAGCCGAAGACCGATGAATCACGCGCTCGCTCGCTCGTCTCCATCGTGCTGCACATCGAAGCGGCTGACGAACGGCGAATCATTGTCGAGGGCGAGCTCGGGGTCGAGTGGTCTGAAGAGCGGGATCGAGCCGGCAACTTCGTACCGCTACGCGTCGACGCGACGGGTCTCGAAATGTTGACTCGCAGTGGCCCGTTGGCGTTCGAACGGATCTTTTCGGTGCGGTCACCTCGGCGTCCAGACGACTACGCCGGGATTCACCCGCTGTTGATCTATGACCTCGATCGAGACGGTCGGCCCGACGTCGTCATGGTGCGCGCTGCGCGCGTATTGTGGAACCGTGAAGGCGGCTTCGAAATGGGGCGGTTGATCGATCGTCCCGACCTGCTGACGGAGGCCGCGGTCATCGCAGACTTCGATGGAGACGGGCATCCGGACCTGCTCGCGACCCGTGCACGCGGCGACCTCGTGCTCTACCCCGGGAACGCGCAGGGGCGATTCGACGGTGAGCCACGCGTCACGCTATTCGAGGAGCCGCTGCTCGGGCCCTCGGTCCTGACCGCGGGTGACATCGACGCCGACGGAGACCTCGACGTGTGGCTCGGGCAGTACCGGCCTGCCTATGCAGGGGGGCAGATGCCGTCACCCTTCTACGATGCGAACGACGGCTATCCGGCCTACCTGCTCCTGAACGACGGGGCCGGGAACTTTGTACCCGCCACCGAGAGCGCCGGCCTCGCTGCAAAGCGCTTCCGGCGAACCTACACCGGTAGTTTCGTGGATCTCGATTCCGATGGAGATCTCGATCTGCTCGTCGTGAGCGACTACGCCGGCGTCGACGTCTACCACAATGACGGCACCGGTCGTTTCACCGATGCCAACGATACGCTGCACGGCGACCGCCATCTTTTTGGCATGTCGGCCGCGTTCGCCGACTACGACCTCGACGGTCGGCTCGACTTCTTCGTCGCCGGGATGGGCTCGACGACGGCTCGACGGCTCGAAGCGCTGGGCCTCGGGCGTGCGGATCGTCCCGATGTGACCAAAATGCGCATGCGGATGGGCTTCGGCAACCGGCTCTACCTCGCCCGCGACGATGGCTGGCAAGAATCGGCCTTGGCCTCGGGGGTCGCTCGCACCGGATGGACCTGGGGAACGACAGCCTTCGATTTCGACAACGATGGCGATCCCGACCTGTTCGCCGCGAACGGCCATCAGAGCGGGCAAAGTACCAAGGACTACTGTTCCAACTTCTGGAGTTACGACCTCTACGACGGTGTGTCGGAATCGGACCCGACGCTGGCGAAGCTCTTTCTCGAGGAGTCGCGGGGGCTGCGGTCGGGTGAGGAGTCCTGGGACGGCTATCAGAAGAACCACTTGCTCATGAATCTCGGGGGCGAGGGTTTCGTCGATGTTGCATTTCTGCTGGGTATCGCAGATCAGTTCGACAGCCGCTCGGCGGTGAGTGCCGATCTCGACCGTGATGGCCGGGTCGACTTGCTCGTGACGGAACATCTGGGAACCGAGGGCGAGCAGCTGCACATCTACCGGAATATCCTCGAGACTGAAAACGCCTGGATCGGAGTGGATCTCCGAGAGTCGGGCAACGGCAAGTCCCCGATCGGCGCTTCGGTCCGCGTCCGTACGACGGAAAGAACGCACGTTGGGCGGGTCGTGACCGGTGAGAGCCTGATGGCGCAACACGCAGCGACGCTTCACTTCGGACTGGGCGCCGAAGAAAGGGTCGAAACGATCGAGGTCCACTGGCCCAACGGTACGAAGCGAGTCCTGCGCAACCCGGAGCCGAATCGTTACCACCTCGTGCTGGCGCCGTTAGTCGTCGGGCGACCGGAAGTGCTCGATACCAGCCTGGAAATCCCAGCGGACGTGTTGCGTGGCCCAGAACTCTTCAAAGCACTCCTGGCGGAGCTCCCGACCCCGTCCGAGCCCCAGGAGGCCTCGGCAGATCTGCATTCCTCCGATCGCTAGGGTGCGGCATCGTGCGTGGCCGCGGGCCGCAGGACCAGGCGGCGCTCGCTCGCGTCGAGAATCCGCTCGCGGCTGAATAACAGTGGAAAGCTCTCGTCTCGCGACCACGCGTGGAAGAGGTCTCGGTAATGGGCGCTCGAGGGGTCGCCCGACTGCCCGGGCGTATTCATGGCGACCGAATCGTCCCAATTTCCAACGTCGAGCAACATCCGGAAGGACGCTCCGTAGCGCTGGACGAAATCTTCGAGGGTGTACGACGTCGAATTGACCGTGGTGCCGCTACCCCCTCGCGGCGCGGGTCCGACGTTCGCGATCGCACGGCGCGCTTCCGGCAGTAGCGCGGACGCCGGGTGCGAGAGCTCTGCACGATGCAAGCGCCCCCAGCTCCAGCTGTCCCAGTCTGGACCGAGGAGCGACTTCGTGTCGCGGATTGCGGATGCCAGGCTTTCGAGAAGTGCTTGTTTGCGCGAATCGGCTGGTTGCGAGGGATCCTCGAGCCGAGACAACCAGACCTCCGCGCTCGATCCCTCGAAAACGTCGTATAGAAGGGCTTCGTCGAGCACTTCCTCGAGTATCGCGTCGTCCTTGATCCAGCGCGCCATGACCGCGCGCGAGAGATGGCGGTAGGCCCAGACTTCGTAAAGGGCGGCCGGGGCACTGTCGGCACGAATGTCACCATCCCAGTCGCCTAACAGAGCGAGGGCGCGTGCGACGTCAGGATCGTCGCTGTGAAGTCCTTCGAGCAGTGCCAGGACGCGCCTTGCCGGGATCGAGCGTGTGTCGCTTTGCAGCTTCAACATGTCCTTGAATTCGAGAGGCATGTCGGGTGCGAGCTGCTCGCGGATCCGATCGTATCGATACGGCAGGATCCATTCGTAGCCGAGCGCGTGGGGATAGTCCGGCGGCAGGTTCATCTGGTTGGCCGTCGCGACCCAGCCGCGTGACGGATTGTATTCCATCGGCAGCTCGTCCATGTCACGAAAGCCGGCCCACTCGTAGCGGCCGTCGCCCGGCACGGGCAACAGGCCGTCCCAGTTCGGCCGAATCGGCGCGAGCCCACCCGGCTTCCAGCCGATATTCCCGTCCACGTCTGCATACAAGAGGTTCTCCGGCGGCAGACCCCAGCGGTTCATCGCCGCGAGAAAATCGTCCCAATTCTGCGCTCGCATCGACAGGATGCTGCCGAGATAGGGAGCCATTCCAGGCTCGAGCCAGGCGGCGCGCAGCCCGATCGCCAGGTTCTTCTTCGGATCTTCGAACATCACCGGGCCGTGTCGAGTGTACGCGAGCGTCACTTCGACACTGTCTGCATTGCGGACCTCGATTCGCTCGCGGACGATCTGCATCGGCTCCCAGCGATCGCGATAGCGGTACTCGTGGGGCTTTCCCGGTCGCGTCTCGTAGACGTAGAGATCCTCTTGATCGATGAAGAAGATGGTCAGGCCGAAGGCGACCCGTCGGTTGTGGCCGATCGAGAGGCCGGGCAGAGCGGGCTCTCCAGCGCCGATGACATCCAGGCCCGGTGCCACGAGGTGAGCGATATAGCGCAGTGAGGGGACCGAGATCGCGCGGTGTGGATCGTTTGCGAGCATCGCTCGTCCGCTGGCAGAGCGTGCGGCTGAGATCGCCCAGTTGTTACTCGCGCTGCGAAGGGCCTGCGCATTGGATCCCGCTCCTTCCGCGGCGGCAAGCGTAAGCTGTCCACGATCACCCCGTTCGAAACGTACCCCGCCCCTTGCGCGGTAGTACACGTCGAGCACCTCGTTCGGAATGTCGGAGAGGTCGAGTCCTTCTGGCACGCTCACTTCGTGGGGTGGTGAGAGTCGCTCGCGAAAGCGCAGTGCCGCGAGCCCGTGGTCGCGGACGAACTTCGCGCGCGAGGCCTCTTGGCTAGCGTTCCACAGTAATCCGTGGCTGCGAATTCGCACGACCGTCTCGGGTGTCCACAGCGCCGGCTCGTAGTCGAGCAGCTCGAACTCGAAGGGCAGGAGTTCGGGTCTTCGCCGTGTGAGTTGGACGTACGCGTTGAGGCCGGCAACGAACGAAGAGACGATGCGCTTCGTGTCCGAGGCGTACGCGAGCCACTCCGCATGCATGTCACCCCGAAACAGGAAGAGCCTTGCGGCGCGATCCTTCTCGACGAACTCCGCGCCGAAAACCTCCGCGAGGGTCCCGTCGCCGCGGCGCTTCCAGAGGTCGAGTTGCCAGAGTCGGTCGCGCGCGGCGTTCCAGCCCTGGCCGAAGAAGACGTCGTCGAGATTTTCTGCATAGATGTGGGGCACGCCCCAGCGATCGACGAGGATCTCGACCTCGGAGACAAGTCCGTCCACTTCGTACACAGTCGTCGGCAGCGTTGAAAGCGATGAATCAGCGGCTGACGCTGCGCCCGGAAGGCAGAGCAAAAACGAGATCGAGAGAAGCAGCAGGTTCTTCAGTCTCACTCGGTGTCCTGCGGCGACACGGCGGCACCCGGATCGGGCGCGGCAAAGACCGCGTCGAGCTGGTCGAGTGACACGACGTCCCCTCCGCTATTTCGGGTCAGCTCATCAAGATAGGCAGCACTCGCGCCGCCGAACGGGACGGCCCACACCGCGATTCCCCGCTCGCCGAGCTCGTCTCCGAACTTCGCTGCTCGCCGCGACGACCAGTAGACGCCGTCGGGAGCGGCGGGCTTGCCGGGGGAGAGCAACAGAATCGTGCGGGGGCGCGCGGGCTTCTGCGGCGAAGCCCCGTCCAACAGCTCGGCCGCGAGCGCGAGCAGACGAGCGAGATCCGTGCGCCTGTATTCTCGAACCGCTGGAAGATCCGTGAGGGCAGCAAGCACCGCGTTGGGCGATCCGACCGGTACCACAGTGCGGGGCTCGTCGGTGAGCCGGATGAACCTCGTGGCGCGCGACCAGACGCGGAGCGTGAACGACGCCAGACCTATGCGATTTTCGCGGTCGGCGAGCCTCGCTACGAGGGCGCGCGCCACCTCGAGTTGCAGCGCTTCGACAGTATCGTCCGAATCGGTGGTCCAGCTCCTTGCGGGGGTCGGGAGTGTCTCCCTCTCCCTGATCACCCATTCACGGTTGCGGCCGACGACACCGTCCTGGTCGACATCGAGGCCAGACGCGAGCAGCGCGAGCGTGGAGTGATCGATCGCGATCACGACATCCGACGAGATGAATGGAGGGGAATCAATCCGTACTCTCGTTTCGGAAGAGTGCGTCGGACCGTCGTGAGTGGATGCTGCGCGGTCGCTCGCACAGCCGGAGCCAAGAGAACCGATGAGGATGACCAGGAGTAGCCAGCGGTGGCAGCTCGCCATGAAGAAAAGCTAGCAGAAAGGGTGTCTGTAATACGTGGGCGGGTGGTGTGCCGCAGCCCTGGCTACAATAATGGACCATGGGCGACCCCATCGACGACGGATACCGAATGCCCCCTGAATGGGATCCGCACACGCGCTGCTGGATGGCGTGGCCGTGCAACGAGGAGACGTTCACGGATCTCACAGTCGCGCGTCGGGCCTATGCGGCGGTTGCACGCGCGATCGCGCGCTTCGAGCCGGTGACAATGGTTGCGAATGCACAGCATATCGATGACGCCCGTGCCCACTGCGGTGACGGGGTCGAGTGCTCTCCTCTCGAGATCGAGGATTCCTGGCTGCGGGATACAGGTCCCACCTATCTGATCGATCGGCAGGGCGGACTCGCCGGTGTCGACTGGCCGTTCAACAACTACGGCGAAATCGACGAGAACTACGAGAACGACAAGCGAATCGCCCAGCGCCTGCTGAAGCATTCCGGAGTTCGGCGCTTTGAAGCCCCCATCATTCTCGAGGGCGGTGCGATTCACAGCGACGGGCAGGGTACGCTTCTCACGACGGAGAGCGTGGTGCTGAATCCGAATCGGAACCCAGGCCTAACAAAGTCGGAAGCCGAGGAGGTCTTTCGCGCTTATCTCGGTGTCGAGAAGGTCATCTGGCTCGACAAGGCCCTGGACATCGATTCGACGGATGGCCATGTGGACAATCTCGCGTGCTTCGTACGCCCCGGCGTGGTGGCTGCGCTCGTTTCGGAGGACCCAGCTGATTCGCATTACGCGCCGCTGCGCGAGAACCTTCGACGACTCGAAAATGCAAAGGATGCAGCCGGCCAGTCGTTGGAGATCATCGAGATCCGTCAGCCGAGCCGGATGGAATTTCGCGGCGAGCGGGTCTGCGCGTCCTACATCAATTTCTACATTGCGAATGGCGGGATCGTCGTTCCGGTATTCGACGATCCGGCCGATCGCGACGCGATCGAGGCGCTCGAGCGAGCCTTTCCGGATCGAGTGGTGGTGCCGGTCCCCGGGCTGGACATCGTCCGAGGAGGAGGATGTATCCACTGTATTACACAACAGGAACCCAGACCGTGAGGCCCAGATCATGAGAGAAGTAACGGTTGCGGCGACACAGATGACTTGCAGCTGGGATGTGGATGAGAACGTCACGCGCGCGATGGAACTCGTTCGGGAGGCGGCTTCGAGAGGTGCGAACGTCGTTCTGATCCAGGAGCTCTTCGAGACGCCCTATTTTCCTGCGGAGGAGCGCGAAGAGTACTTCGCGCTCGCAAAGCCGCTTCAGGGCCATCCGACGATCGCGAAGATGTCCGCGCTCGCTAGCGAACTCGAAGTGGTCTTGCCGGTCAGCTTCTTCGAACGTGCGGGCAACGCGTACTTCAACTCGGTTGCGATGGTCGACGCAGATGGCAGCGTGATGGGCGTCTATCGCAAGAGCCACATTCCCGATGGGCCCGGCTATCAGGAGAAGTACTACTTCACTCCAGGAAACACCGGCTTCCGGGTCTGGAAGACCCGCTACGGCATCCTCGGCGTGGCGATCTGCTGGGACCAGTGGTTCCCCGAGTGCGCTCGGGCGATGGCACTTCAGGATGCCGAGATTCTTTTCTACCCCACAGCCATCGGAGACGAGCCGCTGCCCCAGTCACTCGATTCGAAGACCCGGTGGCAGCGCGTGATGCAGGGGCATTCGGCCGCGAACGTGATGCCTGTCGTCGCAGCGAACCGAATCGGAAGCGAGGAGTCGGCGTCGAAACTGACGTTCTACGGTTCCTCGTTCATCACCGATGACAGCGGCGAGATTGTCGCCGAGGCTCCGAGGGATGAGCAGACGGTTGTGACAGCGACCTTCGACCTCGATGCGTTGCGGGCAAACCGTGCGGCCTGGGGCCTTTTTCGTGACCGGCGGACGGCTCTCTATCGCAGCCTGTTGACCCTGGACGGACAGCTGGAATGACGACCTCTTCGGCGCAGCAGATCTTGGTCGGAGGCTGTCTTTGTGGTCAGCTGCGCTACGAGGCGACTGATCTCATCGACGCCGGCTATTGCCACTGCAGACTCTGTCAACGGGCGAGCGGTGGCCCGGGTCGAGCCGCAATACCCTATCTGGGTGTCTTCACAGATTTCCTGGTTCGATACGAGGGACGATCTGACACGATATGCTGAAGCGGGTCCTGACTCCATATTCTCGTGGGTCAGACTGCTAGGTCTCGGCAGCCGTATCGCGAGCCAGCCTAGCCTCTTGCCAGGCAAGGGCGGCCTTCGCGCCGTCCTTCTCCAGGATCTCGTTGAACTCCCGGGATTCCGGTGTTTCACTGTCTTCGGCGATCACGCCGAGCTCGAGGCCCTGGAGCAAGCCCTGACGCATACCCATGATTTCCGCGCCGCGGTTGATGGCCTGCTTCGTAAGCCGGACGGCAATCAGGTCGTTGGCGGCGATCGAGCGCGCGATGGCAAGCGCCTCATCGAGGCAACGATCCTCGGGCACCACGCGATTGACGAGGCCGATCGCGAGTGCGCGCTCGGGGGTGACCCGGTCGTCGCCGGTCAGCAGCAGCTCTTTCGCCTGCTTCAAACCGATCACCCAGGGCAGGATCATCGCGACGATGCCGCTTCCGAACTTGACCTCGGGCGCACCAAAGCGACAGCCTTCGGCGGCCACGGTGATGTCGCATGCGACCGCCATTTCCATGCCGCTCCCGAGACAGAAGGTGTGGACGGCTGCGATGGTCGGTTTCGGGAAGTCCCAGAAGCGCATGATCACGTCGAAGTCCTTGCGGAGTTCGCCGCGCAGGAATTCGATGCCGCTGCCCTCGCCCATGTCGAGATCGAAACCAGCAGAGAATGCGCGGCCGGCGCCGCACAAAACAACGACGCGAACCCGCTCGTCGGCTTCGGCGTCGTCGAGCGCGCGGCCGAGTTCGGCCACCATCTGGGCATTGACGGCGTTGAGTTTGTCGGGACGATTCAGCGTCAGCAGCGCGATTGGCCCGCGACGCTCGTAGAGGACTGTCTCCATCTGGGGCACTTCTCCATTTTTTGATTCGGACACATGACCGTGGGGACGACATGGAAACCTAGAATATGTCATTCTATTCGGCGATGTCGATCCTGCTCAAGACGGAAATTCCCGGCCCTCGCAGCCGCGAGATCGTCGCTCGTCGAGAGGCCGCGACGCCGGTGGGCGCCGCAAAGCTGACTCCGATCGCCGTGGAGCGCGCAGAAGGCTCCCTGGTCATCGATGTCGACGGCAACCACCTGATCGATCTCGCAGGTGG
>Ga0114950_10004420_pt1 | contig 10930 bp, 9 predicted proteins | sample N075metaG_FD_83503 | JGI IMG/M metagenome (GOLD analysis project Ga0114950, IMG submission 83503) | Deep subsurface microbial communities from Kermadec Trench to uncover new lineages of life (NeLLi) - N075 metaG | ecosystem: Environmental > Aquatic > Marine > Ocean trench > Sediment | place... | reverse complement strand
CGGCGGTCAGGACGTAGTTTCGTTTTCGTCGATCTCCGTCGGCGATCGAGGTTCGAATCAAGTTGCGTTCGAGCAGCCCTCGCACCAGCTTCGAAACTGCTGCAGGGGTCACCGACCGCCGCTGGGCGAACATCGACGGCATGAAGTGCTCGGTTGCGATTTCCTCGAGAAGACCCCACTGGGCCACGCTCAAGTGGCATTGGCGCGCGATCTGCTCTCTGCGCTCGGCAAAAAGGTCGCTGAGCCGCTGAAGTACGGAAATTGCCCGATGAATCGCTTCGATGCGGCTTGTCATTATACTTAACCTAAGTTAATTATATACTCAAGGACAGTATAGGAGAGCCTGATGAGCGTCAAGCGAAGTATCGAACAGCAATTTGGCCCGGCGGCCGCAGACTACGCGGAATTTGGCTATCACGCGGCGGGGCCGGACCTCGCCCCCATGCTCGAGGCCGGAGCGCTCTTGGGCACCGAGCGCGTGCTGGACATTGGTTCGGGGGCAGGGCACACGGCTTTGTTGTTCGCAACCGAGGCCCGTGAGGTCGTCGCGTCGGATCCCACCGCGGCGATGCTCGACCAGGGCAGGCGGTTGGCGGCGCTGCGGGGCCTCAGCAACGTATCCTTCGAGTTGACCTTGGCGGAATCGATGCCTTTCCCGGACGCGTCCTTCGATCGCGTGACTTCACGCCAGAGCGCGCACCACTACGCCGATGTTCCGGCGGCACTTCGCGAAGTCGCGCGGGTGCTCAAGCCCGAAGGAAGCTTTGTTCTGATCGACACCTTCTCGCCCGCCGACGACGAGTTCGACGATTTTTTGAATCAAATCGAATTGCTGCGAGACTCGAGCCACGTCCGAGATTACCGGGTGTCCGAGTGGGCCGAGATGTTCGCCGAGGTCGGCTTTGGGCTGGCGGATCTGGAAGCCTGGGACATCCCGCTCGAATTCGAAAACTGGGTGACCCGGTCGAGGACTCCGGACGAAGAAATTGCGGCGCTGCGCTCGTGCTTTGTCGAGGCTTCCGATCGCGTGCGAGAGCGCTTCCAGGTACAAGACGACTGCAGCTGGTCCGTTCCAATTGGGCTGGTGGTCGGGAAGAGGCGGGTTGACGCTTAGGGAAGCCGTACGAAGGAGGGGTCGCCCAACGCCTCGAGAAGTGTTTCCGGGATCGACTCCTGCGAGAATTTCACGCCGCACCGCGGAATCTCGACGCTGTCCTCCCATTGGCGAACCCAGGCGACTGATCCGTTCAAAACGGCGCTACCCCCTGGAAGATCCAGAATTTCGAGTTCGAGCGGCGTCCCGTTATCCGGTGGGTCTGAGGCGACGATCGCGCAGCCATTGCGGGCGAGGGTGTCGATATTGACACGATTCCACTCGCCTTCGCTTCCGGCAACCCGCCAGCGAGCGCGACAGCGTACGCCACAGCGCAATTGCTCTCTCGATTCTTCGGAATTCAGCCAGACGGAGCCGGCCTCTGCGAGTTGGGCGATGGTCTCCTGAAAGTTCCCCTTCAGCGGCGGATCGACGCGCATGATTTCCCCGCTGCCGTCGGAGCCGATTCTGCTTCTCAACACCGGCCACACGCTGCGAAAATCGAAGAGTCGGTTCATGTCCTCCGTCTTGCCGCGGATCAATGTCGCCAGGTCGACGAGTCCCGCCGTGGGTGCGTTTTGCAGACACTGGAGCGTGAACAACTTGGGACTATTTACGAAGCGAAACTCGATCGAACAGTCTTCGGATACATCTGCAAATTGCAGCGCGTAGAGTCGCTCGAACTTTTTATCGCAGAGAACCAGAAATAGACTCGTCTCCTTTTCCAATGGGTCATCGTCCACGAGTTACTCCGTCGGCCGAATCCTGCATGTTCACCCTATCGCCCAATTCGTCATCCAGGCTGAGGCGATCGAGTCGCACATTCTGCCATTGGCGATGAGAACAGCATCTTCGGCCATCTGTTCTATGCTGAGGCCATCGGCCCAAGCAACTTGGCCGGGAGCATCTGCAACTTGTCGACTCGCAATTACAGCATCCGTGCCGCAAAGGTTCTCGGAGTTTGTTTTTTGCTCGCTGGCTGGCTGGTGGCTTGTCGCGACGAATCCCCGACCCCGCCGGTCGAGCCGGCCACGACCCGGCGAGAGTCGCCCAATCTGGTGATCATTACCCTCGATACGACCCGGGCGGACGCCCTGGGCGCCTACGGTCAGCAACTCGAGACCTCGCCGAACTTTGATCGGATGGCGGCCGAGGGAACCCTGTTCGAAGACGTGATGACTTCGAGCCCTGAAACTGTCCCCGCCCACGCCAGTATCTTTACCGGCAAATTTCCCTTCTCCCACGGAGTCAGGGGCAACTCGGGCTACGTCCTGTCGAAGGAACACCTCACCCTGGCCGAGGTCCTGAACGCCGCCGGGTATCAGACCGGAGCAGAAATTGCGGCGGTCGTGATGCGGGAAGACACCCAAATCAGTCAGGGCTACTCGACGGTGCGGGATACCAGCAGCGAAGGCGTTCGTCTAAAGGCCGTGTTTCGCGAGCGCGACGGAGAAGTCAAGGCCGAGGTCGTCATGGTGCGGGATGGTTCCGACATAACCGACAGCGGAATCGCTTTCGTGCGCCAGCATCGAAACCACAAGTTCTTCCTTTGGCTTCACTACTTCGATGCCCACGCACCCTACTCGGTGCCCCCACAATTTCAAGCGGGGATTTCGGGCGATCCGTATCACTCCGGAGTGGCATACCAAGATGCTCAACTGGGACGCTTCATCGCGGTATTGGAGAGGCTCGGGCTGCGCGAAAACACTCTCGTGATCGTGACCGCCGATCACGGCGAAGGTCTGATGGATCACGGCGAACGCACCCACAGCTACTTTCTCTACGACACGACAATGCGCGTGCCGATGCTTTTCTGGGGCCTTCCCGAGGTATCCGGCGGACGGCGAATCAAGTCCATGGTGCGCAACGTGGACATTGCTCCGACAGCCCTCGATCTGCTCGGGCTCTACCCGCTGGATGACGTCGACGGGGTCTCGCTCGCGCCATTGCTTGACGGATCGCAACTGTCTCTCGATCTCACCGCCTATGGAGAAGCGAACCGTGTGGTGTCTACCTTCAATCTCTCGCCCCTGCGCTTCGTTCGCGAGGGACGTTGGAAGTACATCCACAAGGTCAACCCGGAACTCTACGATGTCCGGGCAGATCCCAAGGAACTCGACAATCGAATATCCGCCGAACCCGAGATTGCGGCTCGACTCCGCGCGAGACTCGCAACGATCGTCAGCGCAGCGCCCGCAAAGAGCGTGAGTTTCGCCGCAGAGCTCACGCATCAGGTCGAATCACAACTCCGAGCTCTGGGCTATATCGAGGTCGCGGGGGGGAAGTCGTTCGCGAGCGACGGCGAATCTCTCGAAGTCTTCGGCGAGGACCCGACGACCAAAACCGAGGACATGGACCTCGCCGCCTTCGCAGTGGGAGCCATTCTCGCAAAAAAGTTCGACGAAGCGCTCGAATGGGCCGAACCGCTCTGGCAACGAAACCCCGACAGTCCCTTGGCCACCAGGCTATTGAGCGAAAGTTATGAAGGTGCCGAGCGATGGTCCGAAGCGATCCCCTTGCTGCGTCGAAGCCTGGAGTTCAACCCCCAGAACGTCCGTACGAGAGAGAGGATCGTCACCGCGCTGGTGGCCACCGGCAGAAACGAGGATGCGATTTTCGAGTTGCTCAGTCTGAACCGGGAACGTACATGCAACGAAGAGACGCTCAGCATGCTCAATCAACTGCTTCACATCGAACGCAGATTCGAGGAGCAACGCGACGCGATCGGCATCGCCGTTGCGGACTGCCCCGATGTTCTGGCCAACGTCAACAACTACGCCTGGATCCTCGCAACCATCCCCGATGCGGGTTTGCGCGACGGTACCAAGGCCATTTCGTTGATTCGGCAGGCGATTTCAAGCCTCGGGCATCGGGATCCCGCGTTCCTCGACACTTTGGCTGCGGCGCTGGCGGAACAAGGACGATTCGCAGAGGCGATCCGGGTCGAAACAGAAGTAGTAGAGAGCATGCGGGAAGTCGGCGCATCCGACCAAGCCTTGCGAGAAGTTCGAAATCATCTCGAAGGCTATCGGTCCAATCGACCGCTCCGAGATCCGGCCGGTTGAGCTACAGGATCCCTTGCTTCGCCTGGTTGTTCTCGAAGAAGTCGAAGTCGATGCTGATCGCCGCAGAGAAGATCACCCTGCGTTGAGACCTGGACCATTGGCCCTGCATGAAGTCGATCATGAATGTGTCCGCATCGGTGAAGATTTCGCGCAGCCCCCCGCCCCAACGCTTGCTGATGCTGGCCTCGGAGGTACCCCTCGTGTCCACGACGGGAAACGTCCAAATCTTCCAGATCGGCCCCTTGATCCGAGCGAAGAGCGTTCCTGCGTCGTCAAACAGGTCGTATTTGCGGTAGAGCAAGCCAAAGCGCCGCTCTACGCGGCCGAGGATTTGCCCCGTCGGATCCTGTATCTCCATATTCGAGAAGAGGAAGAAGAACGACCGCACCAGCTTGAGTGCAAGGCTCCCGTTCGAGTCGAAGACGCCGATCTCGAAGGGGCGATGGGAGCGCAAAAAGGATCTCGTCAGAAAGTCTCCGAACCCTCCGGACTTTTCGACCACTGTGCCGACTTCGTTCTTGTGGACGTCCAGGATCGTGTACTGATTCTTGGTTTCCCAATCGATCATGATCTCCGTCCATTCCTTGCGTTGCCGGACGAAGAGTTGTGGCTGGTCTTTGAAGATCGCCGAGTCACTCATCGCGGTTTAGCATGCCACTCGAAAATCGGCGAAGCAAGGCCCCAACCGGGAGCCTGTGATCGCGAGCTTACCCGGGCTCGCGTCCATCGAATTGGCGTGGAACCGGGCGGCCACTGGATCTACCTTTCCGGCTGAGTTCCAATATTGAAACGGTTCACAGTCCTGGGCCTGGAACTGGGAGTAGGAAAATGCTGGACGGAGAACAGTGGCCCTTTGCCGGATTGCGGGTCGTAGACCTCACGACTCAGATTGCCGGGCCCTATGCGACGAAGCTCCTGGTCGATGCAGGCGCTCTGGTCATCAAGGTCGAGTCACCACAGGGTGATCCGATGCGCCGCTGGTCGGCGTCCGGGGCTGAACTCGCCGCTGGCGAAGACGGACCCTTGTTCGATTTTTTGAATGCCTCGAAGCTCGGCGTGGTACTGGATCTCGACACGGAGGAGGGTAGGGCCGCCCTGCTCGACCTCGTCGCGACCGCCGACATCGTCGTCGAAAGTTTTGCCCCGGGAAGGTTGGATGCACTCGGGCTCACGCTTTCCGTTCTCCAAGAACGCAACCCGAGTCTTTCGCTGGTTTCGATCACACCCTTTGGACAGACCGGACCCTGGCGCGACCGGCCCAGCACCGAATTTACGCTTCAGGCCGCGGTCGGTTCGACCGGGTACCGAGGTCTGCCCCAGCGCAAGCCCGTTGCCGCGGGAGGGCGGCTCGGCGAATGGGTCGTCGGGGTTTACGCGGCGGTGGGCGGACTCTGCGCCTGGCTCTCGGCCGAGAAGACGGGCGCGGGTCAGCACGTTGACGTGTCGAGTTTTGAAGCCCTGGTTTTGTCGATGACCGTCTATCACGACTTGAACGGTCAGTGGAACGAGGGTCACTTGCCCCGGGGCATCGAACTCCCTTCGATCGAACCCGCCAAGGATGGCTGGGTGGGGTTTTGCACGATCACCGGTCAGCAGTGGGTCGACTTCTGCGCGATGATCGGCCAACAAGATGTGGCTGAAGACCGCACCTACCTCGAGGGGCGCAATCGGATGGAACATCTGGAGTTCATTCAGAAGATCGTCCACTCCTGGACCCAAGAACGGACCGTAGACGAAATCGTCGAAGTGGCGACCCTGCTGCGCATTCCCGTGGCGCCCGTCGGCAACGGTCGCACGTTGCCGCAGGTCGATCACTTTGTTGCGCGGGGAACCTACCGCAAGAACGAAAAGGGGGTGTTGCACCCGCGCCCGCCCTACTTGCTCGAAAAGAGTGTGCTGCGCCCGCCTGGGCCTGCGCCGAGCTTGGGTCAACACACCCAACAAGTGTTCGATGAAGTCGCCAATTACACAAGAGAGTCTGCGGAGGATACGGGCGGTGCCCCACTTCCCCTCGAAGGCCTGCGGGTGCTCGACCTCACGACCTTCTGGGCTGGACCGATCTCAACCTGCTTCCTGGCCGATATGGGTGCCGAGGTGCTCAAGGTCGAATCCATTCAGCGACCGGACGGCATGCGTTTCGCTGGAGCGCGACCCGGAGAGCAGATGTGGGAATGGTCGCCGGTGTTTGCCGGGGCCAACCCGGGCAAACGCGACATTACCCTGCAGTTCGACAGTCCCGAGGGCCTGGCGTTGTTGAAACGCTTGATCGAGAAAGCGGACGTCGTGATCGAAAATTTTTCTGCACGTGTGATGGAAAACTTTGGCCTGGGTTGGGAAGCCGTTCGCGAACTCAATCCCGAGATCATCATGGTGCGCATGCCTGCGTTCGGGCTCAACGGTCCATGGCGGGACCGCCCGGGGTTTGCGATGACGATCGAGCAGGCGAGCGGACTCGCCTGGATGACGGGCTACGAAGATCTCCCACTGGTGATCCGCGGGGTGTGTGATCCTGTGGGTGGCATGCATACGGTCTTTTCACTGTTCGCCGCCCTGGAACATCGCAAGCGAACCGGCGAGGGGCAGTTGGTCGAGGTTCCCCTGGTCGAGGTGGCGCTCAATCTCGCGGCCGAGCAGGTGATCGAATACTCGGCGTTCGGTGAACTGCTGTGCCGGGACGAGAATCGGTCTCCGGCGGCCGCGCCCCAGGGTGTTTATCGTTGCTTGGACAAAGCCGAACTGGCGCTTTCGATTGCAACCGATGATCAGTGGGGTGCCCTTTGTGCATTGATGGGCGATGCGGAGTTGACCGGCAACGCGGCTCTCGCGAATCACGCGGGGCGTACCGAGAATCACGATGAACTCGACGAAAAGTTGGAGCGCTGGCTGGCCGAGCAGCCGATCGATCAAGTGGTCGAGCAGTTGCTCTCCGCAGGCGTGCCCGTGTCGCCGGTCATCAACGGTCACTTCCTCATGCCCAATCCACAACTCGAGCACCGAGAGTTCTATCAGAACCTGCAACATCCGGTCACCGGAGATACTCGCTATCCGGGCTTTCCGATGAACTTTTCGATTCTCGGTAATCAGTTTCACAGGGCACCGCCGCCGACCCTCGGTCAAAACAACGATGAGGTTTTGAAGGGGGAATTGGATTTGTCGGATGAAGAGATCGAAGGGCTTCGAGAAAAGAAAATCGTCGGCGAGCGTCCGACCTTCATGTAGCAACCCGACCGCACCACCAACGCCAGCAAAGGTCGACAGATCGATCCCCACACGGCTCAACGCGACGAGAAAAGCCGTGACGATCAGCCCGAAGCGTGCGACCTGAGCTATCGCGTGAACTCAATCCGGGTAATCCCCGAACTCGTTCCGGTGTGATTGGAGACCGTTCGCTAGGTCTTTCGGCCGCTGGCAAGCGTAGTGTGCTCATGTCAAAATTGGGCCACGCCTCCCCGCGGTGATTTGTATTGGTGAATCGACTATGCAACTTCAGGCAAAGCCTTGGCTCGCGAACCTGCTCCTGGTGTTGATCTGGGGCGGCTGCACGGCTGAGCCGACGAAATCGCAATACGTCAGCTCGATCGTCCAGCGCGAGTGTGCGGAGGGTAACGGGTCGGAGCGACGCGAGTGCCGGATCGAGGTGATCAAGCGCTTCTTAGACGTCTCCCTCGAAGAGATGAAGGCGCAGTTTCCGGAGCCAGAGCCACCGATTCGACCGAGTTGCTCGCTCTGGTAAATGACCCGGCAAGCGTGCCGAATTGCCGGGACGAAGCTTCGAACGACGTACGGCCTACCGATACCTGCCTGTCGCATCGAACTTCCGCTTTGCCGCTTCGACGCTAGTATTCCGCGTTGTTTGCCGCGGAGACTATCGATGAGTGCGCCAGATCCGGACGTTGAATTTGTCTCGAGCCAAGTTTGTCGCAGACTCCTAGGCAAGGTGACTCTCCGCGGTATGCGCCTGGCGGTATCTGGATTCATCGCTCCGGTGTGCTTGATGATCGTGAGTGGCTGCGCGACGCCACCCGAATCCGATCCCTGGGAAGACTTCAATCGCGGAACATTTGCCTTCAACGAGGCCGTGGATAAGTACGCGTTTGAGCCCTTGGCGAGGGGCTGGGACCGGCTCCTTCCCGACTTCGTCGAGACCGGGATCGGGAACCTGTTGGACCACGTGAATCGGCCCTTCGTGCTGATGCACAACTTGCTTCAGGGGAAACCCGCCGCCGCCGGTGTCGACCTGGTGCGCCTCGTGGCGAATACGATTTTTGGCTTCGGGGGAGTCGTCGACGTGGCCTCCATGGATGGCGTGCCGGAAAACGAAGAAGATTGGGGGCAGACCCTGGCCGTCTGGGGCGTCGAATCCGGGCCCTACCTGGAGCTTCCGTTCTTCGGACCGTCCACTCCTCGCTCAGCGTTTGGGCTGGCCGCAGACACCTTCGGCGCACCTTATTCGTACTTCATTCCCTTCTGGTCGAGCGCGACCATGACCGGTACCCGGCTGCTCAATACCCGGGCCCACTATCTCGACCAGATCGAACAAGAGCGCAGAGACGCCTTCGACTGGTATGTCTTTCGCCGGGACGCGTACCTGCAGAATCTGAAGAGCGAAGTGAATGATGGCGCCGGCTTGGAGTCCGACGACGAAGACGATCTCTACTACTACGATGATTTCGAAGACTAGGCGACGGAGAAGTCAAGAAATGAAGACTGAACTTTGGCGCAATCGGCTCGCAGTATTGGTTCTCGTTGCACTGGTATCCGCAGGGGGCGAGGTGTCTCAGGTACGAGCGGCGGAGCTTTCTAAAGAGACAGAAACCGCCCATGAGTTGGTGAGCGAGATGATTGATCTGGTTCTGGCAGAACTTTCGAAGAAAGAAGTCGAGAAGGAGGTCAAGATCAAAGCCCTCGAATCGATCGTGTCCGAAAAGTTCGATTTTGCCACGATCGCACGACTGGTTCTCGCAAAAAACTACAAGCGCTTCGACGAGGATCAAAGGCGGGACTTCGAAGCAAACTTCAAACACTATCTTTCGCGGTTTTACGGTTCGCGACTGGTTGACTACGCGGATGAGAATGTCGAAGTCAAAGGTGCCCGTCTGGAAAAGCGTGGGGACGTTACCGTCATGACCAAGATCATCGGAGGCGATGTCGACGGGATCGAAATGAACTACCGAGTCCGCAACCGTAACGACGCCTGGAGAGTGATCGACGTGACGATCGAGGGGGTCAGTACCGTCTCGAATTTCCGCGCCCAATTCCGCGAAATCATCAGCCAGGGCGGCCCCGAAGAATTGCTGAAGACACTGCGGAACAAGACCCACGTGGACGCGGACGCCAAGGAAGGCGCGTAGCCCCGGGCTCCGCTTTTGTCACCCCGCTAACTCTCGCGAAGAATCCGGAGCACTCTCCGAAGCGGCTCAGCTGCTCCCCAGAGCAATTGGTCGCCCACGCTGAACACGCCCAGGTATTCGGGGCCCATGCGAAGCTTCCGCACTCGACCCACCGCAATCGTCAAACTGCCGGTCACCGCGGCCGGTGTGAGCTTCTCGCGTGTCTGTTTCATTTCGTTCGGGATGAATGAAACCCAGTCGTTCGCTTCGGCGAGTGCGGTCTCGATCTCGTCGAGTGGAATATCACTTTTGAGCTTGATGGTGAACGCCTGGCTGTGACAGCGCATGGCGCCGACTCGCACACAGATCCCGTCGATTGGAATCGCCGGGTCGCTGCCCAAAATCTTGTTCCCTTCGGCGTGGGCCTTCCACTCTTCCAGGGTCGCCCCCGCTTCCGCGGGGGCGTCGATCCAGGGGATTAGATTGCCCGCCAGGGGAACACCAAAGGTCTCGGTGGGGTAGGAGTCGCCAACCATCACACTTCTGAGTCGTTTGTCGATGTCGAGAGCGCTGGCCGCCGGATCCGAAAGCAGTTCTGCACACCCGTCTCCGAGGGCGCGCATCTGGTTCATCAGCTCGAGCATTCCCTTGGCGCCCGCTCCAGATGCCGATTGGTAGGTCATGGCGGTCATCCACTCCACCCAACCATTGCGGAACAATCCATCGAGTCCCATCAGCATGAGACTGACGGTGCAATTGCCACCGATGTAGTTCTTGATGCCGTTCGCGATTCCCCGATCGATCACCGAACGGTTCACCGGGTCGAGGACGATCACGCTGTCTTCGTCCATTCTCTTGGCCCGTGCGGCGTCGATCCAGTATCCCTTCCAGCCGTTTCGCCGGAGCTCGGGCAAGACTTGTTTGGTGTAATCGCCTCCCTGGCAGGTGACGATCGCGTCGTGGGTCGAAAGGGCAGCGGTGTCGTAGGCGTCTGCGAGCGCCGGCGATTCGCAGCCCACGTCGGGGGCCGGGTCCCCTACCTGAGACGTCGAATAAAACTGCGGCGCGATGCCCGCGAAATCGCCTTCGGCTCGCATCCGCTCGAGCAGAACCGAGCCCACCATTCCCCGCCAACCCACGAATCCGATATTTGAAATCGTCATGCTGTCCGATTCGGTAGCAAAAACGGGAAACTAGCGCTATTTGCACGAGCCGCAGCAAAATGACACGGTGTTTGACAATCTTGATTTCAAGCGTGGTTCATCAAAGTTTGCTGTTCCCCGGGTGAGCAAAACGCATTCATTCAGATCGAAGCGCGATCGCACTCGGACGAATCTCCGACACGCATGCGGGTTGCAAGCCCTCGTCTCCGGTTCAACACCGAGGGCCGTACTGGGGATATCGCAAGGCGCAGTGTCACGAAACGTGCGAGTGGAACGAGG
>Ga0114950_10004419_pt1 | contig 10931 bp, 13 predicted proteins | sample N075metaG_FD_83503 | JGI IMG/M metagenome (GOLD analysis project Ga0114950, IMG submission 83503) | Deep subsurface microbial communities from Kermadec Trench to uncover new lineages of life (NeLLi) - N075 metaG | ecosystem: Environmental > Aquatic > Marine > Ocean trench > Sediment | place... | reverse complement strand
GACGGGCAAGATGATGTTCGGGCTCCACACTCCGTCCCAGCTCACGCTGACCCAGCCTAACTGCACCGCGAAAACGAACTGGGCGAACGTGATCAGCACGAAAATGGGCACCGCGTCGATGAAGAGCCATGACCCAATCAGCAGCGGGTCCAGGTATGTGCCGCGGGCAAGCGCCGCCCAAAGCCCCACCGGTATCCCAATCGCGAAAACAAGTAGCAGTGCCATGAATCCGAGGCGTGTCGAGACCCAAATTTTGGGCAGCACGACCTCCTTGACCGTGAAGTCCTGATGCCGCGTCGAAACACCCATGTCGCCCTGCACGAGGTTCTTCATGTACTTCACGTACTGGACGTAGATCGGCTCGTCGTAGCCGTACTTCGCCTTGAGGCGTTCCGCTACTTCATCGTCGAACCGTTGGCCCAGCAACGTGTCCACCGGGTCGCCCGGGGCGAGCCGAAGCATGTAAAACACCGCGAAGGAGATGACGAACAGGACGGGGATGGTCCAGAGCACGCGCCGAAGGATGTAACCGCCGATGCCCGCGCTCACAAGAGCCTACTCGTCCGAAATCGAGAGGTACCTGTATTTCGGCACCGTCAGCGAAATCGTCGGCCAGTTCTTGACGCAGGGGTTTACGAGTTGATGGTCGATGGGCCAGAACGTAGGAATAACAGCCGCGTCGTTGATGATGAGCGCCTCTGCCTCGATGTACATGGCGAACCGCACCTCTTGGTCTGGCTCGGTGCGGGCGGCGATGAGCAATGCGTCCACTTCGTCGTTTTTGTACCCAAGTTCGTTCTGCGGGCTGTCGCTCTGGAACAATTTGGCGAGGAAGTCCTCGGGGTCCGGATAGTCCGCGATCCAACCCGCGGCGTACATCTGGAACGTGCCCCGGCGAAGCTCACGCAGGTAGGCCGAGTACTCCGTGGCCTGAAGTTGAATCTCCAGTCCCAATACCTGCTCCCACTGCTGCTGGAACGCCTGCAGGATGTCCGGTGGGTCGCCGCCGACGCCCGCGTAGGTCAGGACGATGCGAGGCACGTTTCCGGCGTAGCTGGACTCGGCAAGCAGTGCCCTGGCACCCTCGGGGTCGGTCTGGAACGTCGTAATGCTTTCCGAGTAGCCGGGCATCTCCGGCGGCAGAATGCCGTCCGCAACGCGCCATGCGCCGAACAGCAGCACCTCGTTGATCACCGCGCGGTCAATCGCCATGGCCATCGCCTGGCGGACCTTGATGTCATCGAAGGGGGGCTTATTCACGTTCAGCCCTAGGTAGGACAAAGCCATCTGATTGGCCGGGTAGTACTGATCGCTCAGCGGGCTGTCGCCCGCCTTTACGGCCTCGAGATCCAGCGCGGGCACGATGCCGATATGGATCTCCTCGTTCTCGTAACGCGTCAGCAGCGAGCCGCCGCTAAGTTGGAAGACGACCTGCGACAGCAACGGAACGCCAAGGTGGTAACGCTCGTTGGGGATGAGCACGATCTCTTCGGCTGGCTTGAACGTCTTCAGCCGGAAAGGACCCGTGCCGCTGGGCGAGCGGGTCCAGTTGCGCGGGTCCGCCTCAATCTGCTGCCGGTCAACGACGAAGGCGACAGGGTAGGTCAACGCCTGCAGGAAGTAGCCAATTGGCTCCTCAAGGGTGATTTCTATCGTCTGTTCGTCGATCACCCTGACGCCGCTAATTTCGTCGACCGAACCCGCGAACTTTTCGTCAACGCCGACAATGGAGCCGAGATAGAGGGTCACCGTCGGTGAGTTGTTCAGCGGGTCCGCTGCCCTCTCGAGGCTGTATTTCACGTCGTCCGCGGTAACGCGCCGGCCGCTTTTGTGGAAGACCACATCTTCGCGGAGGTGGAACACGTAGCGGGTGCCGCCATCAAGAATGTCCCAACTCTCGGCGATGTCCGGGATCACGTTGAGTTCCAGGTCGAGGCTGACAAGGCCGCCGAAGATTTCGACGATGTACTCGGCCGTGCCTTCATCGCGGACTTGGATGGGGTCAAGGATGGTCGCCGGGTCGGCGCCGTAGGTGTACAGGATGTCGCCGCTGCAGATACCGCTTCCGCCGGCGCTGCTACTGTCGCCGCCACCGTTATCCGAGCCGCCGCCGTTGTCCGGTGAAGACGGGGTGTCGTCGTCTCCGCCGGATGAAGCGATAACGATGACGAAGAAGACCCCGACGGCCAAAATGAGGATCCCGACGAGCCCCATCATCATTGTGAGCGAACGATTAGACATGTTTTATCCCACTACCCAAAGGCTGCCGCGTTCAGGCGGCTGAAGAAATCTCCCGCGACGAAAGCAAGGTTACACGGGTCTCGCCGGTGCCGGGGAGGAAGTTTTCGCATCGAATACCGTGGCTTTACCGGCTCCCTCCTAATCACCCGGCTCTACAGCCAGCTTGATCCCGAGCTCTTTGAGCTGCGCCGCGTCCACCGCCGAAGGCGATGACATGAGCGGGTCGGTCCCGGCCGATGTCTTCGGAAAGGCGATCACGTCACGGATGTTTTCCGTCCCGACGAGCGACATCAGCAGGCGGTCGATACCCATCCCCACACCACCCATTGGAGGGGCGCCGTAGTCCAGCGCGTCCAGCAGTACTCCAAAGCGCTCCTGCATCTGCTCCTTCGAGTGGCCCATCAGACCGAGCACTTTTTCTTGGTCCTTGCGGTTGCTGATGCGGACGGAACCGCCGCCAACCTCATCTCCGTTCAGAGCTAGGTCGTACTGCTTCGCCACCACCGCGCGAGGGTCGGTATCCAACAACGATCGGTCTTGTTCACGGAAACCGCTGAACGGGTTGTGCTCGGCGTCCCAACGCTGTCCATCCTCGTCCCATTTCAACAACGGGAAATCCGTGATCCAGCAGAACGACAGCACCGTCTCGTCCCGCAGCTCCAGCCGCGTGCCGAGGTCGGTCCGGACCGCGTGCAGAGCCGCCGCGACGATGTCCGCCTGGTCCGCGACGATGAAGACCATGTCTCCAATCTCCGCCCCGGACAGTTTTTGAATGACCGCGAGTTCTTCCGCGGTGAGGAACTTGGCGATCGGCGAACGATGCTCGCCGCCTTCTTGGAACCCGATCCAGGCAAGCCCCTTAGCGCCCGCGGCTTGGGCCACCGCGGTAAGTTCGTCGATGGCGCGGCGGCCCATGCCTGCCTGCCCCGGCACCCGGATGGCCTTCACGCGGCCACCAGAGGCCACTGGGCCCGCGAAGACCTTGAATCCCGTGTCCTGAACCGCCTCGGCGATGTCTACCAGCTCCAGGCCGAACCGCAGGTCGGGGCGGTCTACGCCGTACCGTTCCATCGCTTCTCCGTAGGTGAAACGTGGAAAGGGCGGCGAGGCGAGGCGGCGCGCGCCGCCGAAACGTCTCGCGATCTCCGCGTAGAGCTCCTCGATGAGCTGCATCACGTCCTCTTCCTCGACGAAGCTCATTTCCAAGTCTAGCTGCGTGTGTTCCGCCACGCGGTTGGCCCGCAGGTCTTCATCGCGGTAGCAGCGAGCGATCTGGAAGTACTTCTCGAAGCCGGCCGTCATGAGGAGCTCTTTGAGTATTTGCGGCGACTGAGGAAGCGCGAAAAACTCTCCCGGCTGCATGCGCGAAGGTACCAGAAAGTCCCGTGCCCCTTCCGGCGTGGACTTGATTAGGGTCGGAGTCTCAACCTCAAGAAACCCACGCTCGTCAAGGAAGTCACGGATGAATTTCACGACGGCGCCGCGCAAACGGATCGTCTTCGCCACATCCGGCCGCCGGAGGTCGAGGTAGCGATACTTGAGCCGCAACTGCTCATCAACGGCGATGGGGTCGTTGACGGAGAAGGGTGGCGTCAGCGACTCGTTCAGTATCGTGAACGATGTCGGGACGACTTCGACGGCGCCTGTGTCCAGCTGCTCGTTGACAGTCTCGGGGCTGCGGCGGCGCACCGTACCTTCGACCGCGATCGCCCATTCGTTGCGGACGTTGTGCGCAATCTTGTGGCCGTCTTCGGTCTCCGGATTGAGCACCAGCTGCACAACTCCATGAGAGTCGCGCAGGTCAATGAAAATGAGGCCGCCGTGGTCGCGGCGGCGATGAACCCACCCAGCAAGTCGAACGGTTTGGCCAGCGTCATCGGCGCGCAGGTCGCCGCAGTAAGTGTCCTTCAGCATGCAAGCAGCGTACCGAGAAAGCTTGACCCGTACTACTGGGATGGGCGGGCTTGCGGGCCAATCTGGGACAGCTCTTCTTCAAAGGCACGATCCATGTCCGCCGTGACTCGGTCTTGGAAGCGCCGGTACGCAACGATGAAGCTCAGGGCGGCATCCGTGAGCGACGAGCCGCCGCCGCTCTCCCCGCCCGATGCAGACTCAACGAGTGGATAGCCGAGGTTCTCCTCAAGCTCTTTCAGCTTGCCCCAAGCGCGACGGTAAGAAAGGCGCATCGATTCGGCGGCCTTGGCCAGCGATCCAGTCTCGGCGATAGCCTCAAGAAGGCGCACGCGGTAATCGGACATGACGAGTTTTCCGTCCGCCTCAAGCCACAGCTTCATCCGCGGGGCACGTTGAGCCATGCGCGGACTTTACCACCGGTGGAGGGCAGCGAACCGCTAGGCGTTGAGGTCGCCGCGCCTGCTTTGGAATGCCCGGACATGGGCGTAGTCATTCGTAGACATCACCGCCCGGCGCGTGTCAGCCGCGCGGACCACGGAGATGGCGGTGTGGTGAATCGGGACCACGTAGTCGAAGCGCGAGCCAAAACAGTGACTGAGGTATGCGTTGATAACGCCGCCATGGCATGCCACCGCGACACGGGAACCGACGTTGTCGGCGGCGATGCGGTCGATCGTGGAAACGACGCGGGTTTTGAACCCTTCGGGATCTTGTACATGGGGGTAGGCCGAGTTTTTCTTGGTCTTTGCGACCTCCCGGAAGATGTCTCCCAATTCAAGATTCGTGTAGATGTCCAGGAGACCCTTGTCCTGCGGAGCGCCCTGCCACGGGTCAATCTCGGTCAGTCCAGCGTCGATAACGGGCTCGACGTCATGGTGTTTGGCGATCTGTATCCCCGTGTTGTGCGCGCGAATGAGGGGGCTGCAATAGACTGCGTGGATCTTTATCTCAGCAAGCCGTTCACCAACGGCAACGGACTGCCGCTCTCCGAGTTCAGATAACGGAGCGTCCACGGCCTCGCCGAGCGGGATGTTGCTGCGGAACTTCTGTTCCCCATGACGCACGAGAAGCAGCTCGCACATGCCATCGAGGCTTTCTGGGAACGGGTTTTCGAGGTCGATCGTCCGGATGCGTTTGGTGCCCACTAAGTCTCCAGAGTCGGCATGGCCTGGACCGCGAGATCCGGCACTACAGTTGCGACGAACTCGCTCGCTTTACGCATGGCGGCAAGCCCGCGCACGAGTGCCTGGACATCCACTTCGTCCATTTCCCGCAGGATGCGCCGCGTGAACGTGGCCGCGCCCTTCTGGAACCGGCTACAGGTCGTTTCGCCTGTTTCCGTGAGCACGTTGCGGACAAGGCGGCGGTCCGATGGGTCCTCCTGCCGTTCGACTAACTCGAACCGGACGAGACGATCTACGATGCCTGAAACCGTGGGCGGTGTGACCGCGAGCTTTGTGGCGAGTTCGCCAGCCGTGACGCCTGGCGTCTGCCGGATATCAAAGAGGACGCGCAGTTGGGCGGTGGTTAGTCCAAGTTCGGACCAGACACGGATGCGAAGCGGGTCAAAGATAGCCATCGACGCACCCAGCTCCACGAGCGCCGTGTCGTGAAGTGGCTGCGCTGAAGTCGAGGCATTCGCCATCGGTCGTCCGTCCCCCTGCTTCCCAATGAGAAACCAACTGTATCCTGTGCTTAAAGATTGGAACAGCCGCCGCCCGCGGCATGGTGCCCCGTGAGCTTGGAACTTGACCCGGGACTTGTAACCGCCGGAAATCCGGCGCTTGTCCGCCGCATCATCGACGAGATGGACGGCGGCACAATACCGTTCGAGCGCTTCATGGAGCTGGCCTTGTACGAACCGGAGAACGGCTACTACCGCAAGCCGGGCCGCATCGGCAAAAGCGGTGACTTTCTCACAAGCCCGGTCATCCACCCCATGTTCGGCTGGTCCGTAGCGGCTTGGATTCACGAGGTATGGACGGGGATGGGAATGCCATCCGAGTTCACCGTCTTCGAACCCGGCGCGGGCCAAGGCCAGCTTGCCGAGTCCGTGTTGGATTGGTTCGAGGGCCGGGACGAAGAGCTTGCGAAAGCGGTTCGCTATCAGGCGATCGAGCCGAATTCGGCGGGCAGCGACCCTCGGGTGGAGTGGGTCGATGAGCCGCAACCCGCGGACGCGGGCGTAGTCATCTCAAACGAACTCTTCGATGCCCTCCCTGTCCGTGTTTTCGATGCCTCCCAGCGCGGGCCTGTGGAAGTGCACGTGCGCTGGGGCGGCGAGGCTTTTGAAGAGACGCGAGGACCCGTCGCAACCATCGACGGCGCGCCCAGCCAGGGCCGTTTCGAGGTGAACCCGAAGGCGTTTCCACTGATGCAGCGCCTCTGTGGCCTCATTCAGCAGGGCGCCATCCTGACATTCGACTACGGCTATCCGCAAGAGGAGCTCTACGCGCCATGGCGGACGACCGGCACGCTCCTGTGCTTCTACCGCCACACATCAAACGAAGACCCACTCAAGCACGTCGGTGAACAAGACATCACATCGCATGTGAACTTCACCGAGCTTACGGCGGCCGCCGAATCCGCCGGCTGCACGGTCGCCGGGCCGTTGAGCCAGGCAGAATTCCTCACGAACATGGGCATGGGACAGCTCGTCGAATCCGCTCGCAACGACATGCAGAAGTACTTCGAGCGCAGAAACGCCGTACAACAGCTCACGGACACGGCGGGCCTTGGACGCGTGCGCGTCATGGCGGCGTTCAAGCAGCTTGAGACCGCCCCGCCGGGTTTTGAGGAGTCACATTGACTGACGACGACCGCGTCCCAGCAACCACGAGCCCCCCCTTGGAGTCGCCAATCGAGGCTGGCCTGCCCGCGCCTCGCTTCGAGTTGCCGGCCGTCACGCCGGACGGCGCCGAGGTCACCGTTAGCTCTGAAGGGATGGAGGGCGAGCGAGTCCTCCTGATCTTCTACCAGGACGACGGTATGCCTATCTGCACCAGCGAACTGAAGGCCTTCGCGCAAGAGTACGAGACACTGACCGAAGCGGGCGTCACCGTCTACGGGTTCAACACCAACGGTCTTGGCTCGCACGCACGCTTCCAAGAACGTGACCACTTTCCGTTCCCGCTCATCAGCGACTTCTACGGCGATGTCGTGAAGGCGTTCGGATTCTGGGACGATCGCGAGCGGAAGTCGCAACGGGCGCTGGTCATCATCTCCGCGGACGGAATCATCGAGTATGTACAGCCGCACTTCAATCCCGGGAATCTCTCGGGCTTTGAAGAGGTTTTCGAGACGCTGGGGTTGCTTTAGCCGCTACGATAGACACTATGTCCGCTTATTCAGCCCTGGTCGATGAGCACTTCGCCAATCCCCGGAACGCGGGCGACATGGATTCGCCCGACGGCACCGGGACGAAGGTCAATCCCGCCTGCGGCGACCGCATGCAGGTGATGATTCGCGTGATTGACGGCAGGGTCGCGGAAATGCGCTGGCTGACGCGCGGATGCCCACCCGCAATCGCCACCAGCTCCTTCACGAGCGAGCTGGTGAAGGGGTGGACGACGGACGAAGCAAAGGCGCTCACGAGGGAGCAGGTGGCCGAGGGAATCGGCGGCTTGCCCAGCAACAAAATCCATTGCAGCGTGCTCGCGGCTGACGCATTGAAGGCGGCCGTTGAGGACTTCGAGTCGCGTTCCGCCGGCCCGCGGTAATTCGCCGCAACCGGGGAGTGTGCTCTACGTCACAATCTGCGTATTATCGGGCCAAGATTACGCTACTACCGCGGAGACCTTGATGGATGTCGTACCGTTCCTTGTCACAAATCTCGCGTTGGGCGTGAACCTATTTCTGGTCCTCGCCGTATCGCTGATCATCCTGACCATCCCCATTTTCGCTACGCGCGGGAAGGCGCAGGTGATGTGGCTGGGGGTGATTGGGTTCGTGCTGACGGTTGAGTTCGCCGGGCTGATCACTATCGGGATCCTGAACCAGCAAGGAAAGCTCTGGAACTAGCGCCCGCTCTACAGCAGGCGGCGAATCGGCTTCCGGCCCGGCCGCGGGTCATAGTTGCTCTTAAACATCTCAAGCTTGTCTCGTTCGATCAGGTACTTTCCGGCGAATAACGTCGCCGGGACTTTCTTTTGCTTGATCAGCCGACGCAGGCTCTGGGGATGAATGTTCAGCTCGCGAGCCGCCTCAACCAGGTCCAGATAATCATCGAATGGCGTGGTCACCCTGCACCTCCGTGCGAGCGAGCGGCGAGGGATCCGCTAATTCGCTTAGACATTTACGCGACTTTACCAAGCACCCACGTTTATTGTCTACACCGATGAGTCAATTCGGCGGCTGATCACTACCATGCGGCTGCCATCAACGGTCATGCAAAGCAGCGTCACAGGTTCGCCGTCGTGAACCTTGAGCAGCTTTCGCAGCTCGTCCGGTTCTATTGGGAACGCCCGGCGACGAATCTCGTCGGGACGCCAGCCGTTTTCTCGAAGTGTCTTTCGCACGCCGGCCACCGAGAATGGGACGACCTCCAGCACCTCGAACGCCGTCGCGAACGGCGTCTCGGCCATCTGTGACGCGGTCAGGTAAGCCAGAAACGGGTCGAGCAGCCTCGCATTGATGCGAGCACCGAGATGCCGCACCAGACTTGCTCGCGTCACGCAGGGTGCTGGGTCGAAGAGAAACTCGAGGATTGGCGAGGTCTCCGGCGGCGCCTGCGATGCTTCGGACGTGATTTCCACGGCTTGCGGCAGCCGCACGGCTCGACGCAGACCGGGGACCGCGTCTCCGCCGAACCACAAAGCCCCCTCGCGCAGGGAACGGCCGACTTGCACAACTTCAAACTCAGCTTCCGGCGGGATGTAGGCGTCGCCGATGCCTGGAGGCCCCTTCACCACCGCCGCCTTCGCGCGTTGCGCGAGCTGCATGCACACGTCCCAGGTGGGCTGAAACGCCGCCGGGTCGAAACGACGCGTGACGGCGGACCTGCGCGACGGGTCAAGCAGGATCGCCAAGTCCTCGACCCAGACGGGTGGTGCCTCAGCGTCGCCCACAACAACCGTGGCCGAGCGTACATTTTGGGCGGCAAGGAGCGCCGTAGCGGGATCACGCTCGACTCCCACGGCATCCATGCCCGCCTGCGCAACGGCGCCAAGATCACCGCCAAGGCCGCAGGTCAGGTCAGCCACCGGCAGCCCGGCGCGTTGGAGACGGGCTGCGCGGCGGCGGGCCACAAGCGGATGGGTCATCATTTCCAGTCCACTTGGCGCAAACAGCCAATCCGTCGTCTCCCCGAAACGCTCGCTAGCCTTGGCGCGCAACATGATTTGCTCTCCGAGCGCTGCCGCCTGTCCGGCAGAAAACTGCTTCCGAAGCTCACTCGAAAGGCGCGTGATCGAAAGCTCAGCAAGCTTCGGCGACAACCCGGCAAGCGCCGCCACCCCCTCCGCCGAGGTCAAATATTTAGCCCGCGCAACATCCACAAAAGGAGTCTAAATGCCGCCGCCGAGCTATGCTCCGGGCGATGGCTTCCGTGCTTTGGCTAGACTTCGACAGCGTCGCGCTCGCAGAGCCTCTGACGCCCCGGTTCATCGCGGAATTCGGCGACCCGGAGCCCGAAGACTCGGTGAGGTCTCCGGAGGAGGTCGTCATCGCCGCCGTCGATAGCTCCGGCCTCGCCGACGAGGAGATGACAGACTTTGTCGTACGCCACGCCACGCCGGCGGACGGCCTCATCGAACTCTGGGACTGGGTACACTGGAACGGATGGCATATGGCCGTTGGCGGAGTGACGTTCGAACTGCTCCTGGACCCGGTACTCAACGGCGCCAGCCTTGACCGCGTAGCGCGGCACTGCGGGCGTACGGACATGCTCTACCGCCGCCGGCTGCGATTCCTCAGCCCGCGCGGAGTCGAGATTCGGTCGAACTTCTCCGCCGCTTACCTAGGCTCGTACAAATCGGCCGGAGACTTCGTGGTTTACGTGGGCGGCGACCCGCGTCGCGCGAAGGACGCGGAGGCCGGGCACGTCGTGTTAGCAGGCCCGCGGCTCGCCGCTGAACTGACCGCATACTCCGGCGAGCTGCGGATCTGGGACAACTTGGGCGATGTCCGCGCACATCTCGAAAAGGAGGCCCATCTGTGGCAAGCATCCTTCTCCTCTACGACAGCCGCGGGGGGCTGACCGAGCAGCTCGCCGGCTCCATCGCGGAAGGAATTACGGCGGCGGGCGCCGTCTGCGTGCGCCGCCGCGTCGAAGATGCCACCGTGCCCGATGCGCTGCGGGCCGACGGCATCATCGTCGGTTCGCCGAATTGGAGCGGCATGACGGGCAAGCTAAAAGATTGGTTCGACTACAGCGGTGATCTTTGGGAGACCGGAGAGCTGGCGGGAAAGCCCGGCGCCGTCTTCACAGCAGGTTATTCGCGGTCAGGGGGAATCGAGGCGACATTACTGCAACTCATCCACCTGCTGATGGCGCACGGCATGGTGGTCGTGGGCTTGCCCTGGACGGAGGACATGCGCCAGTCCGGCTCCTACTACGGCGCGACGGCGCACGGAGAGGTCACGGACCAGGACCGCGGGCAGGCGAGGGCACTTGGCGCGCGGGTTGCCGAAATAGCGAAGAAGCTGTCTTCCGCCAGCTAGGTTGCTTCAGGGTCTTTCGGGACGTGTCCTGAGCATTTCAGCACCGGTAGCGGCGGGTACTTCCGAAACCGGTCGTCCGAAACCGATAGCGCGCAGAGCGTGAAGACCGAGCCGCG
>Ga0114950_10004418_pt1 | contig 10931 bp, 9 predicted proteins | sample N075metaG_FD_83503 | JGI IMG/M metagenome (GOLD analysis project Ga0114950, IMG submission 83503) | Deep subsurface microbial communities from Kermadec Trench to uncover new lineages of life (NeLLi) - N075 metaG | ecosystem: Environmental > Aquatic > Marine > Ocean trench > Sediment | place... | reverse complement strand
TTTGAACGCCTGGTCAAGAAAGAAGTCCTGCAACTGCAGCGTGAACACGACAAGCTTGAAAGGAGCCTCGGCGGTATCAAGGACATGAAAGGCTTGCCGGACGCCATGTTCGTGGTCGACGTAGGCCACGAAGACATTGCTGTTAAAGAAGCCCGTAAATTGGGTATACCGGTTATTGCGGTGGTAGACACAAATTGCTCACCCGATAATATCGATTACGTGATCCCCGGTAATGATGATGCGATCCGTTCGATACGCCTTTACACGCAGTTGGCGGCAGATGCGATCCTGGAAGGTCGTGCAGCTGTCCCTCATATCGAAGACCGGGATGAGTTTGTAGAGTTGGACGAATATGGCAACCCGATCAAGGCTGAAACCCGCGAACGCAAGCCCAAAGCAACCAAAAAGAAAGTTGCCAAAAAAGTGATAGTGAAAAAAGCACCTGTGATCGAGGAAGCCGCCGACGAAGCAGTGGTTGAAACCACTGAGGTTGTTGAAGCGGCGGAAACTGTTGAGGTAATAGAAGAAGCTGTTGAGGCCGTAGAAGAAGTGGCTGAAGTTGTTGAGGCCGTAGAAGAAGCGGCTGAAGTTGTTGAAACTGTTGAAGCAATAGAGGAACTGGAAGCGGTAGAGATTGCAGAAGTCATTGAAGCGACCGTTGAAGCTGATCCTGTGGATGCCAAAGATACAATTGAGGCCGCTGCGGAAGAAGCGGTAAAAGCAGCACCCAAGAAAAAGGTTGCCAAAAAGAAAGTCGCAAAGAAAAAGGTTGCCAAAAAGAAAGTCGCAAAGAAAAAGGTCGCAAAAAAGAAAGTTGCAAAGAAAGCAACTGACGATTGAGCCACTGAAACCGCGATGCCCTGTTAATTGACGGGGCATCACCCCGGTTTTATTACCGGATACATTAAATTGGATTGAAAATGAATATTGAGATGGCTGTTACTGCCTCAATGGTTAAAGAACTTCGCGAACGCACTGGCGCGGGCATGATGGAGTGCAAAAGAGCACTGGTTGAAACCAATGGCGATCTGGATGCGGCAGCAGAATACCTGCGTAAATCCGGTCTTGCGCAAGCTGACAAAAAAGCTTCGCGGGTAGCTGCCGAAGGACTAATCATCATCGCTTCCAATGATGATCAGACTGAATCGGTCATGGTCGAGATCAATTGTGAAACTGACTTTGTTGCCAAAGACGCCAACTTCCTGAAATTTGTGAATGAAGTCGCCGCCAATGCACTGAATGCATCAACAGATGACATTGAAGTGCTGATGAACACAGAATCAGATGGTTCAAGTCTTGAAGTTGCCCGCCAGGCGCTGGTGTCAAAAATTGGTGAAAACGTCCAGGTGCGCCGCCTTGCGCGCACAAAAACTGACAGTATCATCGGTGCCTATGTGCACGGTGGACGCATCGGTGTACTGGTCGAAATCGACGGTGGTGACAACGAACTCGCCCGTGATATCGCCATGCACATTGCCGCGTTGAATCCTGAATATGTTGACGAGGATGCCGTACCTTCAGAAGTGCTTGAAAAAGAAAAGCAATTTCTGATCTCCCAGGCCGCAGACAGTGGCAAGCCAGCCGACATTATTGAAAAAATGGTCAGTGGGCGTTTGCGTAAGTACTTGGCAGGAATCACACTTCTCGGTCAGTCCTTTGTCAAGGACGGCGATATTACGGTTTCCAAACTGCTTGAACAAAAGGGTGGCAGTGTGAAAGGATTTACCCGTCTCGAAGTGGGTGAAGGAATCGAGAAAAAGCAGGAGAACTTTGCAAAAGAAGTGATGCAACAGGTCAAAGGTGGTTAAGCCGGAATTAGGGCCAATGGATCTCCGTACCACTGTTTGAGCAACTGAAATAAAGAGAAATATTGTGTTCTTATTTGAGCAATCAAAAACACAGGTGCAATATGAAGGCTAAATCAGTCTACCAGCGAATCCTGTTAAAACTCAGTGGTGAAGCGCTGCTGGGCGAAGAGAGTTATGGGATCGACCCGGCTGTTATCGGCCGGATTGCTTCTGAAATACTGGAAGTTCTCAACACAGGCGTACAAATTGCCATCGTCATCGGCGGTGGCAATATCTTCAGGGGTGCTGGTCTTGCCGAATCCGGAATTGACCGCGTTACGGGCGACCACATGGGTATGCTGGCCACGCTGATGAATTCCCTGGCTTTGCAGGATTCGCTCGAGCACGTCGGCGTTGATGCGCGCGTGATGTCGGCAATCTCGGTTCACGATGTCAGTGAGGACTATATCCGCCGCCGCGCAACCCGACACCTTGAGAAAGGGCGCGTTGTTATTATCGCCGGCGGCACCGGAAACCCGTTTTTTACCACCGACACGGCAGCGGCTTTGAGGGCGATCGAAATCGGCGCTGATATCGTGCTGAAAGCAACCAAGGTTGATGGCGTCTATTCATCCGACCCCAACATCGACAAGGACGCAGTGTTATTCGAAAACCTGAGTTACGATGAAGTCATTGAAGGCAAATTGGGCGTGATGGATGCCAACGCAATCGTATTGTGTCGCGACCAGGGAATGCCAATCAGGGTGTTCAACGTATTCGGCAGCGGCAACCTGATGAACATCGTCAAAGGCAAACCAGTGGGTACCATCATAAGCTGAGTGGTTTTCGGGTCTACGACATCCTTTCAATTTACTGCTAAAATTAGCCGTTGAACCTTTAACGGGAGCGCTGGCAGTATGTCAATAATGCTGCACACAAAACCGGTGGGTAATTACCAACACTGGAAGACGGGAGAGCAGAATGATTGAAGACATTAAAAAAGATACGCGCATACGCATGGGGAAAACCCTTGAGTCTTTGCGTACAGAGTTGGCCAAAATCCGCACCGGCCGTGCACACCCAAGTCTGTTGGAACATGTTCATGTCGATTACTACGGCAGTGAGGTTCCGATCTCCCAGGCAGCCAGCGTTACAGTTGAGGATGCCCGCACCCTGGCCGTCACGCCATGGGACAAAACCATGGTTCAGCCACTGGAAAAAGCCATCATGAGTTCAGACCTGGGGCTCAACCCGGTAACCGCAGGCACGATTATTCGCATTCCACTGCCCGCACTGACAGAGGAACGAAGAATTTCGCTGAGCAAGGTGGTTCACAATGAAGGTGAAAGTGCGAAGATTGCCATTCGAAATATCCGCCGTGATGCCAATCAGCACATCAAAGACCTGCTGAAAAGCAAAGATATATCGGAAGACGACGACCATCGTGCCGAGCACGAAATTCAGCAACTCACTGATACGAATGTGAAAAAAGCGGAGGAGATGGTCGCGGTAAAAGAACAGGAACTGATGGAATTTTGATGAAAAGTCATGAAGGCGGCAATATTCATTGAGTACGTCACCAGACATCCCCGCTCACATTGCCATCGTCATGGATGGGAATGGCCGTTGGGCTAAGAAAAAAAACCGCCCCCGCAGTATGGGGCATCAGGCCGGACTCAAATCTCTTCGGGCAACTGTTGAGAATTGCGCCCGTCTGGGCATCAAAACCCTGACGGTTTTTGCATTTTCAAGTGAAAACTGGAATCGGCCTGCGAGCGAGATTTCACGTTTGATGGATTTATTTCTGCGCGCGCTCAACAAAGAGGCCGCCGAATTACACCAAAACGGCATACGTTTGCGCTTTATCGGTGACCGGTCAGCTTTCAATTCAGGCATTCGGACAAAGATGGCGGAGGCGGAGGCGCTGACGGCCAATAATACGGTGCTTGTGGTCAATATCGCGGCCAATTATGGAGGGCGCTGGGAGATTGCACAGGCAGCCCAGGCGATGGCTGAAGCAATTGCAGAGGGCAAGCTTGTCCCCGGTAAAAATATTGAACAACAATTCTCCAGCTTTCTGGCGTTGCCAGACTGTCCTGATTTATTTATTCGCACCGGCGGTGAAATGCGTATCAGTAACTTCCTGCTTTGGCAGTCTGCATATACAGAATTTTATTTCACAACGGTTTTATGGCCTGATTTTGACCAGCAGGCACTTGATCAGGCGATAAAAGATTATCAAACACGCGAGCGTCGCTTTGGACGCACCGGCGAACAAGTCAGGAACAGCCTAAGTGCTTAAACAGCGAGTCCTTACAGCATTGATTTTGTTGCCATTGGTCATGGCAGCGATTTTTTACTTGCCGCAGCAATGGTTTCAGATCGTGATCGCTGCCGTACTGCTCGGCGCAAGCTGGGAATACCAACGTCTTGCCGGTCTTTCGGGGCATTTCCCTGCTTATCTTCTGATACTGTTCCAGGTGTTGATATTCGTGGTGCTGGGTCGGACCGAAGCGGTCTGGAGCACCGCCACATGGACTTACCTGGGTGCCAGTTGCGCTCTGTGGGTGCTGATGTTCAGCAGAATGCTGTTTTACAAGCCAGGCACAACTGTCAGCGCTCAATACCGATTCTTGTCTTTTATCACGGCCCTGGCATCGATCACCACCGCATGGTTCGCGATTTGCTGGATCCACTCGTTACCCGCAGGCTCCTGGCTGATATTGTTTTTACTCATTATCGTCTGGGCAGCCGACATCGGTGCATATTTTGCCGGCAAGGCTTTTGGCAAACGAAAGCTGGCACCAAAAATCAGCCCTGGCAAAACCGTGGCGGGTTTGGTTGGCGGGTTTGCTGCGGCACCCCTGGCCGCCATCGCGTTGGCGAAATGGACGCCGATACCGGATTTATCAATCCTCCAGTTGATACTGCTAAGCGTGTCTGTCGTGCTCGTGTCCGTTGGCGGCGATTTATTGGTCTCAATGCACAAACGAATCAGCGGGTTCAAAGATTCCGGCGCAATACTGCCAGGACACGGCGGCATTCTGGACCGGCTCGACAGCACTTTGGCAGCAGCACCGTTTTTCGCCCTTGGCCTGCTGGTTTCAGGGCTCTGAGAGGCTAACGCATTGGCAAACCAGGGAATTACAATACTGGGTTCTACCGGCTCGGTTGGTGAGAGCACGCTGGATGTGCTCGCCCGCCACCCGGAACGCTACCACGTGGTCGCATTGACCGCGCACCAGAACGTCAAACGACTGGCTGAACAATGCATGGAACACCAGCCAACATATGCCGTGATCAGCGACATAAGTCTGGCCGAAACCCTGCAACTGGCGCTTGACGAATTGGGCTGTAACAGCATTGTGCTGGGCGGTCGGGACGCATTGAGCACAGTTGTGGGTATGGATGAAACAGACGCCGTAATGGCGGCCATTGTCGGTGCCGCAGGGCTTGAGCCAACTTTGCACGCAGTAAAAAGCGGAAAACGACTGTTACTGGCCAACAAGGAATCCATGGTGATCGCCGGCGAATTGTTCAGAAAAGCAGCCAGCGAGCATAAAGTGACCATAATTCCCGTCGACTCTGAACACAATGCCTTGTTCCAGGTATTGCCGCAGGCCTACAACGACGGACTGGAAAAGTCAGGTGTTGAAAACCTGATTCTTACAGCCTCAGGCGGTCCATTTCTTGACAGGACCCGGGCAGAATTGAGACATGTCACACCGGATGAGGCCTGCAATCATCCAAATTGGGACATGGGCCGGAAAATATCAGTGGATTCGGCCACGCTGATCAACAAAGGGCTTGAAGTGATTGAAGCCCACTGGTTGTTCAACGCCCGCCCCGATCAGATTTCCGTCATCATTCACCCACAAAGTATTGTGCATTCGATGGTGACATACCGTGATGGTTCTGTATTGGCACAATTGGGCATGCCAGATATGCGAACCCCGATTGCGCACGCACTTGCATGGCCTGAACGCATTGAAGCCGGCGTGCAGCGCCTCAATCTACCAGAGATGGACAAATTGGAGTTTCAGCAACCGGATTTCGATCGTTTTCCTGGCCTGGGACTTGCATTTGAAGTGTTGGAAGCAGGCGGCAATGCCGCCGTGATTTTCAATGCAGCCAATGAAATTGCTGTGCAGGCTTTTCTGCAGCAACAAATCAGCTTCCTGCAGATTCCTTCGGTCGTTTCTGCTGCACTTGATGGCAGCGAAACGGGTAAAATAGACGGCTTGGACGATGTGTTGGAATTTGACCGGCTGGCCCGTATAACAGCGACGGCAATCGTCGATAAATTAGAGAGATATTGAGTAGTGTATGGCTGAAGTTATTGGTTCAATCTGGTGGTTACTGGTCGCATTGGGGCTGTTAATCACATTTCATGAATTCGGCCACTTTTGGGTGGCACGCCGGATGGGTGTGCGTGTTCTCAAGTTTTCGGTCGGGTTCGGCAAGGCATTGTGGTCAAAAACGGGCCGCGACGGCACAGAATATGTGATCGCGGCAATCCCACTCGGCGGCTATGTAAAAATGCTGGACGAACGTGAAGCCGAGGTTGCGGATGGCGACCTCAAATATGCGTTTAACCGTAAATCGGTGTGGGCGCGCATTGCCATCGTCATTGCCGGCCCCGTGTTCAACCTGATTTTTACGCTGCTTGCGTTTTGGTTGATGTTTCTTGTTGGCATGCCCGAGTCCAGGCCCGTCATCGGTGAGGTCACCGGTATCGCAGCAAGCGCAGGTCTTGAATCGGGTGACCGCATAGTTTCCATCAACGGTGAAACTACGGATACATGGTCACATGCAGTACTTGGCCTGGTCGTGCACGCACTTGACCGGGACACAGTCATACTCAGCGTTGAAGATGAGGCAGGGGATTTCCGCGACATTCAACTCGACCTCAATCAACTCGATAGTGATTTCAAAGAAGAAAAAACACTGGATGGCATCGGTATAACGCCATGGCGCCTGAAACTGCCTGCGATTGTCGGCGAGGTATCCAGTCAAAGCCCGGCCTACAGGGCAGGTTTCAAAACAGGTGACCGAATCATTCAGGTGGCCGGAGAAGATGTTCCCGACTGGGCGTGGGTGGGTGCGCTGGTGCAAAAGCACGGATCGGCCGATACCGAAATGACGATCACCGTTGAACGTGATGGCGGTTTGCTGGATATCGAAGTTCAACCGGAGAAGCGTAAAGACGGCACGTTTTCCAGCCGTTTGATTCTTGGCATCACCAATCAAGCCCCGGATGCTGCTGTACGGGCGCAAATTGACCGTACCTATTACCTGCACAAATACGGAGTTTTTGGCAGCATGAAAGCTGCCGGCGTCGAAATGTGGCGTTTGACCCGCTCCACCCTGGGTTTGCTGGGCCGGATGCTGACCGGCACAGCCTCCGTCAAAAACCTTGCCGGGCCAATCAGCATTGCACGGTTTGCAAATGATTCGGCCAATGCAGGCTTATCCAGTTTCCTGTTTTTTCTGGGCGCGATAAGCCTCAGTCTCGGAATTCTGAATTTGCTGCCAATTCCGGTTCTTGATGGGGGGCATTTGCTCTATTACCTGATAGAATTGGTCAAAGGAAGCCCGGTATCAGAACAAATACAGGCAAAAGGTCAATATATAGGGTTGATGGCATTGTTTGGCTTGATGGGAATTGCATTTTTTAACGATATTTTACGACTGGTCGGATAGACTTCCTGCCTCCAGAATAAGAAATCCTTACGGACCTGATTAAATGAGAAGAATCTTAATCATCCTGCTGTGTGGCCTTTTTACTGCACGGTCGGCCATGGCATTCGATCCATTTGTGATCTCTGATATCAGGGTCGAAGGCCTGCAACGCATATCAGAAGGCACGGTATTCAGCTACCTTCCGCTTGATACCGGCGAACTCCTGAACGCTTCAAGTTCGCGCCAGGCAGTCAGGGCCCTGTATCAAACCGGATTTTTCAGCGATGTTTCTATTGGCAGAGAAGGCAACATCCTCGTTATCACTCTGGTAGAGCGCCCTGCCATTGCAAGTATTAAATTGTCCGGCAACAAAGCCATCAAAGACGAAGATATGTTGCCTGTCCTCGCTGACATCGGATTATCTGAAGGCGAAGTTTTCCAACCTCAGTCGCTGGATCGCATCAAACAGGAACTGGTAAAGCAGTACTTTAGCCAGGGGCGCTATTCGGTCAGCGTAGAAAGTCGTGTCACAGAACTGGATCGAAATCGGGTACGCATTTCCATCATTATCAAAGAAGGAGATACCGCAGAAATCAAACACATCAACATCGTTGGCAACACGCTGTATACCGATAAAGAGATAAAAAAGGATTTTGAATCCAAAATCCCCCCCAAATGGAAGTTCTGGTCCAAAGATGATCAGTATTCACGCGAGAAATTATCCGGAGACCTGGAGAAGATACGTTCCTATTATCAGGATCGTGGCTATATTGACGCCAATGTTGAATCAACACAGGTTTCGATCAGCGCCGACAAGCAAGATATTTATATCACCGCCAACATCATTGAGGGCGAACAATACAGTGTTGAAAAAATACAGGTGACCGGCGACCTGGTGATTGAAGAAGCAACGCTGCGACGCCTGATCATGACCCAGGAAAACGATATTTTCTCACGCAAGCAAATGGAGCAAAGCGTGGAAAATATCACTGCACTGCTGGCCAATATCGGCTATGCGTTTGCCAATGTTAATCCGATCCCGCAGATTGACCGTGAAAACCGCCTGGTCACCATAAATTACTTTGTGGATCCCGGCAAACGCGTCTACGTACGGCAGATCAGTTTTATTGGCAATAGCGGCACAAAAGACGAAGTTTTACGCCGCGAAATGCGCCAGTTTGAAGGCGGTTGGTTCTCACAGGCCGCCATTGATCGCTCCAAGGTCCGCCTGCAGCGTTTGACCTATTTCGAGTCAGTCAATATTGAAACGCCCGCGGTTCCCGGTACTGACGACCAGATTGACGTGGTGATTACAGTGGAAGAGCGCGCCGCCGGCAGCTTCTCAATCGGTCTGGGCTTTTCACAGGTTCAAGGTTTGATCGCTTCAACGAGTGTGCAGCAGGACAACTTTCTCGGCAGTGGTAAACGCGTTGGCATGTCATTTTCTTACAGCAAAATTGTCAAAAGCATAAGTCTTAGCTACGACAACCCCTATTGGACCGAGGATGGGGTCAGTCGCGGCTTTTATCTGCGCTACCAGGAGTTTGACCAGGCCGGAGCCAACATCTCGACGTTCACCAGCACCGAGGCTGCCGCGGGTATGAGTTTCGGTATTCCGCTCACTGAAGTCGATTACGTCAGGGCAGGACTGGGCATCAGACAGACCGATCTGAATATCGGAGCATTCATTGTAGAAAGGGAATTCGAAGACCCGAATAACCCGGGTGAAATCCTCTGCGATGACATCAATATGAACGGTATCTGCCCCGAGGCTTACTTTATTCCAAATCCTTTTGATCCATTATCGACATCACTGGATCACGATGGAAACGGCGAACTGAGTGCCAAGGAGCGCAATCACTTTACGCTTGATTTCACCGCCTCGTGGTCACGGGATACCCGTAACCACTTCCTGAACCCGACACGTGGCTCAGTGCAACGATTGGGTCTGGAAGCTTCGCTGCCCGGCAGTAGCCGACAGTTCTACAAGCTGAACTATCGTTACGCCAAGTACATCCCAATTTGGGCTGGCCTGGTATTTTCTTTCCGTGGAGACGTTGGCTACGGCAACTCATACGACAACTATGACAAGACTTCTCTGGCCGAGCCGGTGAACACCAACCCAGGTGGTCTGGAACAGGATTGCCTGCAAGAAGAAATCATATCACTGGATACCGGGCTGCCATTTTTCGAGCATTTTTACGGTGGTGGCGTGCGTGATATCCGCGGCTTTGAAGACAATACACTGGGTCCAAAGGATCCAGCCTGCCGCGCGGTAGGCGGCGACCTGAAGGTATCCGGTGGTATTGAAGTGGCAATCCCGACACCATTTACGTCCGGTGGCGGGTCGCGCATTGCATTGTTTTGGGACATTGGTAATGTCTATGAAAACCTTGATGCCTTCGATGCAGGCCTGTTGCGTTCCTCCGCTGGGATATCGGTTACGTGGCAAGCACCGATCGGCCCGATCATCATCAACTACGCGATTCCACTGCGCCAATTCAAGGGTGATCGCACAGAAAGCCTGCAATTTTCCTTCGGAAGTACCTTCTAAGCTGATGAAAAGCGGAAAAATAAAAACCTGAACAATTTTTGCTCAGGTGCCGCCAAGGTGTACAATTCCTTACTATGAACCGATTTTTGTCCACATTGCTGATTGTATTGATGGTAATTGCTGCGCCGGCAAGCGCACAGCAATTGCGCGTGGGCTATGTAGACATGAAAAGAGTGCTGGATAATGCACCGCAGGTTCTGGCCGGCAGAGAAAAATTAAACCTTGAATTTCGCCCGCGCAATGACACCATCGAATTTCAGGAGCGCCAGGTCATAGCGATGGAGGACCGTCTGCTACAAGGCGATCTGGCTGAAGACGCAAGAACACGCCTGGACCGCGATCTGCGCGAAATGCGCCGCAGCGTTAACCGGCAAAAAGAAGATTTGCGCGACGAGCTTTCGTTTCGCCGCACCGAGGAAGTGCAGAAACTGGAAGGCCAGATCAACCAGGCCGTCGAGAAAATCGCGCACGACCATGGATATGACCTGATCCTTTCAAGTCCGGTGATTTATGCCGACCCGTCGCTGGACATTACCCAGCTAATACTCGATCAACTCAAGGTGGAGTATGAAGCAGACCTGCGCGAACGATCATTCCGCTAGTAAGCGCTGTTCGCTGTCAATGCAAAAGCCTAGCCTGAAACTCTCCGAACTGGCCGAGAAATACGATCTCCGTTACCAGGGTGACGGAGATGTCGTTATAAGCGGTATCGGCACACTGGCAGAAGCCACCCCGGAACAACTCAGTTTCCTGTCCAATCCCGCCTACCGTGATCAACTGGCCACCACCGGGGCGGCGGCGGTAATTGTCTCCGCAAACGATGCCGAATCCTGCCCGGTCAATACATTGATCGCAGATTGCAGGATTGGTCGGGGCAGTCGTTTAAATGCCAATGTGACCATCTGCGA
>Ga0114950_10004417_pt1 | contig 10932 bp, 10 predicted proteins | sample N075metaG_FD_83503 | JGI IMG/M metagenome (GOLD analysis project Ga0114950, IMG submission 83503) | Deep subsurface microbial communities from Kermadec Trench to uncover new lineages of life (NeLLi) - N075 metaG | ecosystem: Environmental > Aquatic > Marine > Ocean trench > Sediment | place... | reverse complement strand
CCCAAACGTCGAGACCGCCAAGAGGCTTCGCGCCTCGTGCCACTGTGACGCCCGGCGGAGGCCTAGAGCTTGTCTATCGCCTCTGCCAGCTTGCGGGAATCGAATCCCCAGGGCCCCGGACCACCCTGATAGACAACCTTGCCACCCTTGCCGATCAGATAGAGGCGATCGGGCAGGGCGCCGTAGGCGCTGGCAATCCTGTCGTCAATGTCGTCGACGACGACCGGCATCCTTATCTGCAAGCGTAGGGCGCACGAGGCTGCCGCTTCCGTTCTTTCGTCATTGCTAGTCGGATCGTTGAAGGAAATATTCTCCTCCCGATTCGAAGCAATTACCCATCCGTCTTCCGGGTGAGCCTCGCGGATGTAGACCACCACGAACTCGACCTCCTCTCGATGCTGTTTCCACAGCTCATGCAAGGGACCCAACTGGGCCCTGAACGGAGGTCATGTGTAGGATCCGAAGATCAAGGCGACGGACTTTTCTCTGGTGATCTCAGCCAAGTGGAACATCTCGCCAGTGCGTTTCTCAGATCCGTCTGAATAGTCGTAGACGACGCTCTCGAAGTCGTACGCCTCATCCCCTACAGCCAGGTCTGGCGTCGAAAGAGCCCTGTGAATCGGATCGGACATCACATCCATAGGCGTCTTGGGAGAGTCTTCAGGGGTAATGGCTCGCCAATCGAAGTCATCAGGTAGTTTTCGGTTCTCTGCCATTTCGATTCACACTCCTGTTAGGAAATTTCGAGGACACAGGGACTCAAAACCAGAAGCGCAGCCCCGCGACGAATCGAGTTTCGCTCGGATCTTCGCCCGCGGCCCGCGCCAGCTCCTTCGTCTCACTGAACTTGCGCGCTCGCTCGACACCGAGGTAGGGCGCGAGCTCGCGCCGAATCTCCCAGCGCAAGCGAAGACCAGCGGTAACCTCGGACAGGCCGGAGCCGACGCCGCGCACAGCATCACTCCTGCCGTACCAATCGACTTCGATCCTCGGCTGCAGGACGAGTCTCTGCGTCAACAACAGCTCGTACTCGGCCTCCAGGTTGACAGCCGTGCGCCCTCCCTCGCCGACATAACCCGTAGCGTCGACCTCGAACCAGTAGGGCGCCAGGCCCTGGATTCCAAACGCCAGCCAGGTGCGGTCCGGGCCGCCACCAGTGTCGTAACGGAGCCCGAGCTGCGTATCCCAGTAAGCGGCCACCGCGTGGCCCCACAGCAGTTCGGTCTGGGCCTCCAGTCTGCCCTCGTCGAAGTCGCCCTCGGCCTTGAGCACCGCGCGGTCGTAGTCTCGACCGAACCAGGCCTCCAAGTCGTAGGTCGCCCAGGAACCGCCATCGGTAGTTACGCTCTCGAGCCGGTCCACCAGAAGCGACTTGAAGCTGTGCCGATCGGCCAGCACGAGCGGTGCCATCTCACCAAAGTCGTAGCCACCGGAATTCGCGTGAGGATCGCGTGCATCGGGTGGCGGGGATCCGCCCTGCATCTTTCCGCCACCGTCGTGATCCATGGCAATACTCGGCGTGCCGGGCGCGGACTCGTGATCCATCTCGCTGTCGTCCGGCTCTCCTGCGTCCGTCTCACCATGGTCCATCTTGCTGTGGTCCATCTTCCCGTGGTCCATCTTGTCGTGGTCCGTGCTCGGCGGCGACTCCTTCTCCGGCGGCTCCTGGGCCCGGACGGAAAACACACCCAGCGCCACGAAAGCGGCGACAAGGAGAATTGCTCGGTTCTTCATCGTTGCTTCACCTTTGATCGGGGTCGCGGCATCTCAGGCCACCACCACTTCGCGGAACATCCCCGCATCCATGTGGTAGATCAGATGGCAGTGAAACGCCCAACGGCCGAGTGCGTCCGCGTTGACCAGAAAGCTCACCCGCTGAGCCGGTTGAACGGAGATGGTGTGCCGACGAACCAGAAACTCTCCGTCCGCGGTCTCCTGTTCGCTCCACAAACCGTGCAGGTGCATGGGGTGGGTCATCATGGTGTCGTTGTGCAGAATCACTCGTAGTCGTTCGCCCTGGCGGAAGTGCAACGGCGTCGACTTGCCGAACTCGAGTCCGTCGAGCGACCACGTGTAGCGCTCCATGTTCCCTGTGAGATGGAGCTCGATCTCCCGTTCGGCATCGCGAGGATCGAGCGGCCCACCGACAGTGTGCAAGTCGGCATAGGTCAACACTCGCCGTCCGTTGTTGCGCAGACCGGCGCCAGGGTCGTCCAGGTTGGTCCGCGGTGTATCGACGCGCATGTCGACGCTGGGACCGTACTCGGTTCTGGCATGGCGTACGTGAAGAGCACCCGCACTCATGGCCGCATCTCCGCCTCCGCCATGCCCGCCTCCGCCATGGCTACTATGATCCATGGCCGCCGCACCCCCCATTCCGGCCATGCCATCACTCGACATGGCGCCCATCATGTCTTTCATGGTCAGCCACTCAGGGATGTCCAGGGCAGGCACCTCCGCTGTCATGCCGGCGCGCGGAGCCAGTGTGCCGCGCGCAAAACCGGTGCGGTCCATCGCCTGCGCAAAGATCGTATAGGCACGGTCCTCTCTGGGCTCGACGATCACATCGTAGGTCTCGCCGGGACCGAAACGGAATTCATCCACCGTCACCGGCTCGACATCTTGGCCGTCGACCTGTACCACCGTCATCTCGAGACCCGGTATCCGAACGTCGAAGAAGCTCTGAGCGCCGCTGCAGACGAAGCGCAGCCGCACCCGCTCACCGGCCTCGAACAAAGCCGTCCAGTTGCCGTCCGGAGCGGTGCCGTTCATGAGGAAGGTGAAGGTGTGGGCAGAAATATCCGCCAGATCGGTCGGGCTCATCCGCATTCGGTTCCACATCCGCCGCCGGCTGATCGCCGGACCAACTCCCCCGTCCCCCACGTCGCGGAAGAACTTCCTGGCTGTCAGCTGGTTGAAGTTGTAGTAGTCGCTCTGCTTCTTCAGCTTGGCGAAAACTGCCATCGGATCCTGGTCGGTCCAGTCGGACAGCTGCACGACATAGTCGCGATCCGCCCGAATCCGGTCTCCCTCGGCGGGATCGATGACGATGGCGCCGTACAAGCCGGTCTGCTCCTGGAAGCCGGAGTGCGAGTGGTACCAGTAGGTCCCCGACTGCCGCACCTTGAAGCGATAGACGAACGTCTTGCCCGCCGGAATACCCTTGAAGCTGAGACCGGGCACTCCATCCATTCGAAAGGGCAGGAGGATCCCGTGCCAGTGAATCGAGGTTGGCACCCTCAGGCGGTTGTGAACGCGCAGGGTGACCGTATCGCCCTCACGCCAGCGCAGGATCGGTGCGGGGATCGAGCCGTTGACGGTCGTAGCCATGCGGGGCCTGCCGGTGAAGTTGACCGGGGTTTCGGCAATCGTGAGATCGAACTCCGTGCCGGCGAGCACCGGCACCCCACCGCCGGACGCGTCGGTGCCACTCGCCGCCCGGGCCGCGTCGGCCCACGGCGACAGACCCAGCACGGCGCCGCCGACGGCAAGTCCCTGAACGAATCGCCGACGCGAGTAACCGGGCAGGACAAGGGACGGTTGTGACAAGTGTTTCATCGTGGATTCTCCGCTACTGATCTGTTCCAGTTGTACTCTTCGTAGTCTCGGAAAGCTCCAACGTGACTCGGCTTTCTCCGCCTATGATTCTCGTTTCTGCGGAGGGCAGCACGGATGCCGCCGCGGATGGAACCGCCGCCGGCCACCCTGCCAAAGGCTGAATGAAACCGAGTGCTCCCCCCGAGGGTGAGTGGCTGCTACTGAGAGCCCGCAGGGGCTCCGCAGTGCGGACACACTGAACCTACCGATGTGTCAAATCAGAAGGAGACAGAAGAGACTGGTGAAATCCACCGGCACGACCAAAGCGCAAGAATGCTGATCGTGAAGAGAAAGCTGCGCGACGGGCTGCAGATCGGCGGCTAGCTTCACTGTGTCGGCCATCACTTGAAGAGGGCGAAGAAGCTGTGCCTGCATCGGGGTCGACTCCGAGGGGGCCGTTCCCGGGCAGCAACCGTCGGGCTCGCCTGAAGCCATCGCGCCGCACCCGACACTCGTGGGGTGCATGGGACACTCCGCCGTCATCGGCGGACACGCAGCTCCTGCCACAGAGACAAGGAGTGCGGCCAAGAGTGGGACCATGACGAGGGAGCGCTTCACTGTCACAACCCTACTACGAATCGAGGTAGGTCTTCGGTTTGGAATACCTAAGGCCCTGCTGTCTCTCCGACTCTCCCAAGGGCCGGACCGGATCTACCCTCCGCCCCACAATCTGAGGGAGTAGGCGCCGCCGAAGGACACGATCGGTGAGAGCGCCAGTTGGCCACCCTGAGCGCTGAGATTCTCGGGAATCCTGACGACAACGTGAAAATCCACATCGGCGGAGTGCTTCCAAAACACGCCAACGTTGCCAAGGAGGTCCGTGCGGCCGCTGTTGCGAGCGTTCCTACCGTCCCATTGCGACGGCTCTTCATGGTAAAGCTCGAGTTGGCCCAAGAAGCTCCAGGATTTGAGTCCGAAAGAGGGGTTGAACCCAATGCCGGAAGAGACCCGTGTTCCGGCACGATAGCCAAAGGAGTTGTCGTGCAGTGAGGTGCGAACCCGCAACCACCCGGCCATGGGCAAGGAGTCGGAAGGACGGTACACCTCGAGCCCCACGAGAGGGTCACTGGTGCCGGTGCCGAAGAATACGTGCTGATGCCGCCGCCCCTGCTCGCCCAGCTTGAACGCGTCGGGCTCGGTATCGCCAGTCGGTAGCGATACACCCCCGATAGCGTCGACAACCCAACCGCTCCCATCCTGAGGCTGGAGGATGCGAAACCGTCCGGCGAGCTGGACGTCTCCGAAACCCGAAACCGTCTCGGTTCGGTGATGAATGCTCGAGAAGTCCCCGAGTGGTTCGCCGTCCAAGCCCTCGAACTCGGCATCTACCCGCACTTCGCGATAGGGAATCTTGATCTCCAGACCGATGCGCTTGGTCAGTCCGACCTGCGCTTGGAGGGTAATGTCTCTAAGTTGCAGATCCAGAACGTGAGCCCGAGGCTGCTCTTCATCGGAGACACCCGGCTCGAATTGCTCCGGCTCGACCCCGTGCGAGGCGTCCACACCTGTGCCCTGCCAGTGCAAACTCAACGTAACCTGGCCCGGGCTAAGCTCGAAGTTGGTGGCGTAACCTCCACCCGGGAGGTTGGGGTTGCTTCAAGCGCTTCAGGCCTGGCCGAGGGCTACGCCCGGCCAGCAGAACGCAACGAGAGCTCCGAGAACCGCGAGGCGGAGCCTCATCTACTTGTGCCCCTTCTCGATCGCCCGCCGCAGACGCTTCAGATTGAGCCCTTGGATAGCCTCGACCCGTCGGCCGTCACTTCCATAGACCACCACGTAAGGCAGGCCCGAAACCTTCTGCAAGTACTCTTGTGCTACAGGAGAGCTCCAGTTAACAACGTTGATCTTCCGAAGCGCTACTCTGGAAGAAGACTCCAGGATCGTCTGCATTTCCGCGTCGACCTCCCGACATGGGCCGCACCACACAGCGCTGAAGTCGAACACCGTCACCTTGCCGCGCACCAAGTGGGCTTCGATGTCCACTTCCTCGCCAGCGCGGGAAATCCACTCGACATCGAGCTCCGGCGCGAACTCCTGTTCGGCGGCGTACGACCCCTGACCAGCTCCGACGGCGGAGTCGTATCCGGCCTCCTTGATCGCAGTGGTCAGATCCTCGGGCCCGATGGAGGAAGGGTCGTAGCTCACCTCGATCTCGGCGGAATCCCGATCGAATTTCGCCGCCTCGACCCCTCGCTTCCGCTTCAGCATCTTGACGACAGACGCACCGCAGCTCTGGCATGTGATGTCCTGTAGAGAGATCACGACGCTCGACACTGTCGAGGAGTCTTCGGCGCCTTCGCCCGACACCATGCCGCCGAAAACCAAGCCGGCCAGGAGGAAAACAAGCGCTGTCTTCTTCATTCGAGTCGATCTCCTTGATAGATGAAAGGCGCGTTCTCCCGGGCTAGCTGCCGAAACGCCGCGTCCACTCCGCCACTTCGTCGTCACTGACTTGACGAAACAGGATACCGGGCACCTCGAATTCCTGTCCTGGTTCGATGGCGGCGAGCAGCTCGGTACCGGCGGCCCCCACGACTCGAGCCGGCACCGGCCCTTCACTCTTGCCCAGGGCCGCCAGGACCTTCTCCGCGGTGTCCGGGATCACCGGCCACGAAACGACTGCGAACAGGTGCACCAGGTTGACTGCCGTGCGGACGATTGCGGCCGCACGCTCCTCGTCTTCTTTGATCACTGCCCAGGGCTCGGCGCGCTGGAAGTAGTCGTTGCCCAGCACCCACAGCGCGCGCAACTCCCGCATCGCCTTGCGGAACTCCATGGCTTCAAGCTCTCTGTCGAAGTTCGCGAGCCCGGTCTCCAGTCTCGTGGCGAGCTCACCTTCGAGCTCGCCGGGCTCCCCCCCCGCCGGAACGACGGAACCGAAGCGTGCGGAGCAGAACTGGAGAGTCCGATTGACGAAGTTGCCGAAGACGCCTGCCAGGTCCTTGTTGACGGTGGCTTGGAAGGTCTCCCAGGTGAACGAAGCATCGCCCGATTCGGGCGCGTTCGCGAGCAGGTAGTACCGCCAGTAGTCGGACGGCAGCAGCTCGAGAGCCTGATCCATGAACACGCCACGATGACGGCTCGTCGAGAACTTGCCGCCGTAGTAGGTAAGCCAGTTGAAGCCTTTTACGAAGTCGACCAGCTTCCAAGGCTCCCCTGAGCCGATCAGAGTAGCCGGGAAGCCGAGAGTGTGGAAAGGCACGTTGTCCTTGGCCATGAATTCGACATAGCGAACGTCCTCGGCGTCATACCACCACGACTTCCAGTCGCGGGTCTCGGGCGCCTCATCCGACCACTCCTTGGTGGCGCCGATGTAGGCGATGGGAGCGTCGAACCACACGTAGAAGACCTTGTCCTCGTAGCCGGGGCGATCGACCGACACTCCCCAGGAGAGATCGCGCGTGATGCAGCGATCTCGCAAGCCCTCGTCGAGCCATTTGTAGGCGATCGAGCTCACCAGGAGCGGCCACTCCTCGTGGCTGTCGATCCACTCGCGCAACCGATCGGCAAGCTGCGACTGCAGGAGGTACAGGTGACGCGTCTTGCGCAGCTCGAGCTTGGTACTGCCCGACACCGCGGACCGGGCGTTGAGGAGGTCGGTGGGCTCGAGCAGCTTGGTGCAGTTCTCGCACTGGTCGCCACGGGCGTTCTCGTAGCCACAGTTCGGGCAGGTGCCGATGATGTAGCGGTCGGGAAGGAAGCGGCCGTCCTCAGGGCTGTACACCTGCTCGATCTCGCGCTCTTCGATGAGCCCCTGATCGGTGAGCCGGTCGGCGAGATGACGCGTCGTTTCGGCATTCTGGGGCGAGGAGGAGCGCCCGAAGTGATCCCACGACAACCCGAAGCGCTCGCCGAGCTCCTTCTGGATGAGGTGCTGCTCCCGGCAATAGGCCTCGACGTCCATGCCGGCGTCCTGTGCGGCCAGCTCCGCCGGCGTGCCGTGCTCGTCGGTGGCACACAGGAGAAGCACTTCGACGCCGCGCTGACGGGCGAAACGACCGTAGACGTCGGCCGGCAACATCGACCCCACGAGGTTGCCGAGATGCTTGACGCCGTTGATGTAGGGCAGCGCGCTGGTGATGAGTAAACGGCTCAGGGTTCAGTCTCCTACGGCAGCGCCGGTCAGGACGGGTTCCGAAGAGCGCAGCGTACCCCAGGAATGCCCGCGACCATCGGTACAATACGCCGTTCCGCGTCGCTTCCGTGACGAGGGGTGTCTCTGAGTAGCCGCATTGAGTGATTTTCAAGCACGCCCGGCGTCGACCGCAACAAGGCGGGCGCTCTTTCAGATCCATCTCTGGCTCGGGATCTCACTGTGCCTGTACGTAACCGTGGTCTGCGTGAGCGGCGCAGCGCTTCTCTTTCGAATCGACTTTCAGAGAGCCGCGCATCCTGACCTCTTCACTCCGGCTTCACCGGGACCTCTCACAGAGGCCGCCACCGTCCTGGAGGAGGTCCGAGGCGCGTATCCCGACAGCCGCGTCCTTGGCGTAGCAGCGCCGACTACGGCGCGTCCTACCTATCTCGCCTACATCAGGCGCGACGGGAAGCTCGGAACCATCTTTCTGGACCCGGTCACCGCGGAGATCCTGGGCGAGCTTCCCGACCGGTCGCCCATGCGCGTAGTCCAAGATCTCCACTTCTCTCTTCTGGCCGGCAAGACCGGCGAGAAGGCCCACGGAATCGCGGCAGTCTGCCTTCTCGGCATGTGCCTTACCGGGCTGTTTCTGTGGTGGTCGGGGCCGGACAAATGGCGCCGGAGGCTTCTCGTGAACTTCTCGAGAACCTGGTCTCGAGTCCTGAGGGATCTTCACTATGCGATCGGTATCTGGACCGTTGCCTGGTTAGCTATGTGGTCGGTCAGCGGACTCTACCTCCTCTATCCCGAGCCTTTTCACGCCGCCGTCAATGTAGTTTCACCCCTCGCAGTCTCTCGCGCACCCCAGTCGACGCCCCCGGATGCCAATTTCGTTGAGCCGCCCGCCCCGCGAGCTCTGATCGACGGCGCTCGAAGCGCGGTGGCGGCCGACCTCTTCGTGGCACACGTCAGCCTTCCGTCGACCGAGTCTGATGCTTTCCTCGTTCTCTTCTCGAAGAGGAGCCCGACGCCGGTCGCCGATGACCTGACCAGGGTCTACCTGGATCAGTACAGCGGTCGTGTGCTCGACACCACACAATCCAGCCGAGGGGTCGGCGACCTGGTCCTGGGCAGCATGGTTCCCCTTCACATGGCCACCTTCGGAGGTCGCGGTGTCAAGGCTGTCTGGGCCCTCTTCGGGCTCGCCCCTGCCTTCCTGGCCGCGACCGGTTTTCTCCTGTGGTGGAAACGCGTCGTGCGGCGCTGACGCTGCCTGCCGCCCGCTACATTCCGCCGGTGGCCGCAGGATGGTAGGACGATCGGTCCGAGTCGGCCAGTGAGGTCAGCTCAACGAACGCCGGATCCTGATGGTAGCGAGCGAAGACGATGTCGTCGCGCGCCTCGGTCATCTCCTTGGCACGAACGGCATCGAATTGCTCGTACTCGTAGAAGTGGCGACGAAGGTAGTCGAAGGCCTTCTGGCGCTCACCCAGCTGGGCATAGATCGCAGCCAGATTGTAGGAAGCCGCAAGCACCTCGTGATACCTCTCGGCGATGGCGATCGCCTCCTCCTCGCGGCCGATCTCGACCAGGTAGGTCGCCGCGAAGATCTGGTTGTAGGGCTCATCGGGCTCCAGGTCGAGTGCCTTGCGCACATAACCGTAGGCTTTGTCTCGATTGTCCTCGGAGTTCCAGAAGACGGCCAGGTTGCGATAGGTCAAAGCCAACGGGTACTGGTCGATGGACTCCTCGAACATCCTGACCCCCTGCTGGAACTCACCTCGGTGAATCGCCATCTTGCCGAGGCCGTGGAGAGCCACGGCTCGAGATAGGCGATCGGAGGGTCGCTCGAGAATCGCCTCGAATATCTCCCGGGCTACATCCCAATCGCCGGTGTGGTGGCGATGCAACTCGCCCAGGAATCGCATTGCCACAACGTCGCCAGGATCGAGCACTCGTGCCTTCTCGTAGGCTCGTCGAGCCGTCTCCAGATCCTCTCGGCCTTCCGCCGCGAGACCTGTCTGCATCAGGGCGGTGATCTGGTCGGTCGTACCCGGGTCCAGGTCCGGCTCGGGGTAGTCGCCTGCCGCCGCGATCTCGGGTGCCGATCTACCCATCTTGCGCAGCGCCTTGGCTGCCTTCCGGCCAAGAGCGGGAAAGAGACAACCGTCATGGGCCACTTCCAGGTACAGAACAGCAGCACCGTCGTCGTCACCGCCCTTCTGTGCCCGCTTGGCGCTCTTCATGGCGAGCTTGTGAGTCGATTCGCGCTCTTTGAGCTCCGCGGAGACCGCCTTCTCCACGTCTCGGACTGAGAGCTTGTCGCCTGCGGAGCCGATACGCGCGATCTCGTCTCCCTGTTGCGTCGCCACCACAGCCGTCGCCTGGTTCGGCTCGATCATGAAGCGGCTGCGTAGCTCGGAATTGGTGTCGGGCACCAGGCCCACTCCGACGCACCCGCCGGACCAGGTCAATAAGTTTCGTGAGGTGCGCATAGAGGATCCCTGGGCATTCTCCGGTCCGGTGGGAAACCAGTAGACCAGCAGATCACCCAGCGGTGCCTGTTGGGGCGTTTCGACAAAGACCCAGGGCACGTAGTACACCGTCGCGGCCGCGCCGGAGGAAATGCCTCCCATGCCTCCTCCACCGCCACCTCCGCAGGTCGCATAGATCGGTGAGCTGAGAAGCAACGTGGCGAATGAAAAAGCCAGAACCTTCTGGATGCGATGGTGGCCCGCGTTCATGAACGTACTCCCTCCTACCTCCGAAATGCTTGGGCTACTCAGTGTAACCCCCGACCCTCGCGAATATTGCGCAAGTCACTTCCGAGACTCGCTCGACCCACGGCGTTGTGATCGAATCCGGGCGATGGCCCTTGCAACGGACAACGCGGCGCCCGGTCTCCAAAGCGAGAAGACCCGATGACAATACGACGACGGTGGGGACTCTCAGTCGTGCTCTGCGCTGCGCTGCACGGCCTCCTCGGATGCGGCCCGGGGCGAGATCGGATGGAGCTTCGCGAAGACCTCACCGCGCTACTGCCGTACGCAACGATGGTCGAGGGTTCTTCCGACGAGACCCTGACTCCCAAGTCCGTGGGGACCGCCGGAGTGCTGGTGCCATGGGGAGGCAGACTCAGTTTCTATGTCGACCTGCCCAGCGACGCAGAGCTTCGTTTGAGCGCTCGATTCGTCGGTCCGCATTCGGGTCGGTTGCGCATCTCAGTAGAGACCGACGGTGGCGGCGAGCACTCGATG
>Ga0114950_10004416_pt1 | contig 10933 bp, 9 predicted proteins | sample N075metaG_FD_83503 | JGI IMG/M metagenome (GOLD analysis project Ga0114950, IMG submission 83503) | Deep subsurface microbial communities from Kermadec Trench to uncover new lineages of life (NeLLi) - N075 metaG | ecosystem: Environmental > Aquatic > Marine > Ocean trench > Sediment | place... | reverse complement strand
ATAAGTGCTTTAGAAGGGGATAATGTTGTGAATCGTTCCGAAAGAACTCCTTGGTATCAAAATGCACCTCTGTTACATACATTGGAAACCATGCACATAACCAGTGATAATAATATGGTGGATGCTCGTTTTCCGGTACAAACTATTTTGAGGCCACAGGATGATAAAAATAGAGATTATAGAGGTTATGCAGGGACAATTGTAGGAGGAATTTTTAGGATAGGTGATGAAGTAAAGATTTTACCTTCGGGATTTACTTCAAAAATAAAAACAATTAATGTTTATGATCAATATGTTGATCAGGCTTTTGAAGGGATGAGTATTGCCATTACTTTGGAAGATGAAATTGATATTAGCAGAGGCGACATGATCGTAAAAAGTAATAATCTGCCAGAAGTTACACAAGATTTATCTGCCATGATTTGTTGGTTTAACGAAAATTCGGCAAGGCCAAGGGCTAAATACACCTTAAAACATACAACAAACGAACCTAAGGCTATGATTAAAGAGATTGAGTATAAGGTCAATATGGATACATTAAAGAGAGATGTAGAAGACAAAGAGATCAATATGAATGATATTTGTAAAATTAAATTGAGAACAATGTCTCCTATTATGAAAGATGAATATGGAAGAAATAGGCATACCGGAAGTTTTATTCTAATTGATGATACTACCAATGAAACTGTTGCCGCTGGAATGCTTTTGTAAGTTTGATAAAACATTGAATAAAAGGCCGTCAATAATGACGGTCTTTTTTGTTTTAAACTCCTATATTTGCACTTTTAAAAATTTAAAATATGAAAGCTGGAATTGTAGGATTACCAAATGTAGGAAAGTCAACTTTATTTAACTGTTTGTCAAATGCTAAGGCGCAATCTGCAAACTTTCCATTTTGTACTATTGAGCCCAATATTGGTGTTGTAAATGTACCGGATCAACGATTAGAAAAATTGGAAGAATTGGTAAACCCTGAAAGAGTTATGCCCGCAACCGTTGAAATAGTTGATATAGCGGGATTGGTAAAAGGAGCTAGCAAAGGTGAAGGTTTGGGAAATAAGTTTTTAGGAAATATCCGTGAAACGGATGCAATTATCCATGTATTGCGTTGTTTTGATAATGATAATATTGTTCATGTCGAAACAACAATAGACCCTGTAAGAGATAAAGAAACTATTGATTTTGAATTGCAATTAAAAGATTTAGAGTCACTTGAAAAAAAATTGGATAAAGCTAAAAAAGCATCCAGAACAGGTGATAAACTGGCTTTAAAAGAACTTGATGTTTTAACCAGGGTTAAAACAAATTTAGAAAGTGCAATTTCTGTCAGGTCTATGGATTTTAAGGCATCTGAAAGAGAGGAATTCATAAAACCATTACAGTTATTAACGGATAAACCCGTTTTATATGTTTGCAATGTTGACGATGCATCAGCAGTTTCGGGAAATCATTATGTTGACGCAGTAAAAGAGGTTATAAAAAATGAAATTCAGTCTGCCGGTAATGCAAGGGCTGAAGTGATTATTCTTGCTGTTGGTACAGAGGCTGATATCATGGAACTGGAAGATTATGAAGAGCGACAAATGTTTTTAGACGATATTGGATTATCAGAACCTGGAGCTTCCAAATTAATTCGAGCGGCCTATAAGCTTTTAAATTTGCAAACCTATTTTACGGCAGGAGAAAAGGAAGTAAGGGCTTGGACCATTCATATTGGAGATACGGCTCCGCAAGCTGCGGGTGTTATTCATACAGATTTTGAGAAAGGGTTTATTAGGGCCGAAGTAATAAAGTATGATGATTTCGTTCAATATGGAACTGAAGCTAAAGTTCGTGAAGCGGGTAAATTATCTGTTGAAGGAAAAGAATATGTTGTTTGTGACGGTGATATGATGAATTTTAGGTTTAACGTTTAGTTTTAAATTTTATAATTCAAAAAAACTGGTTATGAATTTTAATATAAAAGAGTTTGATCAAGAGAGTAGAGCTAGAGCAGGTAGCATAATAACAGACCATGGTGAAATTCAAACGCCTATTTTTATGCCCGTGGGAACAGTCGCTTCTGTCAAAGGAGTTCATCAAAGAGAATTAAAAAATGATATCAATGCCGATATTATTTTAGGAAATACGTATCATTTATATCTTCGTCCGAAAACTAAAATTATAGAAAAAGCAGGGGGTTTACATAAATTTATCAATTGGGATAGGCCTATTTTAACCGATTCTGGAGGTTTTCAGGTTTATTCCCTTTCCGGAAGAAGAAAAATTAAAGAAGAAGGAGTTCATTTTAAATCTCACATTGATGGTTCTAGTCATTTTTTTTCGCCTGAATTTTCAATGGAAATTCAACGAAAAATAGGAGCTGATATTATTATGGCATTTGATGAATGCACACCATATCCATGTGATTATAATTATGCTAAGAATTCAATGCATATGACACATCGTTGGTTAAATCGATGTGTTGATTATTTGGGTAAAAATTCGGAAAAGTATAATTATTCACAAACCTTTTTTCCTATTGTTCAAGGAAGTACATATAAAGATTTACGAACGATGTCTGCAGAATATATCGCAAACATTGGTGCGGAAGGAAATGCTATTGGTGGATTATCAGTTGGAGAACCAGCAGAAGAAATGTATGAAATGACCGAAATTGTTTGCGATATTCTTCCAAAAGATAAACCAAGATATTTAATGGGAGTAGGCACACCAATTAATATTTTAGAGAATATTGCTTTAGGAATTGATATGTTTGATTGCGTTATGCCCACCCGTAATGCCAGAAACGGTATGCTTTTTACAGCTCATGGTACGATCAATATTAAAAATAAAAAATGGGAAGATGATCTTTCTCCCATAGATGATATGGCCATTACATATGTTGACACCTATTATTCAAAAGCATATTTAAAGCACTTATTTGCTTCTAAAGAATATTTGGGTAAGCAAATTGCCACAATACATAATTTAGGATTTTATTTGTGGTTGGTTCGTGAAGCAAGAAAGCATATCTTAGCAGGAGATTTTGTCCAATGGAAAAATAAAATGGTCAAACAAATGGATAAAAGACTTTAGATTTTATTCTAATTTTTAAACATAATCTTATTAATTGATTTGAAAATTCTTGATAAATACATATTAAAAAAGTATTTTGTTTCCTTATTTTTTACTTTACTAATCTTGCTTCCCATTGCAGTTTCAATAGATATTTCTGAAAAGGTTGGTAAGTTTATAAAGGATTCTGATTTGACCTTAGATGAAATTATTTATGATTATTATGTCAATTTTTTAATTAATTATGGCATCTTATTTCTTCCTTTGGCTCTTTTTATATCGGTGATCATGTTCACCTCTCAAATATCTAATAACAGTGAAATAATAGCCATTCATAGTTCGGGTATTTCTTTTAAAAGATTATTAAGACCTTATTTTATCGGTGCATTTATTGTTGCACTTTTTTCCTTGTATGCCAATCATTTTATAGTACCTAAGTCGAACAAAACTTTTGAAAAATTCCAGGAAACATATCTCCGATCAAGTTCCAAAAAACAAACTAAAAATAGTGTCAGGAATGTTAATTTACAATTAAGCAATAATGACTATGTTTATTTTGGAACCTATAATTTCATATCCAATCAAGGATATAATTTTACCTATGAGCATTTTGAAGGAAATCAATTAAAATATAAATTAAGAGCTAATACCATAAGATGGAATAAAGAGGATAGTGTTTTTAAAATAAGAAATTACAAAAAAAGATATATTTATGCTAAGAATGACAGTATAAGTTCTGGTAATCAGTTTGATACAATATTTAATTTTCAACCAAGTGATTTGTTATATGTTGCATATTTGTCAAAAGAAATGTCATCCATACATTTATCAAAACATATTAAGCAATCGGAAAAGAGAGGAGTAAAAAACTTAAATAATTATAAAGTTGAATTATATAAACGGACAAGTTTGCCGGTTTCAGCATTTATTTTAACATTAATAGCTGTATCATTGTCTTCTAGAAAAAGAAGAGGTGGTATTGGTGTAAATCTGGCAGTTGGTCTTTCGCTCATGTTTATATATGTTTTCTTTTTAAAGGTTTCAGAAGTTTTGGGATCTACAGCTGATGCAAACCCACTTTTTTCTGTATGGATGCCTAATATTATATTTGGAGCTTTAGCCATAGTTTTATATTTCAATCATGCCAAGCGATAAATTAAAGAATCAATTACATCTTCATTTTATAGTATTTATTTGGGGTTTTACAGCAATTCTAGCAGCCTTAATAAGTGTAGATGCTGTGACCTTGGTTTGGTATAGAGTTTTAATTGCATCAATTACAATATTCATTTTTTTAAAACTTAAAAAAACACCGTTTAAGGAAAAAAAAAGTGATATCGTAAAACTATTAATAGGAGGTATTTTAATAGCTTTACATTGGACCACTTTTTTTCATGCAATTAAGATTTCCACAATTTCTACAACGCTGATTACATTATCTACGAGTGCTCTATTTGTTGTTTTGATTCAACCAATTTTTATAAAGAAAAAATTTTTATTTTTTGAGCTTATTTTAGCAATTATAACAATTATTGGATTTGTAATCATTTTTAGAATTGAAAAATTATATACTGAAGGAATAATTTACGCCTTGATTTCTGCTTTATTACTTGCCATTTTCTCAATTTATAATAGCAAATTAATTCAAAACTATCAAGCGAGTAAAATTGCATTTTATGAATTGTTTTTTGCTTTTTTATTTATGTCGGTTATTCTATTCTTAAGAGAATCCTTTAAAGTTTCTTTTTTTAAATTGAACCCATCAGATTGGATATATATAACCATATTGGCAACAATTTGTACGGCATATCCCTTTGTAATTGCTGCTAATTTATTGAAAAAAATGAGTCCATTTACATTGATTTTAACGAATAATTTAGAGCCTGTTTACGGTATAATTTTGGCACTTATTATTTTTGGTGATAAAGAAAAAATGAGTTTCCAATTTTATATTGGTGCAATTTTAATCATTAGCAGTGTTATATTAAATGGAATTATTAAAAATAGATTAAGATTTAAAAAGTAAATTCAATTAATTGAGCAAAGTTTATATATTTGTATCCTTTAATCCAAACAACGGAACAATAAATTTTCATTATAATTTTACCAAAACTACTCAATAAAATGGAATATTTAGATTTTGAATTACCAATAAAAGAGTTAGAAGATCAACTTAATAAATGCAGGTTAATTGGGGAAGAAAGTGATGTTGATGTAACTGAAACCTGTAAAAAAATAGAAAAAAAACTTAATAATACCCGAAAAGAAATATTTAAAAACCTAACTGCTTGGCAAAGAGTTCAATTGTCTCGGCATCCTTCTAGACCGTATACTTTAGATTTTATCAAGGCTCTGACAAAGGGAACATTTATGGAATTGCATGGTGATAGAACTGTAAAGGATGATAAAGCAATGGTTGGTGGTTTAGGGAAAATAGGAGATCAATCATATATGTTTATTGGCCAGCAAAAAGGTTATAATACCAAAACTCGTCAATATCGTAATTTTGGAATGGCTAACCCGGAAGGCTATCGAAAAGCCTTACGGCTGATGAAAATGGCTGAAAAATTTGGGATTCCTGTATTAACTTTAGTGGATACTCCGGGAGCATATCCTGGGTTGGAAGCTGAAGAAAGAGGTCAGGGAGAAGCAATTGCCCGTAATATTTTCGAAATGACCCAATTAAAAACACAAATAATTACCATTATCATAGGTGAAGGTGCTTCGGGTGGAGCTTTAGGAATTGGTGTGGGAGATGTTGTACTCATGCTTGAAAACGCATGGTTTTCAGTAATATCACCCGAAAATTGTTCTTCTATTTTATGGCGGAGTTGGGATTATAAGGAACAGGCTGCGGAAGCTTTAAAACTTACCGCTTCGGATGGTAAGAAACTTAAAGTCATTGATGGAATCATAAAGGAACCATTAGGAGGTGCTCATTCTGATAGGGAAAAAACTTATAAATTAGTTGAATTGGCAATTAAAAAAGTATATTCGGATTTGAGCAAATTATCAATAACAGAACTTGTTGAAAAACGTATGAATAAATATGCCAACATTGGGGTATTTAAAGATTAGAAAGTTGATTTTTTGTAGTCTATCTGTTTTTGTCTAATTTTATAAAGGTGAATGATAATAATTTATCCTTATAAATTGAATTATGAAAATTCTCTCTTCAAAACAGATGTATCAAGCAGATCTTGCGACGATACAAAAAAAACCAATTTTATCATTAAATTTAATGGAACATGCATCTTTGTTATGTTTTAATTGGATATCAAATTATCTGACGAATAAAAATCAAATAATTCATATTTTTTGTGGTATTGGAAACAATGGGGGTGACGGATTGGTCATTGCAAGAAAATTGATTCAAAATAAGTATGAAGTTAAAACATATATTGTAAATTTTAGCAACAAGCGAAGTGATGATTTTATAGTAAATTACAACCGGTTGTTAAAATTGAAGCATAAACCTAATGAGATAAATAGTTTTGATGACTTTCCGTTGATTAAAAATAATGAATTAATTATTGATGCTATTTTTGGAATTGGTTTATCACGATCTCCCGAAGGATTCGTAAAAGAACTTATTCAATGTATTAATGAATCAAATACGAATACTATTTCTATTGATTTACCCTCTGGATTATTTTCAGAATCCCATGTATTTGATACAGATGCAGTGGTTCGTTCTACAGAAGTACTTACTTTTCAAAATCCTAAAATAGCTTTTTTAATTCCGGATAATCAAAAGTATATTAAAAACTGGCACGTATTGGATATTGGTTTGGATCAAGATGAAATTAACTCTATGGAAACGAATTATTATATTATTGATAAGACTAAAATACGATCTATTTATACGAAGAGAGAGAGATTTTCACATAAAGGAACTTTTGGACATAATTTAATTATTAGAGGTAGCTATGGTAAAATAGGTGCCGTAGTTTTGGCTAGTAAGGCCGCATTAAAAATTGGAAGCGGATTGGTTACCGCCTATATTCCTAAATGCGGATATGAAATTGTTCAAACTTCAATTCCGGAAGTAATGGTAGAAGTGGATGCAGAAGAGCAATTGGAATTTTTTAATTATAAATCAAAAGCTACCGTAATAGGAATTGGAGTGGGAATTGGTACCGGAGAAAAAACCTGCATAGGATTTAGAAAATTTTTAAAAGAAAACAGATTACCCTTGATAATTGATGCTGACGGACTGAATATATTGGCGAAGCACAATGAATTGCTGTCCTTAATACCTGAAAATTCAGTTTTGACTCCACATCCTCAAGAATTTAAACGATTGGTCGGTAAATGGAAAAATGACTATGAAAAAATAGAAAAGCTCATTGAGTTTTCATCCAATATCGATTGTGTCATAGTGCTAAAAGGGGCATATACAGCTATAGCATTTCAAAATAAGATTTATTTTAATACAACCGGAAATCCTGCTTTGGCAACTGCGGGTAGCGGAGATGTTTTAACAGGTATTATTACCGGACTTATTGCTCAAAAGCACTCTCCGTTAAATGCGGCAATTTTAGGCGTTTATTTACATGGAAAAACTGCGGATATAGCTATTGAAAATAATCAATCTATGGAAACTTTTACAGCTTCTGATTGTATAGACTATTTTGGCAAGGTGTTTAAAGAGTTGTAATATATTTGGTATAAAATTTGATGTATATCTATATAAATCAATATATTCGTATGAAAAATATAGCAGGAATATTTATCGTAGTGATTCTGATGTTTGCATGCACAAGTTCAAAAAAGGCTGCGAATTCAGATGAAATAGTATCAACGGATAAGACAAAAGACACGATTAGAATTGTTAATGAAGAATTAGAATATGAAATAATCATTATTGATATTGGTTTTAATTCCTGGCTGGTCACACAAAGGCCTATTACTTATTACTCACAACCAACTCTTGAAATTAAAAATAACTTAAATGTTATTGAGTGGAATATTCGAGTAATGAATCCCTTTAGATATAATTCAATGTTATACGAGCAAACGATAGATTACAGGTCAGGTATAGATTATGGAAAGGAAGTAAACTATATGTTGTATATGTATTTTAAATTTTTCCAGGAAAAATATAATCAAAGGCTGTCTTATGTACATTTATAACCATAGTTTTGGTTGAATTTATATCTTTTTTAGATCAATTAATATTGAAAAAGTTTGATTGATATCTTCTTCTTTAACAACCAATGTCATTTCATGTGTAGTAGAAATTATTTCTTGTACTGAAATATTAGCCCATGCCAACTGTTTCAAAATAAAATAGTACACACCCGATTGTTCCAAATTTGTTTTTGGTAATTTAATAGTAATGGATGCCAATTTAGACATGGAATGAAGTAGTTTTTCATTTGAAAAATTTTTTTCAAAATCCACCTTTAAATTAGAGCTTATCACAATATTGGTTTCAAAAATACCTTGAGAAACCGTGAAGAATGACTCCCTATTGCTTCCAATTTTAGCGAATAATAATGAAATTTGTTTGTATAAAGTACTTGAATTTTTAAACGTATAATCGTACAAGTCAGAACGGACTATAAAATCACCTAATTTTAATGAAAACGATTTTATGTTTTTTCTAATTCGTAATATATTTACGGGAGACAACCTGTTGATGGACATCATAATGGCCCCTGATTTCACCTTTTTACCTAATATTTTTTCTACCTCAGGTTTAATAACTCGGGCTAATGATGAAATGTTGATAAGCTTTTCATGCATTGCTTCTTCAATAAATGGGGTTCTATTGATGATAGTTTCAACGGTTTCTTGAATAGTTTTCATTGTTATAATTTAAACAATATGTTATATTATGTAAATATATTAAGAATATTTTACTACGAGAATAATTATTCAAATATTTGCAAAAATAATGAGTATGATTGTCTTAAAATTTGGAGGAACCTCTGTTGGATCGGCAGAAAATATAAAAAAAGTCGCAAAAATTGTCATAGCAGAAAAAGAGTCAAATATCGTGGTATTATCTGCCATGTCTGGTGTAACAAATACATTACAAAATATATCAAATTTGTTATCCCAAAAAAAGATTGATGAAGCTCAATTGGAAATGCTCAACTTGAATCAAAAGTATAATAAAGTTATACAGGATTTATTTGATTCTAATGATCATTTTGTCAAAGCAAGCTTAATGATTAATTATCACAACGAAGTGCTGCTTCCGTTATTAGAAATTGAATTTTCAGAAAAGGTTGAAAAAGTTATTTTGGCTCAAGGGGAACTGGTTTCAACGAACTTATTTCAATTGTACATGGAAGAATTGGAAGAATCCTCAAATTTAATTTCGGCATTGGATTTTATGACCATTGATGATAACCATGAACCTGATACCGAGCGGATAAAAGAGAGTATTGCAAAAGTTATCTCTAAACATCCAAGAAGCAAAACATTGATTACTCAAGGGTTTATTTGTAAAAATACAAGCGGAGAAATTGATAATTTAAAAAGAGGAGGAAGTGATTATACGGCATCAATAATTGGAGCAGCGGTAGAGGCAAGCCAGATTCAATTATGGTCGGATATAAGTGGAATGCATAATAATGACCCAAGATTTGTGGATCAAACTTTTTCCATTGAAGAAATTTCATTTGATGAAGCCGCAGAACTGGCATATTTCGGAGCTAAGATTTTGCATCCGCAAAGTATAATTCCTGCCAAAGAAAAAAACATTCCGGTTTTATTGAAAAACACCTTTAAGCCGGAAGCCAAAGGAACTTTAATTCATAATGGTGCCAACCCTCAAGGATCAGATGTAAATATCAGAGCCATTGCTGCGAAAGATAATATTACTGCTATCAAGATTAAATCATATCGAATGTTGATGGCTTATGGATTTTTGAAAAAGATTTTTGAAATATTTGAGCAAAATCAAACTTCTATTGATATGATTACAACTTCGGAAGTTGCCGTTTCTCTTACTATTGATGATACATCTAAATTAACTGAAATTATTCAAGAACTTGAAGGGTTTGGTAGTATAGAAGTGGATAGTGATTTAAGTATTATTTGTATTGCAGGTAATATTGCTCAAAATAAAAAAGGTGTAACTGCAGCGATATTTAATTGTCTAACAGATATTCCTATTCGAATGATTTCTTATGGTGGAAGTAATTATAATTTATCATTTTTGGTAAAAGCATCCGATAAAATTGCGGTGTTAAACTTGTTAAATAAAGGACTTTTTACTTCAGAAGCTACGGTTTTGGTAAATTAATTATATTCTGACATGATTCACTTTAAAGTAATAAAATTTAAAATTTTAAAGTAAATTGTGAAAATTTTACGAAACCATTGCCTAATCGAAGTGCTGAAACAATGATATGTACTTTTTTGGTTCTACTGTTATTTTAATGGAATATTTATTTTTAAGTCCTAATGCCGGACAGGCATTTCATTTTTTTACTTATCCATTTCTTATTGATTATGGAATTCGTGATGTGCTTTGCAATTCTTGATAAAAGAACGAAACAAACCCACCTGCCGGCGAGGCAGGAAAATCAAGGCATTAAATAATATATCATCGGCTTTTTCATTAAAATTGTGGCAGTACCATTTTATGTAATTAAATTTTGTTTAAGCTGAAGAATTTGATTTTATTTTAGCAAACTATCAAACTATGAAAATTTAAAGTTGATACGATGACCACTAGTCATTGTATCAACTTTTTGGGTCCAAATTAAACTTTATCCGGAACTGTATATTCTTTTCTATAATCTCTTGTCAGCATTTTGTTGGCTTCTTTATCCTTAATAAATGACTCTTCCTTGACATCTAATTTTAATTCTCTACCCACTCTATAAGCAACATCTGCTATTAGCGGAAGTACCGT
>Ga0114950_10004411_pt1 | contig 10941 bp, 8 predicted proteins | sample N075metaG_FD_83503 | JGI IMG/M metagenome (GOLD analysis project Ga0114950, IMG submission 83503) | Deep subsurface microbial communities from Kermadec Trench to uncover new lineages of life (NeLLi) - N075 metaG | ecosystem: Environmental > Aquatic > Marine > Ocean trench > Sediment | place... | reverse complement strand
GTATCCAGACCGCCTTGCATGTGCAGCCGGCGGTCGGCGCGGTGCCGCTTGTACACGCCGAGCTGGTTGAGATGGTTGAGGATCCCGTACGCGTCGGAGTGCCGGTCGATCGTGGCCCGATACCGATCGAGCTCGCGGAAGTGCCCGGGCATCTTCGTCCGGTCGGCATGGTCGCGGATCATCCGCTGCAGCACCGAGGCCGCTTGGTCGGAGGTCCGTTGGATGATCTCGATGTCGCGGCGGACAGACGCAACCCGGTCCCGCGCGGCCGCGAGGCGCTTCGCGTCGGGGCCGGACGGCGGCAGGGGCAGGCAAATCGGCTTCGCCGCACTCGTGGCGTAACGGTCGAGCACTTCCGCCAGCGGCATCGAGGTCGTGTGCTGTTTGGGCACGCCGCCGCCGGTGGCGTCGATGATCTCGAGGCCCGCCTCGCGATAGGCCGCGAAGTCGCGCTCGAACTGGTGCAGGTAGGTCTGCATCTGCCGGTCGGTGTACACGGGCCGGCCGTTGACGTCGGGTACGCGGCTGAGGTGCGCGCGGTGGCGGGCAATCCGCTGCCACTGCATCATCTCCATCGTGTTGAACGGGTTGAGCTCGGGCGCCCACGTCTCGTCGATCGCCGTGCCCGGCAGGTAGTACAGGCCGTCGGTGAACGCGAGGTCCTGCCCGACCATCGCGATGGGGTTGCACCCCAGGAACCGGGCCAGGTAGACGGCGAGGTGGGCGACGGTCGCGCCGGCGGGCAGCTCGCCCATCGGTCGTCGATGCTCGCCGAGTACTTGATCAAGGAAGACATTCGCGCAACAACGCACCGGTCCCGGAAAGACGTCGAGGATGACCGGGTGCGCCTTGGGCTCGGCGACAAGCGTGACGTCGCGCACGTCGTCGGCGGAGATGCCGTCGTAGAACCGCCTCGAGATCTCGTGAAAGTCCAGCGCGGTCACGAAGTGCGGCCGGATGCCGGCGGCGAGCAGCGGCCGCAGCGTGGTCTGCGCGGCGATGATCACGGCCCGCTCGCGGACACCGGGCTGCGCGAGCAGGTCGAGGCTGCGGTGCAGGCTCGGACCGGCCGACACCGTGATCGCCAGGCGGCCGGCGGCCGCCTGTTCGAGGTCGACGATGCCGGCCCCGCCGGCGTAGTGGTCGATGTTCAGCAGCAGGTTCCGCACCGTGTCCACCGATCGCATGAGCGTGGTGGAGAAGGTGATCTTGCACGCGGTCACCAGTTCGGCGAAGTTCGACGTGAACTGCGCGGCCCGGTCGCCGATGCGGCGACGGCTCGGCGGGTGCTCGAGGAACGCAACCCCCTGGGCGATGATCGACTCGGCGCCCTCGAGTTTGCGTGCCAGCGTGCCGCGGTCCTGGGCGTCGGTGACGATCAGGAGTTGTGCCCGGCGCATCCACGCCGAGTGGTCGATCTGCTCCAGCACGGACCGCAGCAGGCCCAGGTCCGGCTCGAAGACGACGATAATGCCCGAGTCGCCCAGCCGCTCGGCGATCGCTTGGACGTGGTAGCCGGCGCCGAAGCCCAGCACGACGATCACCGCGTGCTCGACGAGATCGAGTTGCGCGGCAAGCCGGGCTGCCTCGTCAAGTGGCCGGTGGCGGCTGCACAGGGCCGTGCCGCCCACCGACAGCGAGGCCACGCCCTGGGGCGTCTCGGAGAAGACCGCGTCGTGACACGGCGCGACGGCATCGAGCGCGGCGGCGAGTTCCGCGTTGCGGCGACCGAGGCAGCCGAGGTTGGCCGCAAGGACCGAGGGTGGGGTAATCGTCTGTGGCATGGCCGCTTGTGTTATCGGCCTGATCGGGTGGCACGGTTGACCGAGCGAAGCTCGGTCGGCCGTGGTTGGACGTCGCTCCACGGTCGAGGTCGTTCGACGGCCGACGTCGTACCACGGCCGACGTCGCTTCGCGACGTCAACCGTGCCACCCGAACTTGCGCTATTCTCACTGCATGGAGCTGATTACCCGCTACGTGCTCGAAAACCCGTGGCCCCTGTCCATTCTGCTGCTGGTCATCGCAGCGGGGCTGGCGTGGACCGGGTTGCAGGCCGTCGATCGCCGCCGGCTCTTTGCCGCAGGGGTCGTGGCGGTCGCGGGCGCCGCGGTCATCGTTGCGGGCAAGGCGATCGTCACGCCGGGCGAGCACGCCCGTGCCCTGGTCCTGGAGGTCGTGGACGCGGTGGTTGCCGCCGACATCACGACCGCGGCAGCTGCCTTCGCCGATGATTCGTCCCTCTCGCTCGGCTCGCCGAACAATCCGGGATTCTCCAAGGACGCCATCATACGGCGCCTCGATGGGCTGGCCGGGCGCTACCGGATCAAGAGCAGCCGGGTGACAAGGCTGGAAGCCACGACCGTGACGCGGGACCGGGCTGTCGTCAACCTCGCGTGCGTCACCGAGCCGGTGATGGGTTTCGGGCCGGTGCCGACGAGCTGGATCATCCAGGTCGACCGTCAGCCCGACGGGACGTGGAAGTTCTCGCACGTGACGTGGGTGACGATGGGAATGCGTGCGCCGCCGAGGAGTTGGTAGTCGGGCGTTGTCAGGCGTCAGTCAGACTGACCGCTGACGACTGCTCCGTCCGGTATCTCCAGGATCCGGTTCAGCCTTGCGCCGTCCTGCCTGATGACGCCGATTCGGATGCGACGACCGGGCAGCAACCGTGCGCCGTCGGCCAGGCGGAACGTGCGGGTGGCCGTCTGGCCCGGCTGAAGACCGGCGATCGAGCGGCGTTGCCGGCTGAGTCCCGGCGCCGACACGAACGCGGTAAGGGTGACTTCGGTGTCACCGGTGTTCGTGACGGATTCCGTGATGATCAGATCGGTCGAGTCCTCGCGGCTGCGGTCGCGATGCCAGTACGCGATGAACTCCAGATCCTTCACGCCGACTTCCAGCGGCGCCCGGAGGCCGAGGCTGTACGCGCGGTCGGCGACGAGTTCGATCCTGGCCTCGGCAAAGGTCGACCCGGTGAGAAGATTGTTCGTGAAGACCAAGCTGATCGGCAACCTTGCCTGGCCGCCCGGCCGGATCGAGAACGTGTGAATACGCGGCGTGATTCGCCACCCGGCCGGCGGCCTCAGGCGGATCGTTCCGCTGATCGTGTCGTTCCACGGATTGCCGAGCAGGACTTCGGCCTCGTGCACCTGGTGACGGGCGGTGAGGTACTCGGGGGTGATCCGGAACGACGCGCGGAACCTCGCCAGCCTCGGATCGACGCCCTCGACGAACACGGGTCGCGCTGTAAGCGGGATGTGATGCGCGCCGTCGACCGGCAGCGTCGTGCGACGGTTGCCGAACGCATCCACCACGTCGACCGGGCCGTCGGCCAACAGCATCCTCAAGGCGGCGTCCTGCGGCCGGGCCTGCTCGTTCCAGGCAACGAGCGCAGTGTCATCGGGGTCGTCGCCGGTCAGTATCCAGCACCGGACGCCGGCGGCGACCGGCAATTCGCCCGCGAACCGACGACCGTCGAGGCGATCCGCCAGTGCCCGCCACACCCCGAAGGCCGGATCGGGAACCACGGTTCCCCGCGGACCGTCGTGTGACCACGGGCTGGTAATCGCCATATGCGGCAGCCCCGCTCGCCAGCCCGACAGCGTACGGAGCATCAGGTCCACCACGCGCTGGTCGGGCGTATGGGAGCGGGCATCGAGCCGCTCGAACGTCGTGTACACCGCCTGCGTACCGATCGGCCACTGCGCGGCATACTCGGCGATGACGTCCGGTCCGATGAACGAGGGAATGTTGATCCAGTAACCGTGCGGTGCCGCGAGCGGTGCCAGGTCGTACTCCGCCGACCACGGCACTAGAATGACCGGGTCGGGTACGAAGTCTCCAAGCGCGCCGGCCGCGGCGTCAACCATCGCGCGGAGCTGTTCATCGGGAAGCAACACGGCGCTGCCGAGTGCGGCATGACCACCGGCGGTCCGGTCCGCGCCGGGCGTCAGCAGCCACCTCGGCACGACCAGGCCGAAGCTCATGAGCAGATCGGTGAGGCCCTCGTCGGCCTTGATCAACGCCCGTACGCGGTTGGGGTCGAGCTGCTCGATTCGCATCAGCGCGTCGGTCAGGCCCGGGAGTGCGATCGTCAACTCCGCGCCGCGGCGGAGCATCTGTTCACCGGTGCGTCGAAGGGCAGTGTGGCCGCCATCAGGGCCCAGGGCGGCGGCGTCATGGGGGATCGGCAGGACGGTCCCCCGTGCGCCCAGGTGCCGGGCGAGCGTGCGTGTGAGTTGCAGGCCTTCGGAGGTCGTCGGCGCGGCCAGCACGACACCCAGTCGCCGATCGCGGCGGGGGGTCGCATCGCGGCTGACGACGACCAGGTCGAGGCTGTATGCGCCGACGATCCGCGTGTCATTGCGGACCTCGACAAGGGCGCGATACCAACCGGCGTCGATCGCGCCGAGCCGCAGCGTGTGCCGCCACGAGCCGCGGGGCAGGTCGTGGTTCTCCACGCGAAGTTCGTGTCCGTCGATGTCGATGACCGCGACCCGCGCCGTCAGGTCTTCGGTCGTCGCATCGCGGATCATGATGTCGAGCACGACCTCGTTCGGGGCGGCAATGACGTTGCCCGGTGCGCCCGTCGAGATCTCGATCCGCGGCTGCTGCCAGACCGTCACGTCGTCGAACCACACCCGTCCGGCGATGTCGCCGGGTCGGGGTTGACCCTCGCGCAGACCGGCGTGTTGCTGCGGCTGAAGGACCTGCAGTTCGAGGACGAGGTCGGCCGCGCGATCGGAATCACCGTAGACATCGATCAAGACATGCTGCCAGGCACCGTCGGTGCGCAGCAGCGGGCTCACGGTGCGGGACTCGGGGATCGCGTCGTGCTCGATGTCGTAGAGCCGTACCACGACTTGTGCCGCCGCGTGCGACAGGTTCTCGGTCCGCACCCACGCCGACACCAGGTAGTCGGAGCCGGGAAGGATCGGGATCACCGCGGTTGGGACTCGCGCGGACAGCGAGCCGCCGTCGAGTTCGAACAGGAACGACCACCGCCCGCTGTGCGCGGCGGTCTGGCTGAGCCGCATTGATCCGAATCGCGGGAAGCCCTGATCGGGCGCGACGTACCGGTAGAAGTTGTGCGGCATCGTGTACGGCGCGGTCTCGGCCTCTTCGAAGTCGAAGTGCCGCAACTGCCGTGCGAGCGATGAGAGATCGGCCACCGGCCCCATGGTCAGTGGTGCGGCGTCGACAACCGCCGCGACCGCGATCACGGGGGCGGCCGTCAGTGCCAGGCAACAGAGGCGGCAGGGTTTCGACCCGAACATTGCACTTGTTTATCGGGCAATTAGCGGGTCCGATCCATGCGGGCCGATGTGTAAAGGGGTTCAACCTTCTTGAGAAGCTGACATGATTGCGATCGTTCGAACGGTGCTGGTGGCGGCGGTGGGCATCCGAGTCGCCCGGGGGGAAGCGGTCGCCGCCGAACTCGACAGTTAGGGGGGTGGCACGGTTGAGCTCGCGTCCGCGAGCTCGGCCGTGGTGCGACGTCCCAAGACACGGCCGACGTCGCTTCGCGACGTCAACCGTGCCACTCAGATCCTGTATTCTGTGGGCGATGCGATCACTTGCCTCCATCGAGCGGGCCGTGCCGCGATGCAAGCGGTGCCCGGAGCTTCGGGCGTACTGCGCCGACGTCGCCGCTGCAAAGCGGCGCTCGTATGCCGAGTGGACGTACTGGGGCAAGCCCGTGCCGGCGTTCGGGGATCACCGGGCGAGGATCCTCATCGTCGGGCTCGCGCCCGCGGCGCACGGGGCGAATCGGACTGGTCGCATGTTCACCGGGGACCGGTCCGGTGACTTTCTCTACGCGGCGCTGCACCGGGCCGGCCTGGCCAACCAGCCGGACTCGACGGACCGCCAGGACGGACTGCACCTCAAGGGCGTCTACATCACGGCACCGCTCCGGTGCGCGCCGCCGGGCAACAAGCCGACGACGACGCAGCTTGCCAGGTGCGCGTCGTACCTGCTCGACGAGCTTGCCGCTCTGCGACCGGCAGTCATTATCGCCCTCGGCGGGATCGGCTGGGCCGCCTCGTTGCGGGCGCTGCAGCAGGCCGGCGTCGAGATCCCGCGTCCGCGGCCTCGATTCGCACACGGCGCGCAGTGCCGGCTCGGGTCCACCGTGTTGCTTGGTTGCTACCACGTCAGCCAGCAGAACACCTTCACGGGGCGGTTGACGGAGGCCATGATGGACGCGTTGCTCGCGCGGGCGGTCGCAATGGCGCCGGGAGAGGGTGTGCGTTGCATATCTTCCTGACCGGTGCGACGGGGCTCATCGGCCGCCGGCTCGTCGCCGATCGGCTCGCGCGTGGGGACACGCTGACGGTCGTGTCGCGTGACGCCGGACGGGCGCAGGCGCTCGGGGCGGGTCTCGACGTCGTCGAGGCCGACCTCACGCGGCCGGGCCAGTGGCAGAAACGGGTGGACGGTTGCGACGCCGTCGTACACCTCGCCGGCGCCGGTGTCGGTGATCGTCGCTGGAACGCGGCATACCGCAAGCTGCTCGTCGAGAGCCGCGTCGAGAGCACGCGGTTGATCGTGGATGCCATCGATGGTGCCCGGGCGCGGCCGCCGATCCTGGTGAACGCCTCGGCGGTGGGGTACTACGGTTCGTGCGGCGACACGCCGCTTGACGAGTCCGCGCCCGCGGGCGACGACTTCCTGGCCGGGCTTTCCGTGCAGTGGGAGGCGCAGGCGGCGCGGGCCGGCCGCGGCCAGACACGGGTGACGATGTTGCGGTTCGCCGTCGTGCTCGATCCTCGAGGCGCTGCGCTCGGCAAGATGCTGCCGATATTCCGGCTCGGTCTCGGTGGACCGTTGGGTTCCGGCCGGCAGTACTTCCCGTGGATTCACTGGCGGGATGCGATCGGGCTGATCGGGTTCGCGCTGGACAACGAATCCGTCAGCGGCCCGCTGAACGTCGTTGCGCCCGAAGCGGTCACCAACCGCGAGTTCACGCGGACGTTGGGTCGCGTGTTGCGCCGGCCTGCCGTGCTGCCCGTGCCCGCGGCGATACTGCGAATCGCCATCGGGGAAATGGGCCGCTTCGTGGTGGCGAGCCAGCGCGTCGTGGCCCAACGGGCGATACACGCCGGCTACACGTTCGCCTTCGATCGGCTCCAGCCGGCCCTGGAGGACCTGCTGCGGTCCGGCACCCCGCGTCGTGGTACACTCCCGCCCTGAGTGACAGGAGATCGGTGGGAATCAACTCGTCAAACAAGATATGGATCGACGGCGAGCTTGTCGCCTCGGACAAGGCGCGGATCAGCGTGTTCGACCATGCCGTGCTCTACGGCGACGGCTGTTTCGAGGGGATCCGCGCCTACGGCGGGCGCGTCTTCAAGCTCAAGTCGCACCTGGATCGCATGTATGCGTCGGCGGAGAAGATCCGGCTGACGCCATCGTACTCCAAGGACGAGATCGAGCAGGCGATCCGACATGCGCTGGACGTCAACGGGCTGTCCGACGCGTACATCCGGCTGGTCTTCACACGGGGCGTCGGCACGCTGGGGCTGCACCCGTTCCAGTGCCCGAAGCCGACGGCCTTCGTGATCACGGACACCATCCAGTTGTATCCGCCGGAACTCTACGAGAGCGGGATGGCGGTCATCGTCGCCAAACGGCGTCGCGTTCCCATCGAGAGCCTCGATCCGGCGATCAAGAGCCTCAACTACCTCAACAACATCCTCGCCAAGATCGAAGCGATCGACGCGGACGTGCTCGAGGCGATCATGCTCAACATCGACGGCCAGGTGAGCGAGTGCACCGGCGATAACATCTTCGTCGTTCGCGACGGCCGGCTCATTACGCCGTCGGCGAGCGCCGGTATTCTTCACGGCGTCACCCGCCGCTACGTCATGGATGAACTCGGCCCCGCGCTCGGGCACCCCGTCGAGGAACGGCCCATGCAGCTCGACGAGATCCTCGGCGCCGACGAGGTCTTCCTGACCGGAACGGCCGCCGAGATCATCGGTGTCACCCGGATCGACGAGCACACGATCGGCAGCGGCGTCGTCGGGCCCGTGACCCGCGGCCTGGAGACCGAGTTCCGCAAGCGTGTGAGCAGCAACGCGCCGGAGGACTGAGGTTCTCCATGCGTTGCCTGCAATGCGACTACTCGCTGTGGAATCTCAAGGCGCGCCAGTGCCCCGAGTGCGGAGCGCAGGTCACACCCAGCGCGTACGAGTTCGTGCCCAACTCCGTGCGGTTCTGCTGCCCGCACTGCGAGCAGGCCTACTACGGCATCGGCGCCAGGGGGCTCCTCGAACCCGACGCGTTCGACTGCGTGCAGTGTGGCCGCCATATCACGCTGGACGAGATGGTGCTGGCGCCCGCCGAAGGGATCGCGGACCACCAGACAAAGGTCGGATCCAACCCGTGGCTGGAACGCAAACGAGTCGGCCGCTTCAAGGGGTGGTGCGCGACGATCGGCCAGTCGCTCGTGTCGCCCAACCGCCTGGCCCGGGGCACGCCCGTGAACAGTTCGCTCGGCCAGGCATGGTGGTTCGGCATCGTGACGTGTGCCGTCACGTTTGCCGTCTCCCTGGTCCCGGCGATGTGTTTCGCTCTTGCGTTGCCGCTGCTCATGCCGCAGGGGGGGCAGGTCGGCGGACCGTCCGCAGGTTTTCTCGCCGCCGTGATGGCCGGCGCGGTGACCTTCGGAATCCTCATCGGGTTCATTTTTACGCTTGTCTTTGCGGGGTTGTGGGCGTTGGTGACTCACCTGCTGCTGCGGATGACCGGGTCCGGCCACGGGTCGCTGCGCGTGACCATGCAGTCGATTCTCTACAGCAGCGGGACCCTCGTGGTCTCAATCATCCCGTGCATCGGTAACGTGGCGATCGTCTGTTGGATCGTCAGCGCCGTGCTCATGGTCAAGGAATCACACGGCATCAGCGGCGTTCGCGCGACGCTGACCGTTCTGGCGGGACCGCTGGTCGTGCTGGTGCTGATCATCGGCCTCTACGTGACGCTGTTCGTCACAGCGATGATGGGGATGGCCGCGACGGCGATGCCACCGGTCCGGACGCAGTCGACGCAGACCGTCCTGACCGCGATCGTGACCTACGCCGTCGCCAACGGCGACCGCGGGCCGGTCCACGCGCTGGAACTCCTGATGGAGCCGGGGCTGTCGGAACAGGATTTTGTCGATGGCTCCACCGCGACCTCCACCGTCAACGTGCCGGTCGCGGGGCTGGTCCTGTTCGACCTGCAAATGATGGCGCCCGACGAGCGGCCCGCGGTGATCGAGAAGGCCGCCGCGGCGCTGCCGGACGGTCTCGTCGCCCACCGCGTCGGTGACTTCGTGTTCACGTACCACGGCGCGGTGCTCGATGGTCGCGCGCCCGCATTGTGGCTTGTCGTGATGTCAGCGGATCCGGACTCCGTTCAATTCCCGGGTCCCGCGCCCGTGCCGGTGGGGCGGGCGGACGGCACGCTGCGGCTGATCCCGCCATACGCGTTTGCCGCCCGGTTGGAGCGGCAGAACCGGATCCGCGCCGCCCAGGGCCTGCCGCCGCTGCCCGATCCGGCGACGGTCACGCACCAGTCGCCGGCCGTGGCCGAGCCCGGGGTCTCACCGTAGATGCAGCTCCGCAAGACGTTCCTGTGGTCGATGATCGCGTGCCTGGGGCTGGCGGCCCTGCTGGGGATCGCGGCGATCGTCATGCCGCGGTCTGGGCCGGACGAGGAGATCATCTGGTCCGTGTCGCTGTTCGCAGTGTTCAGTGTTGTGGCGCTCCTGTGCGCAGTGGTACTGGAGCGAAAGCGAGCAGTCACGCCCATGTGGGCGGGCCTGGGTTCGGCGACGGTCGCCATGCTCCTGTGGCTGGTGCTGATCTGGTTCCACCGGCGCATGAGCTGGGACCTCCGGGAGACCGTGGGCATGATCGCCGTATCGTTCACGATCGGCGGCGTGCTCGCGGCCCAGAGCGGGTTGCTCTCGCTGCCCCGTTTGGACGATCGCCGTGCGAACTACGTGCGCCGGGGGACGATCGGCGTTTCGGTGTTCCTGGCCGTGTACGGCCTGATCCTGATCTGGTGGTTCGACAGCATCGACAGGATCATCGACGCGGAAGTCCTGATCCGAACCGTGGGCGTGCTGGTGATCCTCGCGGCCTGCGGCACGGTCGTCACGCCGATTCTCTGGAGAATGCAGGGTGTACGTCATGCGGGCGGCGGCGGGGCCGTACCGCTGACCGTCGCGGTCAACATCGTCTGCCCGCGTTGTCGCAGCGATCAATGTCTCAAGACGGGCGAGCGATCCTGCACGAAGTGCGGCCTGAGGATCAAGATCGAAGTCGAGGAACCCCGCTGCGCGTGCGGCTATCTCCTGCACAAGCTCGAGAACAACCGCTGCCCGGAGTGCGGCCGGGCGATCGATGAACGCGATCGGTGGGCGGCCGAGTAGCGGCCCTCGCCGTCAGCTGACGGCTTCCTGCACGTGCAGCTTCTGCCCACGGGCGCCCGACCAGTCCGTCACCACGAGATCCGGGGCATCGTCGAACGCGTGTACGCGAAGCAGGTTGTATTCGTTGTCGCGTTGGGCGGGCGTGAAGCCCGCGTCGCGGATCAGCCGGCACAGCATCGCCTCGTTGAGGCAATGCGTCGTCCCGGCGGCGCTGACGACGTTTTCCTCCATCATCACCGAGCCCATGTCGTTGGCGCCGTAGTGAAGGCCGACCTGGCCGATGGTCGGCCCCATCGTGACCCAGCTGGCCCCGATCGAGTAGATGTTGTCGAGGTAGAGACGGCTGACCGCCTGCGTGCGCAGGTACGCCACGCCTCCGGCGGTGCGAACGTACCGCCCGAAACCCGGGTGGTCGTTCTTGTGGCCGCTGCCGTCGAGCTTCGCCACGACGTCGCCGGGGAACGGGTCGTCGGGGTCCTGCCCCGGCTCCTGCCCCCACGAACGGCAGCGGCCAAGCGGC
>Ga0114950_10004409_pt1 | contig 10943 bp, 8 predicted proteins | sample N075metaG_FD_83503 | JGI IMG/M metagenome (GOLD analysis project Ga0114950, IMG submission 83503) | Deep subsurface microbial communities from Kermadec Trench to uncover new lineages of life (NeLLi) - N075 metaG | ecosystem: Environmental > Aquatic > Marine > Ocean trench > Sediment | place... | reverse complement strand
CTAAACTGGACGTTCAGCTGTATGAGGAGGTGGAGGCCGATCAAGGTGCGATGGCTCAAGCCATGACCGTGGTCATCCTGTCCGCAGTAGCCGCTGGGATAGGGAGCGCAAATGTGGGCCTGCTCGGAATCGTCATCGGTATGATTGCGGCTCTGATAGGATGGTACATCTGGGCCTTTCTCACCTATTTCATAGGGACAAAGTTCCTGCCAGAGCCACAGACCAGAGCGGATCATAGGGAATTGCTGCGCACGATCGGCTTTTCCAGCGCGCCGGGATTGATTCGGGTCTTAGGGATCATCCCGGGCCTCCACGACCTGCTCTTTCTTGTCGCGGGCATATGGATGCTCGTAGCGATGGTGATCGCCGTCCGACAGGCCCTTGACTACACGAGCACGTGGCGCGCAATCGGTGTTTGCGTGATCGGTTGGATGGTTCAGCTCCTTATTCTAACTGTTGCCCTTTCGATAGTCGGCGCTCCGTAGAGAAGATGCTTCCTGCCCGGGTACCCCGAGAAGCGAACGTTCTTACGCGTCGCGAAGACGGTCAGCGGAGCTCCAGCGCCCGCCGCACGGCAGGCTGAAGAAAGAAGGGCATCATCACGCGTGCCGCTTCCGAGTTGTGAGCCGCGAAGTCGACGACGGGCGGGGCAGTGAAGAGCCGAGTTACGATCTCGTCCCCGCGGCATTCGGCGCAGGGCTGGCGTCCACGAGCAGCCCCAGGCCGTGGAGGCTGAGTTCGTGCCTCCCTCGCTCCCGGAAACCCGCCGCCGCTGGGCGGAGCTGCTGCGCCGGATCTTTGAGGTCGCCCCGCTCCGGTGTCCCCGGTGCGGACATGATATGCGCATCGTCGCCTTCATTACCCAGCACCGAGTGATCGACCGGATTCTCACCCAGCTGCGGCGCACCGCGACGGAGCCCCGGCTCGCGGCCGCTGATCCACCTCAGATCAGACCGGATGCAGCGGCGGATCGCGGGTGAACGACGCTTGGACGTGAATGGCCATCAGCTCAAGATCAGTGAGCAAATATTTTCCCCGTGTACACCTACGTTCGGGACGTCATCGCACCCGGTGTACTACTCGCCGGCCGGTCGTCCCGGTCGCGCGGTTGGCAGCGGGATCCACCCGCGTTGCGCTGCAAGTCTCTGCCGACGACGAGGACGAGAATGATATTCGGCTCTATCTCGTTCGGTGCGGTGAGGTGACAGGGGACGTTGCCAAACACGTCTGCGGCAAAGGTCTTGCGCGCATCCACGTTCGCTTCGAGGTCGGTGGTCTCGTTGTTGCCGATCAGTTCGATTACGAACCTCACTTCCTTTCGGTCCCACGTAAACTGCAACAACCGGGTGCTGTCGGCCTCGACCAAACCGATTCTGGTCCATTTTCCGCTCCGATATGCGTAGATCATGGCGTCGAACTCGCTCTGGTTCTCCACGTTCGCGAATACCGTCATCGGCGTGTTGGACGGCACCGCATCGGGGGTGGCTGGGGCACTTCCCCCGCACGCCCCGATGAAAAGCGCGCAGCTCGTGAATCGGAGGGTTGATCGCATATGGCGCTCCTTTGTCGGGTCGTTTCTCATGTTCGTGAGCCGTCGCATACTCGGCATACGCACCGCCGCTGATCCACTGCATGCCTCTGATGGTCTCGCCGAATACCTGGTCACCTGGATGAAACCGCGTCACGTTCTTGCCAACCGACTCGATGAGCCCGGCCACGTCCGTTCCCGGAACAGGCCTCTCACCCACCTGCGGCGCACCGCGACGGCGGGCCGCCGATCCTACACTCCAAACACTCTTCCTATCACCGAGACGCTGGCGCTGGCCGCTCCGGTTTGAACTCAATCACAATACCCCGTAGGGACAACTCTCCGACGTTCTTGACCGTGTGGATCACCGGTGCATTGAACTTGGCGATCTCGGGCACGATGTCGCGGATAATCTCCGGTTGTCCGTCGGGCCACTGCTGGAGCCGGGTCCGGTTGAGCTGAATGACAACCCGCTGGCTATGACTGTGCCGGGCGCGGGTGTCGCCGACCGCTAGCCGCTCCTCGAAAACAAAGAACCGTTCGCCGTCATAGAGCATCGCGTTCTTGGCAGGCGGAATGAGCTCGTCGGGCGATTCGACCGGTGGGTGGTCAGCCTTGAAGGCGACCTCGAAGAACGAACCGCCGGTCGGTAACTCGTACGACTCGCCATGCGTGAAGACCGCGATGTCGCCGCGGGTCAACATCCGTGACGAATTTCCCGCCCGAAGCTCGACATCGCTCAGCGCGACGATCACGCGATCTCCGCAGCCCGGAGTGGCAGCCGACGAACACGGCGCGGCATCCCGGGTGATACGTACGTAGTCGTTCTCAAGCGCTACGGGGTTCGCCTGGAGGAATAAAACAGCTAGCACAAACGTCATGAAGCACCTTCCTTACGATTACCGACCGCGACGACAAAGAGCCACCGGCATGAGAACGGAAGCAGCGGCCCGACCACCACATCAGGTTCCCTAGGACTGCCCCCTCACCCAGCTCTACTTTGGGAGGGCCGATTGAAATTCCTTGTTGGCCCGCGGTATCGAAACTCGTCATCAGCCGGAATGCTCGAAACCAACGATCCAATCTCTACGTATTATACCTCGTAGCACAAAACCTTGGCTTATCACTAGGGGAAAAACACGTGGAGATCAAGATTTCCCGGATCCGGCAGCGCGTCGGTCGTCACGTCCTCGTAGGGAACGCAACTCGCCTGTTAGCGCTCACTGGATTGGCCGCCTGTACCGGTTCGCAAGCACCGCTTGACGGAGTTTACGAAGTCGAAGCTTCAATCGGCGAGATGACATTACCCGCAAATCTGGAACTCGACCGAGTGGGAGACAACTATCGTGGGCGGCTGACCGTAATGATGGGTGATCCGGTCCACTTCGCGCTACGATCCGAGGGCTGGCACAATGACACATTGGAGTTCAGTACCGGCTCGCCCGCGACCTCGATGACCCTAACGATGTCGGGAGACTCCTTATGGGGAGTTCTCATGCTTCCCGGTGGACGTGCCGTGAACCTCGCCGGCGCCAGACTCGCCGACGAAACAATCTCCGTCCAGTTGCTGCGTCAGTTCGACCTCGAGGCATTCGCTCCGAACGTGGTATCGGTACTTGATCGTGGCGAAGCCTTTCCCGCGCTTTCGCCCGGCGGCAATCAGATCTACTTCAGCGCCTACGATGAGAGCTTTGCTTCTCAAACAACGATGGGCGCTCAGCTAATCAACGGGACCTGGACCGCACCCGACGTCAGTTCGTTCTCCGGCCAGTTCAGCGACCGCTCGCCAACGGTCTCGCCCGATGGAACACGTTTGCTCTTCGCTTCCACTCGGCCCCGCCCCGGCGAAGGTGAGGCACGCGGCTCATACGACCTTTGGGAAGTCACGCTGAAGGCGAACGGAACGTGGGGCGAGCCAAGGTTCCTGGCCGACGTGAATTCCGACGCATCCGACTACCAGCCATCGCTGACGGAGGAAGGGGTACTGTACTTCACGTCGAAGCGCGAGGAAGGGTTTGGTGGACAGGATATCTGGGTGGCTCGCGCCAACGGAAGCGTCAAGAATCTCGGGCCGATGATCAACAGCGACGGTGACGAAATCAGCGCGTTCGTCGCACGCGATGAGAGCTACTTGATCTTCGCAACATCGACCGCGCACGATGGTCATTTGGGGAACGACGATCTCTACGTGAGCTTCAACAGAGACGGACAGTGGACGGCTCCGCGGAATCTCGGATTACCAATCAACTCCTTTGCGAATGAGTATGGAGCATTCGTGTCTCGGGACGGGCAATACCTGTACTTTACCAGCGATCGACACCCGCCGGCCAATATTTACAGAGTAGCAGTAGGAGAACTCTTGATGGATCGTGGTCGATGAGAAAATGGCCGCCGCCGCGTGGCCGGGCCAGAACCCGTCGGGAAGCGTGTGATGATCATGCGACCGAGCTTTGAAGATGGCGCCGGGTTCGCACGGACAGGGGAAAGCAAATTCCTTTCCAACTAACGACGCCATCGAGTCTCTTTCAAATCTATTCTGCCTCGCGCATCGAACGATATACCCTCGCACTCCAACCGATAGCGCTGTTCCCCTTCCGAACCAGGCATTGATCGGGGACTCACCTCTCCCTTTGCATTAATGACCCGGTGCCACGGGACTTCAGTGTGACTCGGTAACGCATGCATGGCATATCCCACCAGTCGGGCATGTCCCGGCAATCCCGCGAGGGCAGCCACCTGGCCGTATGTCGCGACTTGCCCTTTGGGAACGCAGCGGACTACCGCATAGATGCGTTCGTAGGATGAAGACGCAGTGGGCGACGATCTTGGAGTTCGATGGGACACGGAAAGCACCGAATATTGAAGATTGAATATTGAATATTGGATATTCTTGTAAGCCCCGACTCCCCACTGCCTATTCGCTTCTCAACGACAAATTGGGATCTACCCGACTCGCCCGCAACGCCGGCACAAAGGACGCCACGACCGAGATTACCAACAACACCCCCGCGCCGGCCGAAAAGACATAGAAATCGCGCACGCTGACACCGTACAGTTGGCTCTCCAACACGCGGCTCGAGGCTAAGGCCAATCCCACACCGATCGCCACACCGAGTCCGGCCATCCGCATGCCACCGCTCACGACCTGGCGTAGCACGTCGCCTTGGTTCGCACCCAACGCCATGTGGATACCGATTTCGTGCGTTCGCCGGGCGACCGAGAACGAAATCACACCGTACACACCCACGGCCGCAATCGCGAGCGCGCCTGCGCCAAACAACGCGAGCAAGAGGATGATGAACCGCTGTTGAGTCAGCGTGTCCGTCACGACGCCGTCGAGCGATTGGAAGTTCACCACGGGGACGTTCTCGTCTACCGCGCGTACAACGTTCCGGATCCCGGCGCTCAGCGCCTCGGGGTGCACCCCGGACCGCACGACGATGCTCGCCGATCGCATCCAACCGATTCCGCCGAGCGCCTGTCGCATCGAGAGATAGAGTTCGGGTTTCGTGACAGCCGAGAGTCCACCATGCCGCACGTCGCCAACAACGCCGATGATCGTCACCCATTCGGCATCCCCCCAGGCGAACAGCGGACGCAGCCGCCATCCCACCGGGTCCTCGTCTTCAGACCAATAGGTGCGGGCCATGGTTTCGTTGATGACCGCGACCGTGGGAACGCCACGGCGATCCATCTCCGCGAGGCCGCGCCCCCACACTACCGGAATCGCCATCGTCGCGAAGTAATCCGCCGAAACAGCCTGATACTCCACAGGATACGATCCCTGATTCACCGAGTTCGTTTTTCTCTCTAGGAGTACGCCTTCCTGACGGGAGGAGGTTCGTAGCGGCAAGTTGCGAACCAGCGCCACACTGCTCACCCCGGGAAGTGCCTCGACACCATCGATCACGCCGTCGTAGAACGCCAGCATGTCGTCCAAGTCCCGGTAATCCCGGCTTGGGAGATTCAAGTCGAATGCAACGCGACCCGCCGCATCAAAGCCGGGATCAACCCGCTGCAGGAACGCAAAGCTCTTGATCAACAAGCCCGATCCGATGAGCAACACAACTGCTAACGCCACTTGGGCGACGACCAACCCGTTCAACGCTCGCCGCGTCTCGCGACCGTGTGAATCACCCCTGCCCCCCCCACTCAGGACGGTCGCGAGATCGACGCGTGACGCGTTGAGTGCCGGCAGCAATCCGAACACCACGCCCGTCACGAGTGTGAGCACAGCCGTGAACACTACAACCGGCACATCCAATCCCACGTCGAGAATCCGGGGAATGCCGGTCGGATCCATGTGTATCAACAACGCGGTCCCCCAACTGCCGGCGGCGAGCCCCAATCCACCACCCAGCAGCGCGACGACGAGACTCTCGGTGAGCAGTTGCCGGCCGATCCGTGCGCGTCCCGCTCCAAGCGCAGCGCGCACGCCGATCTCGCGACTCCTCCCCTGGCCCCGAGCGAGCAGGAGATTCGCGACATTGGCACAGGCAAGCAGCAAGACCAGACCCACGGCCCCGGCGAGCACCGCCATCGCCGGACGCACGCCGCCCAGCAACTCATCGTCCAGCTCGACTAGGGTCAACGGATGATTGACGGGGTCGGATGTGTGAAGCCCGGCGTATACGTCGGACCAGCGCACGACGATGGTCTCCAACTCCGCGAAGGCCGATTCAAACGTTTCGCCATCCGCGAGTCTCCCGATCACAGTGAGCCAGTGTCCGGAACGGTTAGTGATCTGCGACCGATCGAACGCCAACGGTAGCCACACGTCGGTCGTTGCACCTGGTGGATCGACGCCGTCTTCCATCACACCGACGATCTCGTACGACACGCCCTCGAGCATGATCGTCCGACCAACCACGGTAGGATCGCCCGCAAACCGCCGCTGCCAAAAACCGTGATTCAATACGGCCACTAGGCCCCGTCCGGGCAAATCCTCCGCAACCGTGTACACTCTTCCCAGCTGCGGACGAAGCCCCAACACATCGAACAGGGTCGCCGACGCACTGGTTGCGGCGATCCGCTCGGGATTGCCGTCACCCGTCACCGTCGCCGTACCAACCGAGAACGCGCCCATGTTCTGAAAGGCTTCCGACTCTTCCCGATAATCCCAATACTCTGCCTGCGAAACCGCGAATGTTGTGGTGCCGCCCGCGGGGAATTGGGTCCACAGCACAACCAGGCGGTCGGCGTCGGGATACGGGAGCGGACGGAGCAACACCGCGTTGATCACGCTGAAAATCGAGCTGTTTGCAGCAATCGCAATCGCAATTGTTAGCACGGCGGTCGCCGTAAACCCTTTGGTTTTCCATAGCGTGCGTAACGCATACCTAATATCCATCAGCATTGCTTCCATCACTATCCTCCCGTCGAACGGGAAACGATTGCCGACGTGTGAATGTCGATTCCTCCCGACACCGCCGAGGCGCTTCATGAAAGGCGCCAACCGCATGATTGATGCGTTGAGAACGAGATCGCGGATCGTCTTGACCCACAGGGTGAACGTGGACCGACCGGTCTTCGCCCGGTCGATACGTCCGTCGCGAAACATCTCGACCATGTCGAGACCGTATTGCCGGCGAAACCGTCTCGGATAGAGAACCAACATCCAGGCGTAGATCCTGTCTGCCCACGTCTCGTGTCGCATGATGGCGCGATCCGTTACGAACGCGAGGCGTGCGCCAGGTCGCGTACGTCCCTCGAGTCGGCCAGATGTACCATGCGAGCCGCTTCGGCCTCGACCACTTCGCGGCCGAGGTCGGTTATGCGGTAGTAGCGGCGTCGCTCGTCGCCCTCCTCGTCAACCTGCCGCCGATCCGCCTCGGCGATGATGCCCTGTGCCACCAAACGGGCCATCAGCCGGTAAAGCATCCCGGGCTCCATGTCGATCCTTCCAGCCGAGCGTTTTGCGACTTCTTTCTTGATTCCGTACCCGTGGAGCTCTTGGGCCGCCAGGACGACCAACACCAGGAACGTGGCGGGTTTGAGCGGTAGAAAGTCTTCCGGACGTCGTGGGGTCATCTCGTCATCTCGCCAGCGTAGATGTGTTTATCATGCATGTCATTTACATATAGTACGACCCCAGGCGAACAAAGTTTCGGTGACGCCCACAACACGTTAATTACATGTCAATTAATAACTTACTGGAGTCCCACGGCGGGCAGCGAGACATTTGACGTTCTGGAGTTCCTGGCGGGCGCGGCGAGCCCACCCTCGTTAGGGCGGGACTCCGCGCGCGGTTGGATCACCGCAACAATCGCGAGCCGCTCGAATGGTCGATGAAGATCACGGCGTCAAACTCGCGAGGTAGGACCACCATCTGCGCGCCACGGAAGACCGTACGCGGCTCTCCCGGTGGCCTCTACGACCAAGGCGTGTTGGGTTTTGGGACTAATGCATCGTTCACATAGATCGCATCGACCCGCTCGCTATAGAAACACAAATGATCCTTGATTTTGTAGGCTTCTGGTAGAGGGTCCTGATAGCTCCAGACACTATTTTCCAGTTTGTTGTCAGCGACCTTGATCGACCAATACGAAGAGGCGATGCCTTTATAGGGACAGCGGGTCTTCAGGTCACTCGGTTCCAGAAAATCCATGCGGACATCTTCTCTGGGAATATAGTAACGCGTTGGAAATCCGGTTTCGAACAGCAGCAGAGGACGACGAGTGTCAGCGAGCGTTGTGTCTCCGACAACAACACGCACATGACGAGAACTCTTCAAGATATCGACTCGGTGATAGGGATCTCGTAGATGGACAAATACTTCCTCTTCTTCTTCATACCACGCGTCCATTTTCCCCCATTCAAATATCATGTAATCCTTAAGCGCGTGCCATGCATCTGTCGGGTTGAGAAAACCCCAGGCCGCATTGTCGGCTATCCTGTCACCCACCTTGATACTCCAATAGGTTGCGGTCCCCTGAGGAGGGAATTCTGAGCGGTGTGGTGTTTTCGCCAACAAATCCGTTCGGACATCTTCCCTGGGGAAACAATAAACGGGCAATCGGTTGGCCCGGCGGAGCACCATCACACGAGTGCTATCAGCGATCGTTTCTCCTCCAAACATCGCCCGCACCCACCTTGGGCTTTCTTCAAACTCGGAGATAGAGCGATGACTGATGGCGATAGTTTCGCTAGTCAAGGGGGAGATTTTGTTGCTCGGAGTTTTCTGTTCTGTTTTCATAGGGATTTCTTTTCGGCATGGAAAAGTACTTGGGCAACATTATTCCCAATGTACTGCTTGTGCAATGCTCCTCGGCGCAGTCGGCTGTAGACCCAAACCCCCGATTCTATGACTGCCACCCACGGGCGGGCCTCAGCGTCGGCCGTGGAGGCCGAGTCCGTGCCTCCCTCGCTCCCGGAAGCCCGCCGCCGCTGGGCGGAGCTGGTGGGCCGCCCGATCGTGTGATCCGCATCACATCCCCATCGTGCCGTCCGTGACGGTTTTTCTCCATCGTTTTCCTTATAATGTCCGGCGCGACGGCGCACTCGGTGCCGAACCCCCACAAAAACTTGGCAGGAGTAAAAGCGGTGAAGAAGCTATCTGTCTTATGTTTGGTGGCCTTGACGGGAGCCCTGGCGTGTGACAAGAACAACGCCGTCGACCCAGGCAATCTCCCGACGTTGAGCAGCATCACACCCGCAACCGGCACGGTGGGAACCGAACTGCGTATCACCGGTAGTCGTTTCCAAACCGGCGCCCAGGTGTTGCTCGACGACATTAGCTCACCATCTGTCGACTTCAGCAGCTCAACGGAGCTTTTCGCTTCGGTGCCGACCGGCATCTTGGCGGATCAAGTCTATTCCGTCACAGTGCGCAATCCCGATGGGGGCGAGGTCACGCTCGCGTCGGCTTTTACGGCCGTCCCGCCGGTGCTCGACTTTGTCAACAGCGCCACGCAACCTTCAGGAAACGCCAGCAGCACGGTCATCATCGAGGGCGAAGCTTTTGGTGACGCGCAGGGACCGGGCCAAGTGTTGTTCTCGGACGGCGTTGGCGGGACCATTCCCGCGCTTATCGCCGCCGCTGACGACTGGACCGACACATTTATCGTGACCACCGTACCAAGTGGGGCTGCGACCGGCCCAGTGATCGTTCAGACCGGCACCGGCACGAGCAGTTCGCTGCCATTCACCGTCACACAGAACGCGACGTTTAGCCCGTCGACCATCGCCTGGGCCGAAACCCGGGCGCTGCCGAACGCGGTGAGCGGCCACAACGCGCTGTTCGTCCCAATTGACGACGCCAGCGGACAAACCGTCCAATATGTGTTTGTGTCTGGCGGCGCCGGCAACAGCGATACTCCACGTTCGGACGTAGACTTCTCCATCATTCAAAACGACGGTACGCTCAGTGGGTGGACGGGTGTGACCGACATGACGGCCGGACGGGCGTTCCACACGATGGTCGCCGCGACGCCGTTCAACTCCAAGGTCAAAGGCTCGGGCCATTTGTACTTCCTCGGAGGCATCGAAGATGCAGATGGCCAGCCGGTAAGCACCGTGTTCCGGGCTCCGTTCAACAACGACGGGACCCTCGGGGTCGTGAGCAACGCACAAACCTTGCCGGTCCCGCTGCACTCGACTGGAGCGGTCATCTTCCGCAGCGCGATCTATGTCGTGGGCGGCGCGACGACGGACCATGCGCCGGTCGGCACGGTGTATCGCGCGCGCATCGACACGCTCGGGAATCTTGGCACATGGGAGGCGATGACCTCTCTACCCTCGGCTCGCGGCTACCACAGCGTACAGACGTTCGGTGGTTTCCTTTACTCGGTGGGTGGCGAAACCGGAACGGTACTGCCAAGCGATGGGAGCTTCCAAAACAACTCCACGAAGCTCGACGAGATAGCGTTTGCCCAGATTGACCTGCGCACCGGCGACCTCGCCGCCTGGACGATCAACGCCAGCGCCATGACCAAGAGCCGAACCAAGCACACGGCGCTTGCCGCGGGCGGCAACCTGTTCGTCTCATCGGGCCTTTACGCGGCCGCCGGCACGGGATCCACGGAGAACATTTCGGCCCAGATCAATTCGGACGGTACGGTCACTTCGTTCGGGGGGGCAACGGGGTCCAACACGCTGCAGTCGCTCGGAGGGGTGAACCTGTTCAATCACGCCGCCATCAGCTATGTGGACGGTAGCGGCGTGGCACGTGTGATGATTCTGGGTGGGGATGACGTGAACAATGCCGGAGCGAAGCAGGCGAAGGTTTTCTTCTACTAATCACTCCGGCTAGCGAAGCCGGGCGCTTCACTCCAGCGTAACGGTCTCGCGTTCTGCGTCATCAGGCATCCCGCGCAGGGCGTCCTCGCGGCGGTCCTCGAGGATGAGCGCGATGGCGTCCGCGAGGCTCTGCCGGGCTTCTTCCTTCGTCTGGCCATGGCCATTGGCCCCTGGGATT